>Ga0265303_10001841_pt1 | contig 13152 bp, 6 predicted proteins | sample Helome_2_FD_192494 | JGI IMG/M metagenome (GOLD analysis project Ga0265303, IMG submission 192494) | Marine sediment microbial communities from subtidal zone of North Sea - Hel_20160317 (Illumina Assembly) | ecosystem: Environmental > Aquatic > Marine > Subtidal zone > Sediment ...
TTTGAAATACTGCGAGATATAATTTTTGTTGTCCTGATAGGAAAAACTTAGCGCGACCACGCGCACCACGTCTTCGAGTAATTCCCGATCGGCGCGGGATAGCGTCGGATTGAAGCCTAATTCCAATATCTTTTTCTGTTCGAGATTGATATCGAGTAGTTGAATGTAGCTGGCCAATGCACCACGGTAACGGCTCTGTTTGAACTGGGTCCAGCCATACTTGTAAAGCGCTTTTTCGAAATACAGTGAATCGGGATAATCGCTTACCACCGCACCGTAGGCTTGTTCGGCTGCTGCGTAGTCACGCGCGACGAACAGGTTCTCGCCACGGCGAAACTGAACTTCATCCATGTATTGCGAATCAGGGTATTCGCCTGCAATTCGATCGAGCGCGGCAACTGACTTTTCAGACTCTCCTTCGAGCGCATAAGCACGGGACATCTGGTACAGGATCATGTCGTTATTTTCGCGCGCGGGATACATTTTGAGATAGGCCTCATAGATCCCGATTGCATGCAATGCCTCTTCCTGACCGCGTTGCTGCGTAATCTCATCCTCCGCGAGCTGGTTGTCGAGACTCGATTCGAGCTCGAGATCGGCCAGGCGCCGCAGTTCGTCACCGGTACCCCCGCCGTCTTCGGTAACTTCTACCAGGGCACGAAAACTATCGATGACCTGCTGGCGGTCAACCTGGAAGGTAACCTGTGGTTCCGGATCCGCTGTTTCTAACAATGGTGACTGTTCCCCCAGATCGGCGATAGTCGGACCGATGTCTACGCCATCGGAGCCACAGGCGATTAACGCTGTGACCAGTAGCATTATTAGTATGCGCTGTAGGAGGCCTCGAATCATTGTTGCTCCGCCAGCTCATCGTAGAGTTTAGCCAGTTCGAAACGAGCATTGAGGCGCAGTTGTACGATGTGTACTTGCTGTCGGCGGATCTCGTCAATCGCCAGTCGATTGATGTGCCGCTCCTGTTTTTTCAGTAAACCGGAAACCTTGTCACGCAGACCCTCAATTCGCGCTGACTGCCCGTCGATGAGACCATCGAATATTTCGAAATCATTAGCGGTGCGTTCGGTGATCCGACCCAGGGCAGACACGCGATAATTCGCTTTCAGCAGCGCCCGATCGAGCAAAATCAATTGCTTTCTTGTCTTCCAGAATCTGACCGGGTAGTCGGTCGCCATCTCGTAGTGCAGCAATCCGGATAGCAGGCGGAACATGTCCTGTTGGTAAGCGGTGTCGTTTTCGGGCGCCACTTTGACAATGCTGGTGGCAACGCGTTGCAGGCGCTGCAGATGGTCATCTTCTTCAGGCGTTGCCAGCGCCAGGTAATCACCGCTGGAATTGATTGCGTTGACCTGCTCGGCAAAGCGTTCGCGTCGCTCCCTGATTTGTTCGAGCTGCTCGAAACTGGCCGACTGTTGCAGTAATGGTAGCTTCTGCTGGAAACGCTGACGACGTTCCGCCAGCATCAGCTCCAGTGCCGGAAAACTGTTGGCCCAATAGCCGAGTGAAACACGAATATCGGTAAGTTCCTGGTAACGTTTTAACTCCCGCTGAAACTCGCTGGAAGCCATCAGGATATGCAACTGCGGGGTTACCTCTGAACTCGGGGGCAAGCGCTGTAAACTGTCACTATCGTAGAGCAGTGCATTTTCCTGTAACGCCGAAACCAGGCCATTATTTTCAATTGAACCTACCGCGTTATCGAGTAACTCGAGTTGTAAATCGAATTGCTTAACCGCGATCTCATAATGCCTGACTGCCAGGATGTTCTTTTCTGCTTTGGCATAGTTGGCCGGAATTGCCACGATTGCTTCCTGGGTGGCAGCATCCACTGCGTTGCGGCGAATCAAAAGTCGCCAGGGATTCGCCGCCTTGTCGAACTGGTCGAGCCGGTACCATGCCCAGCCTGATGCAAGCAGGGCCTGGTTGCTCAGTGGTCCTTCAAGGCGGATACGCGACAGGCTTTCCAGCGCGTCTTCAGGTAAATCCAGGCGCAGCTGTATAAGCCCCAGGGAGAGATTAGCTCGATCGCGCAAGGCCCTCAGTTCGGTGGAAGGCGCATTTATCTGCCCAATTTTGTCGAGCATGGATTTGCCCTGGTCGTATTGACCATTCTCTGCCAGCACCACACCCATATTGTAGCGTGCATAAAGTTTCCAGATAGACCTGGAACTGATCTGGTTGCTCAGGTCTGCGGCCTGATCATATTGACGATTGCCGAGATAGAGATTTACCAGCATGTACTTGTGTTCTGCCTCGATCCCTTTAGGTAGTCGCTCGGTAATGCGGGATAACAAATCCCGCGCTTGATCGAAATGACCCTGTTCATACCTGAGCCGGGCCAGATTGAACCAGATGCGACTCTGGATCGAGTCGGATACTTCGGCAGTAAGCAGGCGCGCGAAAATTTCACGTGATTCCTCGTATAAGCCAAAGTCGTAATACAGGTCCGCCAGCAGCAAATTTGCCTCGTCCTGCTGTTCGGGATTGCGTGCCCGTTGCCGGGCCATCATCAGCTGGGTGATGGCGCCGAGATTATCGTCCTGAAAATAACGATAGAGTGCGCGCCCGTAGTCGAGATCTTCGACGCGATGCTCGTTGAGTTGTGCCGCGCCACTCGGGACGCAGACACAGCTCAGCAGCAGCGCAGAGAAAAAGTGAAGAAGGCCTCGCGCTGAGCGTTTTACGCTAAATCGATGCTGACTATTCCCAGACACGCACATCGAACTGGGGTTGTTCCTTACCGGTATCATCGGCAATCATGAACTCCACGAACTGTGGTTCGGTAGTTTTCTCGATAACCACTGTCTCACCGCGGCGATAGTCGCGACCACTGGGCCCGAGCCCGGTGAAGATGGCGATAATCTCGTGTTCTCCCGAGGGCAGATTACCGATGTATAAACGTTGGACCCCGCCACGCTTGAGCGCAGCCAGTTCCCGCTCGGTATATAAATGGTTGGCAATATTCTTATCGTTGATTTTAAGCTGTACCGAGTCGAGGCTGAACAGGGCGCCGGCATCCATCGACAGGAAAACACTGAACTGGGTATTCGGTGGAAACAGCAGGTCTTCTTCGAGGATAAACAGATCCCGATTCAGCGATAACACTTCCTTTTTCAATGCCTCGATTTCGGCATCGAGCGAACCTTCCTCGAGTGCGGCTTCGTCCAGCAGTTCTTCATCGGTCGCCTCGTCCGTAACGATTTCAGCCGCTTCATCAAGTGGTTCGTCTACGGGTTCCTGTGCTGACACGGGCGTGGTCAGGCAGAAGAGGAGCAGAGTAATAAGACTAATATATTTCATAGGCCAGTTAAATGTTATAGACCACTATTCATCGCTTTCAGGTTCCTGAAAACCCGATGAATAGTGAAGTTTTCCATCGCTATCGATAATGATCGCATCGATTCCTTCCAGGCTTTCGATCAAGGCAAGACCTTTGACCGCACCCAGAATAAAAATAGTAGTAGATAAAGCGTCAGTTGTCATCGCGTCGGATCCGGTAACAGTGGCGCTCCAGCTGGCAGCGGCCGAGCGTCCCGTGGACGGGTTGATAATATGATGTATACGGTTGCCATTTTCTATGAAAAATCTCTCATAATCTCCGGATGTCGAAATCGCGCTATCACTGAGCGGTAATCGCAAAACGATAGCATCGGGGTCACGTGGATGCTGGATACCAATGATCCAGGGCCGTCCTACGCGATCACCCAGTATGCGGCTGTCACCACCCGCGCTTACCATCGCTTTGCTGATGCCGCACTGACGGATGATGTCGGCAGCACGATCAACTGCATAACCCTTTGCTATGCCGCCAAGATCGATCCGCACCGCATTGTTGTTAAAGCGGATTTTATTGTCGGTAAGTTCTATATGATGATAGTCGATCGCGGGAAGTTTTTGCGCAATTGACTGATCATTAGGTTGCTGACGTTTGCGGTAATCGTAGGCATAGCCAATGCTGGCATAGGTTATATCGAATGCGCCTTCTGAAATCTCCGAGAAATATAGTGATCTTTCTACCAGTAGCGCCAGTTCGTCACTGATTTCAACCGCCTCGATAGCGGCGTTATTGTTGATGTAGGAAAGTTCGCTTGAATCCAGGTAAGAGCTCATCAGCGCGTCGATACGGTCCATCTCGGCGAATAGTCGCTGACTGCAATCAGCGGCTACCGACTTTTCAGCATGCCACAGCTCGACCGATACTCGCGTGCCCATGATGTCGCGTTGCTGCTGATACCATTCGGCCTGCGCGGGTGTCTGGGTTGCCAGGAGGAGAAACAGGCATACGAGCAGAACAAACGTCTGTTTGGGCAAACCATAGTTTTGCCTGCCAGAAAATCCGACATCGGAACCCCACCGAAACCGGTAGTTTACAATAGCGAGCCGAAAGAAATAAAGCTGTCCAGGTTGCTCTGACTTCCCAGGCCATGATTCGGGAAGACGCTGGTGAAAGCGTTGGTGTTGCCCGGGGAAACCTGACCATTGGCCGCCATGTAATTGAGCATTACCATGTTAACCAGCAGGTTGACGTTGTTGCCAGCAGGCGTCGCCGTGGTCACCACCGACGCATCAGCGCTCATGCGCCCGATCTGCCGGCTGCCGACCAGCTGGGGCGCTCCAGGCTTATGCATCAGGAAGAATGAGCAAGCGGTCGATGAATTATCGCCGGTCCACTGGCCTTTGCCGCCACCGCCGAGGGTAAGGTTACCATTGCCATCGGTACCACCGTCAGGCGCCGCACTGTCGTCGTTATTACCGTTGCTAAATACTGAGCCATCACTGAAAACATATATCATCAGCGGTTTACCCAGTATCGCTGCGTATTCCAGGCAGGCGCCGATACAGCGACCCGCACGCAGGTCGCGGTTTTCCCCAGTGACGCGATCGCCAGTGTGGTAATCGTAACCACCCATGGCGACGCAGCCACCCGCGGCGTAGCCACTCAGCACCATTTTCATCACCGAGGCGGTCTTGAGAAATTCTCTGTCGCGGGTGTTGCCGACGAGGCCAAGTTCGGAATCGGAAAAAATAGAAAGGATGTCGAGATCCTGGGTAGGATCGACGTTTTCGCCGGCGAAACGTTCAGCGATATCGGCCGCCTTGATATAACCGCAGCGTACCAGATCCTTGACAACATCATCCCTGGTTACACCTAAGCCGGTATCGATGGTGGCCAGCTTGAGTTTCTTATGGCTGACCCGCGCCATCGATTCCATTACCGCGGTGACATCGTTGGCGCCGAGAATGCTAACCAGGTCGCCCACATCGACCAGGCCGGTGACGTCGCTCGGACGATCCACCTTGGTGGGGCGAAACTCGGGATCGATGTACATTGCGGGCGACATCGAGTTGCCACCCGAAACGCTACTGCGTGAACCGATCAGGTCTACCACGCTACCGCGGGCACCGGTTTTCGCCAGCGCATAAAGCGGGTTGTGAGGGTTGTTGCCAGTGTCATTATCCGAGCGCGCTGGAATCACGCAGCCATCGACATTGCCGACTGCCGTAGGTGCTCTTTCAAGAATCCCGCGTAGCATCGGACTATCAGCATGAAAGGCCAGGTTCAACTCACGGTTGGTAAAATCATTGTCGGCGCTCACGTTTAACGTGGTGACGTTTTGAGTTTGTCCCGGCAGCATATCGCCCGGTAAACCCAATTTGCTGTAGCCTGCGGTCGACAGGAAGTCCAGTTGTCCGCCACCCTGGCCGACCAGTACATTGGAGCCGGCCAAATTGGCTCCACCGGCCAGATCGAAGCAGATAAAGGGTATGCTTGCACCCGCACCGATACCGCCCAATGTGCAACCGATTTCGGCGGCAAGTTGGGTCAAGTCGTCGGAGACTGCGGCGTGTGCCTGGTTCGGGTTGGCAAACATGCTGAATACGCCACCAGACAGTACGGTTGCTGAGCCGGTCATGAAACCCTGTTGGATAAATTGACGACGGCTTAGCGGACGCCCATGATCTTCGAACTTTAACGGAGCGTCTGGATCAAGGTACTGCTTCTTTTTAAATTTAGCCATGTTACGGGGTCCTATTGTACGAGCATTGTCGCGCCGCCGACGGCGGATGCGCATACCGCCTTGACGATTTGCTCGGTTCTAAGCGCTGTATCCTCGAGACTACAAGTGGTTGCTGGATCGACCGGTGTACAGGTGTTAATCAGCTTGGTGATCAGGCTGTCATAAGCAACAAGAGTTGGTCCTATATCGAGATCCTGGAGTCCGCCGGCACCGAGCAGCCCTTCTATTTCAGCCTCATCCGGCTGGCTGGTCAGGTTATTGCCTGGATCGACATTCATTGCTGCAGCCATCAACGGATCGATAATCATTTTCCGGTTTGCCTGTTGGGTCGCGTCTGGAAGGCCCGGGAAAACTGGCCCGAATGCGGTCATCGCTGTCTCGGTGAAATCAAAGCCCGTGAAAAATGGCTTGTTGTTATCAACCAGTTCGCTACACGATGTCATCGCCAGCTGTGCGATCGCCATCTGGTGCGAGGGCAGGAACGCGTCGATTGCTTCGACGGTCGGTAGCTGCTGGAAGTAATCATCGTAAACCGCTTCAACCGTGGCGTTAGTAACCGGGATGCCGGTAATCGTGGCTATCGTGGCATTAATCTCTTCGAAGGTGCGCAAGCCGATATCGGATTCAACCGCGCTGCCTGGATTGCCTGGATCGCCTGGCACCACAGGCTGGATATCGGTGAAGGCGTTATTATCGGGGCCAAAAACTTCGAAGGTGAGGAAGAATTCGTCGCTGGCCGGGCCTTTCTCCAGCGCAATAGTAGTGCCCAGCGAGGACAGTACCTGCTGGTCGAGCACCGGGTCGTAGCTGCCGGCGTCAACTGTGGCGATGAGGCTGGCGTAAGCCTGCCCGGCGACCGCTTCTTTACCGTTTATGCCGATACGCAAGTTTTCGATACTGATCGAAACCGGGGGGACCCAGTCAGGATCGAGGCTGACAAAGGTTGGCTTGTTGAACAGGTAGCTGTAGCTGTCGAATTGAGCCACCTCGAACATGATGAAGCTTTGCGGATTGTTGGGATCTTCACTCAAATGATGGCCCACGTAAAACAGCAGGAAAAATTTCTGGCCGACGCCGACATCAAAATTCTGCTGAATCTGCGCCTGGGTCAACGCGCGGTTGTGCATCGCGACCATTTTGATTTGTCCCATCCACGGACGCTGGCCCGAAGTCTCGTTGCCGAGGATAAAGGCAAAGCTGTCGTCCCATACATTGCTTATGGTCGTCGGCGCTACTGGATCGGTAACGTTGACAAGTTGACCGTTGACGTAAACGCTGCGACCACCGTTGAAGGGGTCAAAGTTCACCACGACATGTTGCAGGCTGGCCTGCGCGATTTCGTCGCCATTCTCACCGGTTGTCAGGAAGGGGTCGCCGTTAGGCGCCGGGGGAATGGCGTCGATGCGGTTGAATGCCTCGTAGTTGTACAGAGTCTGGCCTAGGGTGAAGTTACGCGTGGTATCACCACCTGAATAACTGATGATGTTGGTGTCTTGCTGCGCCACGTTGTTTGGAATCACCCATGCTTCGATGGCATATTCACCGGTATCCTGGATGTAGGTGTACAGCTTGTCGCTTGCGATCGTATTAGCCTGTGCCCGCCCGCCGGTGAATTCGAGTCCATATCCGCCAACCCAGCTGACGCCGTTGATCAGAGACAGGTTGATTGCGGTGCCGATACCACTGGTGTCAAACGCAGTCAGGCCTTGGCCGGTCTTGAATTCCCAGAGCGCGAACTGATCCAGTTCATGGCGACTGCCGCCCGAGGCGATGATGCCTTCGCCCAGGGTCAGGGCTTTACTGGTGACCAGGTCGGTGTCGATTTCCTCAGCTTCAATACCATTCGCAAATTCCTGGATTACCTGGGTCATCCTGGCGGCGTCACTGGTAACCGGGTCTGTGAAACAGTCGGCTGTCCAGCAATTGTGCAATTGTTCCATGCGTTCTACAAAGCGCGAATTGGGTGGATTATCGATATTCATCTTCGACTTGGCGGCCTGGTAGGAACTCTCGACGTCGCCACTGGCGAAGAAGGGGGCCTGCGCCAACGGTGTGGCGATTTCTTCGTGACAATTCCGACAGTTGTTGTTGGCAATCACCGGAGTGGTGCCAACCAGTAAAGGATATACCGTATCCGCAAAGCTTTTGCCGTTGATGCCGGGGGTGATTGCGGTTGCCGGGAATGTCTTAGCATCGCCCGGGTCCCGGATATCATCCGGCGAGACCAGGTTGATTTGACGCGAAGCCACGCCACCATTGGCCGCATTTTTCCAGTCCTCGATCCAGCCTGCGATCAAGGTTCCGCAAATAGCAGATACGGATTCCCAGCAAATGTGGGTATTGTTAAGTTTATCAACAAATTGCGAGTTGACTGGATTGACCAGATCGACATACGCGATCGACGCGTCATATGCCACGTTGACGTCAGAAGTGTCGAAAAACAACGGGCTGACCGTGGAGGTGGCCTGCGAGTTATGACAGCCGCCGCAGCGGGTATCGAGGTTTAACTTGTTATACAGATAGAACTGGAAATTACTGACGCCGATGTTCCGCGCGGCAGGACCGGTGTAGACAAATTTCCCGGTCTCCGCACTCAGGTCCGGATTGGAAGTGGTGCCGACGCTGTCACAGGCGGCCAGAGTAACCGCGAGCGCGAGCGTTGCAAAAAGTTTAATAAAAGGGTGATTTATTAACATGTTCAACTCCCTTTACAAAATGCGGCGACGTCGGTGAAGACTCCGAGCATGTCGTAATTGCTGCCGGTGAAATTGGAGACAAATCCATCGCGAGCGTTCCGATCGGCGGCGAATACATTGGGATCACGCAGGCAGATCGCCTTGAATGCTTTATCAACCTGGCACTGGGCGAAGGCTTTGCTGTTCGACAGCTCGATACCGAGAGAACTGGCGCCTGTGCCGATGGCGTTGCCCCTGGAGTCCAGAGCTTCTCCCGGATAGGCCCATCCTGAAGAGTTATCGCCAGGCCGGTTGCCGAGTTTTGAATTCGGGCCATTGCGCCAGTAATTAACCCAGTGATCGTCAGTGACGACATAACCGTACTCGAAGTTAAGCGGGTTGATATTGTGCTTCGCCGACGGCTGGCTACTGTCATAGACGAGATTACCGTCAGCTATGTTGTTATTGTAATTCCATTCATAGTAGGCAAAAGCTCCGGCCATGCCGTCCATGCCGGCGTGACAGCCGACACAACCATTCAAGTAAATGCGACTGTCGCCACCGGGGCTGCGAGACACGTCTCGACGCACGTGGTCAGGGGTGCGCGTTACGTCCTTGAGTGGTTCCAGGTCGGTGCACAGATGATTCATCATAGTGAAGCGAAACATCGCGCGGTTGGTGCCGTCCGAGAAAAAAGCCATCGCGCCGGCGCGACTGGTCATGATTCCGGCGGGAGCAGGCAAACCGGTCACTCCGCTTTGTGTTACACCCTGCAGGGGCCCCTGCAATACTGAGTTGCTTGATAGATCGGCCACGATCGGCCCCAGATTTTCGAGATCTTCGTAGTGATCATTATTGGAATTGGAATAAGAGGCGATTCCACCCGCGTTGCCAATGTAAAGCAGATCATCGTAAAGAATTCTTCTGAAATCGAGACGATCACGAATGGTCCCTATTACGGTGGCGCTGTAATCGTTTAGCGGAGTAAAAACAGTTTGTTCTTCGTTAGTCCAGGGTGCCGCGTAGTTTTTCAGGGTGACGTTGTAGAAAGCGTATGCATCGGGGTTTTGCGCGGTATTGATCGCAAATTCTGCCGCAGTTTTGCCGCTTGGATCGGTGCCTAGCAAGATTTCCATTGCAGTGATAGTGGCGTTAGTGGCTGTAACGCCGGTAAGCCGATCATGGATGCGTTTGGCCTGGTTGCGTTGGACATCTCCCCCCCACAATGACTGGCTAAGCAGCACGGTGATCGTTGCCAGAACGAGCGATATTGTATTTTTCTTTGCCATGGATTTTCCTATCATTCTCCAGTGAATCGCTGTCGCGGAGTCTCCAGTTTGATAAAGCGTTGAAGGCTAAACTCTAGCACAGGGATCTAACACCAAATGGAAAATGCGTCCGGGAATAGTTCACAAAATGCCCAATTACTAATGTCCGATTTTCGATTGCTGGTAAGCTATATTCCTGTGTCTTCAAAAGTATCCGCCAGTTAAATCCTGAACCTCAATTCTACAGAGAGTGGCCAGAACAAGCGTATACCGTTCATACCAGAAAAAGCGCATTTGGTCAGAATTCGGAAGAAACGTGGATGTAGTCGAAGATACACTTGCCTATTATGTAGATGCGCACATCACCGGATTATTTGATTAAGATAAAATGAAGCAGACAACAACTTCACAAACCCGAGAATTACCAGCCTTCAGGCTGTGGCTACAATCCCCTTTGCACTGGCTGGGAGTTTTGTTGCTGTGTGCGAGCGTGGTAGTGCTCAGCGCCTGCGATTCCGGTTCGGGTGAGGGGATCGATCCGGGCATTATCGAAGTTCCACTGGTGTTTATCAAACGCCCGATCGCGGTCGATGATATGGGCGATGAAGTGCAGGCCGATTTGCGTGAGCCTCGACTGTTCATGGCTGGCGGCGATGTTTTTCTGCGCAGCAACAGTGTAATTGACGCCACGACAACCAATATATCGAAATCGGTAACTGGCGGCAGAGGCGACGTCAAGGGATTAAACACAAATCACGACGGCACTAAAATAATTTTTTCGCTGCGCCTGTTCGATCCTGACGTAAACGACGATATCGTGCCGACCTGGAATATTTATGAATACGATCTGACCAGCTCCCAGCTTATCCGTATCATCCCGGGTTTGGGGACTGCCGAGGAAGGCGACGATCTCTATCCCAGTTACCTGCCCGACGGCCGGATCCTGTTTACGTCGAATCGTCAGCGCCAATCACGTGAAATGCTGAACAACGAGCTCAAGGCGAGATATTCCTCACTCGACGAAGACGAGAATACGCCTGCACTGGTCCTGCATGTGATGAATGCCAATGGCACGGACATTCGCCAGATTTCCTTCAACCAGAGTCACGATCTTTATCCACAGGTATTAACCAACTACGAGGGAGGGCGGATTGTCTTCAGTCGGTGGGATAACGCCGTCGGCAATAATGAAGTCAATCTGTACACCGCCAATCCAGATGGCAGTGACATGCAGATTCTCTACGGTTCGCAAAGCCACGCGACCGGCACTGATGGCGCCAATATCCAGTTCACTAACATTCGCGAGATGGAAAACGGCGATTTGATGGTGATCACCAAACCATTTAGTGGCACCTTCGACTCTGGCGATATAGTGATTATCGATGTCGACCGTTTCGCCGAAAATGCCAAGCCGATCTGGTCAATGAAAGGGCTACCCGGTACAGCACAGACCTCCGCGACGATTACCGGTGTCACCAACGATGGTTCAATCTCGACCGCTGGCCGTTACAGTTCAGCCTTCCCGCTATGGGATGGGTCCAATCGCGTGCTGGTGAGTAAATCCACCTGCCAGGTGGAGGTGAATAACGTAACCAGGCCCTGTATTGAGCCTTATCTATCGGATGCAGACCGGGAAAAGTCACCCGCATTTGGAATCTGGCTGTACGATATGGATGTCGATACTGAAAAACCCATCATCCTCGCGAAGCCGGGCCTGGTCATCACCGAGGTAATAACGGTGCAGAACCGAACTCGCTCTACGGTTATTTTCGACAGGAAACTTGCCGGTCAGCTCGATCCTGATTGGGAAAGCGACACCGTTGGCGTTGTCAATATTAAAAGCGTTTACGATATGGGTGACAACCAGCCTTTTAACGGGTGTTACTTTAACGTTTGCACCGGCGCCGCCGGCATCAATTCGGTGCAGGATTTTTCCGACCCGGCGAATGCTATCGGGGCCGAGCGACCGGCGCGGTTTGTCCGTTTTATCAAACCGGTCGGTATACCTGATCCCGACGATCCTAACCTGGTAAACCCGCCGGATCTCAGCAACAACGCGTTCGGACCGCAGCGCATCCGCGGTATGCGTGAAATCGTCGGTTATGCGCCGGTCGAACCCGACGGTTCGGTCAAGGTCAAGGTTCCGGCCTATATCCCGCTAGCGGTCGAAGTTCTTGATGGCGAAGGCCGCCGCATCGGCCCGCAGCACAACAACTGGTTCCAGGTACAGCCGGGAGATACGGTTAGCTGCGTTGGTTGTCACGATCTCAACAATGGCGGTACCCCACCTGAAATTCACGCGCGCAGCGACGCGGAGGCGCCATCGTTTAATAGCGGTGTGCCAGCCTCGCAGCAGCTTGTCAATACACTGATTCCGGGTACCACTTCGCCGAACCCATACCTGGGTGCGTATGGGCAGACCCTCGCTGAAGTGCGTTTCGCCAGCGTGGGCCTGACCAATCCGCCGACCATCGAACCGCAACTCAGTGCCGATTTGATTTACGACGATTACTGGACCGATCCGGACGATGTGGCGTTGCGTGCGCCGGACGCCAGTTACGCCTACCAGTACGTTGATCTAAACCCTGCAATGTTGCCGCCAACGAATATCTTTTGTACCCCCAGCTGGTTATACAATTGTCGGGTGACGATTAATTACCCGTCGCATATCCATGCGATCTTCCAGCTTGAACGTGGCGGGGTGGACCTTATTACCCCGGATGCGCCCGCCGATCCAGCGGCTAATGATCCGACCAATACGCCGCTGTTATTTACTAATACGCCAAATGGAGTTGAAGACGATACCTGCACCGAATGCCATACCAGCCTCGCGGGCACTCGTTTGCCGTATGGGCAACTCGATTTGACTACCGATCCAAATCAGGACCCGAATGATTTTTTCAGGTCCTTTGAAGAACTGCTGATTACCAAGCCCGGACGGATGTTCGATGGTGCTAACCTGGTCGCTATTGTTCCAGCGATCAATGTTGCTGCGAGCATGACCTCCAATGGTGCGCGTAGCAGTTTCTTCATCGAGAAAATGACCGGTACCCAGCTGGATTCGGGGCGCCCGCCTCCCGCCGGTTACGATCACACGAACATGCTGACCGGCGCCGAATTGAAGTTGATCAGTGAATGGCTGGACCTGGGCGCACAAAACTTTAATGATCCTTT
>Ga0265303_10001844_pt1 | contig 13141 bp, 10 predicted proteins | sample Helome_2_FD_192494 | JGI IMG/M metagenome (GOLD analysis project Ga0265303, IMG submission 192494) | Marine sediment microbial communities from subtidal zone of North Sea - Hel_20160317 (Illumina Assembly) | ecosystem: Environmental > Aquatic > Marine > Subtidal zone > Sediment ...
TTTTTTCAAAGTCGTAATATTATTTAGTTAACGTTTTCTATACAAGGGAGATGAACAATGGAAGACAACATTCAGGAAATGTATGCCAGAGCCAGAAAAGCCTTTCGTGAAATCGAACACTGGCCTCAGGAAAAAGTCGACGAAATGGTCCAGGCTGTGGCCTGGGAACTACTACGGGAAGATGTTCGCCATAAGCTGGGCCACATGGCGGTGGATGAATCCAATATCGGCAACGCCGAAGATAAGGTCAATAAAATCAAAAACAAGACCCTGGGAACGCTTTATGATATGCGCGATGCCAAAACCTGCGGCATGATCGAAGAGGACAAAGCCCTGGGTATTCGCAAGTTCGCCAAGCCGATCGGGGTAATTGCCAACGTCGTGCCCTGCACCAATCCGGAATCAACCATCTGCTGTTTGGCCTTGAGTACTTTGAAGACCAGAAATGCCCAGATCGTATCGCCCCATCCGCGGACCCCGAAAACCTCTTACGAAACGGTTCAACATGTGCGCAAGGCCCTTGAAAAAATCGGGGCACCGTTAGACCTGGTGCAGTGCATTCAGCAGCCCAGCCATGCCAAAACATCAGAATTGATGGCCAACTGCGACTATGCCGTCGCCACCGGCGGTGCGGCTCTGGTCGAGGTCGTCTATGCCGCCGGCAAGCCGGCCCAGACAGTGGGCGCCGGCAACGTTGTTTCGATAGTGGACGAAACCGCTGATTTACCCGCGGCAGCCCATAAAATCAGGTTGTCTAAAATAGCTAACAATTCGGCATCCTGCTCGTCTGAAAATGCGGTAGCCCTATATGAGAGCATCTACGACGATATGATAGAGGCCCTGAAATCCGAAGGTGGGTATATGTGCGGCACCGAGGAGCGCGAGAAGCTGAGGCAGTATATGTGGCCGGATGGCACCCATCTGAACCGGGAAATTGTGGCCAGACCGGCAGCATTCATTGCTGAAAACGCAGGCCTGACGGTTCCTGAAGGCACTCGCTTTCTGATGGTGGTTGGCGAAAAGGTCGGTGCCGAGGACCGTTTTTCAGGTGAAAAAATATCTCCTGTGCTCACCGTCTGGAAATGGACCGACTTCGATGAAATGCTGGACCGCCTGGAGAAGATCCTCAAATTTTCCGGCGAGGGGCATTCGACTTCCATCCACACGGAAAATGATGAGCGGCGGGTTAAACTTGCCCTGCGGGCCAATGTGGGACGGATAGTCTGCAATATGCCCCATGCCCATGCGAACAGCGGAGGATGGAACACCGGTCTGCCCACAACGGATACGCTGGGTTGCGGCTCCTGGGCCGGCAACATCTTCAGCGGCAACATTAACTGGGAAAACTTTCTCAATTATACCCTGCTGTCCATTCCCAAGGAAGAGTACATCCCCAAAGCGGAAGATCTGTGTGCGCCATATCTGGAAAAATGGGGAGAAGCATAAATGATTCAATAGCCAGGCTTTTTGCATAACTTATTGGTAGATTTTAAATATTGTAAAAAATCAGTAATGGATATTTAAGTACAGCTGTGCTTATGCTTGATAAAATTCCAAGCACCAATTAACAAATAACAGACAATATCCAAATACGAAATTCCAATGATTCAAACAAGTTTGGAATTTGAGTCATTGTATTTTGAGATTTGTTTGGAATTTGAGTTTTGCTATTTGGGATTTCACTGTTTTTTCCTTGGAGGAGGAAGCTAAGTAAAATTCTCTGAGTTCCAGAGTTATATATTTAACAAGAAACTAACCTCATGAGTACCATTGCGATTGGCCTGGTTCTTCTTTCCGCGTTATTACATGCTCTTCGGAGTTTGTTCACCAAAGAATCCGGGGATAAGCAGATTTTTTTGTGGTTATACTCCATTTTCGCGTTACTCTTTTTTTCTCCCCTGTTTTTTTACTTTCTTTACCGGGTCGGTATCAATGATCCTACAGCCTATGCCTGGTGCGCGGGTTCCGGGTTTATCCACTTTTTGTACTGGCTGTTTTTAACAAGCGCATACAAAGAAGGCGATCTGTCCCATGTCTATCCCATCATGCGCTCATCACCGGCCCTGGTTTTGGTAATCGCCGTACTATTTCTTGGCGAGCAGGTATCGGCCCAGGGAGTGGCCGGTATACTGCTGGTGGCGGTGGGCGTTTATATCATTAACATGAAACAGATCTCCGGCGAAGAATTGCTCGCCCCGGTTAGAGCTATTGCCCATGATCGCTCCACCCAATTCGCCTTTTTGACCCTGATTTCAGTTGCCTTTTATTCAATAGCAGACAAAATGGCGGTAACTTACATTCACCCTATATTGTTTGCTTTTTTGCATCTCTTTTTCGGTATGTGCTACTATACTCCTTTTATAGGTTTCACAAAAAATGCCGCGCAAATCAAAAAAGAATGGAATTCGGGGACCGCACGAATTATCATGTCAGGGATTTTCGGTATCGTCGGATACTCATTGATTCTTGTCGCTTTCACAGTTGGGCGTGTCAGCTACATTGTCGGCCTTCGTCAGACCAGCATCGTATTTGCCGTGCTCATGGGGAGTCATTTTTTAAAAGAAAAGCACCCGGGGATTCGATTGACCGGTGCCTTGATTATATTCGCCGGCGGGGTTTTGATATCACTGGCGAAGTGAAGCATTGCAATTGCCTAAATTGCCTAAAATGAACTAAAATGCCTAAAATAAAAATTCAGGTGGGTTCCCTATTTGAGAATAGACCTTGGCTGCAATATGGGGCAGGTTCTATAATTTTTTAAAGAAAAACGCCACTTCTCGAAATTTGTGTTCGACTCAAAATGACGACCAACGTTTTGTTTATTGGCAATAGCCATACTTATTTAAACTATATGCCCCAGATGCTCCTGATGCTGGTTGAATCGGAGGATCGAGGCTTTGATTTGATGGTGGATCAATGCACCGGAGAGGGGGCCGGCCTCGAGTGGCACTGGAAAAATCTGCCCAGCCGGGAGGCTATCTCGGGAAATCATTGGGACTATGTGGTTTTGCAGGATCGGAGCGGCGGACCTTTGGAGGAGCCGGATTCCTTTAAGCGCCATGCCGGTTTGCTGGATGCAGAGATCCGGGCTCAGGGTGCCAGGACCATATTTTATATGACCTGGGCCAACCGCCTGCGACCTGAGACCCAGGCCGTTTTGGCAGATACCTACGGAATGATGGCTCATAAACTCGGTGCCCTCCTGGCGCCGGTTGGCCTTGCCTGGAAAGCTGTCCACCGGATTGCTCCCGATTTGGACCTGTATCACGCTGATGGCCGCCACGCCAATCCTATCGGATCGTACCTGACGGCCTGTGTCTTTTATTCAGTCCTGTTCAACACCAGCCCCGAAGGACTTCCCGGAACCTTCCGTTTTAAAGGTAAAAAGCGGCTGGATCTGAAAAAAGATCAAAGGCTATTGTTGCAGAAAGTTGCCTGGGAAACGGTCTCCCCGATTGCGGATTCTCTCGATTTTGGATTTTAGATTTCGCCCGCCCGCCTCGCCTGAGTGGCTCGCGATGGCGGGCAGGGATTTCGGATTGTCTCGATATCGGATTTGAGCCCGCCCTGGAGCGACGGCCTCGATTAATTGGCCCAAATTGGGACGCCTGAATAGTTACAGTTTGAATAGAAAAATCATAGTGAAATAGGTCTGGGCCAGGGATTTTGGATTTCGGATTGTTGGAAGGCATGTTATCGATTCTACTTTTTGACTATCAGCGATCAGCTATGAGCTATGAGCGATCAGCTGGCACTGGAAGTGCCCTGGAATTATTAATTTTAGGCATTTTAATACATTTTAGGCAATTTAGGCATTTTAAAGATGATAAAAGCAGTCATTTTCGATTTTGGTCAAACCCTGGTTGATTCCGCCAACGGTTTTCGTACAGCCGAAAAAGAGGCCCAGGACAATCTGTTTAAGAATGTAGGGTTGACAGTCAGAGAAGATTTTTTGACGATCTATCGCCGGCTTCGCAAAGAATTTCATGATCGATCCAATTTTTCCAGAATTTCACTGTGGCAGGAGGTATTTTTTTACTACTGCGTTGCGGTGGACAGTGAGTTGCTGGTCAAGTGGGAAACCGAGTACTGGGATACCGTCAAAAACCATACCGTTCTATTTCCCGAAGTAACCGGAGTACTTGACTCCCTTTGCGCCCGTTATGAAATCGCGTTGATTACCAATACCCAGGGACAAAAAGCAGCCGGGACCCATCGCATCAGCCTTTATCCGGAATTAGAAATTTTTTTCAAGGTAATTGTGGTGGCCGGCGAAGGCGGGACGCCTCCCAAACCGGCTCCAAAGCCTTTTCATCAATGTCTGGATAAATTGGGAATTTCACCCTCTGAGGCGGTCTACATCGGCGATGACTGGCGTATCGACATTTGCGGGGCAAGAGATGTCGGGATGCACGCCATTTGGCTGAAGCACCATAGCGTTCAGCGCAATTGGCCTGAAGTAGAGAATTCGGTTCCGGTGATCAGGAGCCTGAGGGAACTCCTCGAGCTTGAGAAACTTTTTTCTTAACTTGTCGTTTTAACAATCTGAACAGTATATTCGGCAACCGGGTCAAAATTTGCAATAGTTCGAAATTCGTCAAGAGTCCTGATCTATGAAATTTCTGCAGTATTTGCCTTATCTGTTGAAAATCATAAAAATCTGATCTTATTCGGTTTCGTATGCGCTTAAAGTCCTTGCGGTCATGCTGATCGGAATATACAGGGCGAGTACGTGATCATATTTCACTGTTCCTCTCTATTCTCGTGATCGGCTTTCATTTGCCTGGATGCTTTTTATTATGGTTAATCTGTTTATTCCCCGTTTTCTTTCGTAGCTAATTTTATCCACCAGTTCTCTGGTAATATGAATTCCGAGCCCTCCGATTTGGGCGCTTTCAACATCGGCAGGGAGTTCGGGCGCCTTTTTTTTAAGTGGGTTAAAAGGCACGCCATCGTCTTCAATATTTACAATCAGTATTTTTTTCTCCACTTTTATGGTGAATTGAATTTTATGCTCGCGGTCGTCTTTGAAACCATATAAGACTGTATTTGTAAACAATTCATCCAGGCAGATATTAATCTCTGATATACTAATTTCCGGCATGCCGATAAGGCGGCCAAAAGCAATTAAATGTTGGTTTAAGGCTTTTAGTTCGGACAGTTTGCTGTTGAGTTCAAATGAATAATTTTGTGTTTCCACTTTTATTAATAATGTCCTAATTTTCTTGCCAGCTTAAAATGACTTTGCCGGATTTTCCCGAGCGCATGATCTCAAACGCTTTTTCATATTCTGTATAATGAAATCGGTGGGTAATAACAGGTTTGATATCCAGACCCGACTGGATCATGACGGTCATTTTATACCAGGTTTCGTACATCTCACGTCCGTAAATGCCCTTGATGGTCAATCCATTGAATACGACAAAGTCCCAGTCAACTGCAGTGTTCGGCGGCAGGATACCTAAAAGGGCAATTTTGGCGCCATGGCACATATTGGGCAGCATCGCGCGCAGGGCGTCGGGGTTACCGGACATTTCCATGCCCACGTCAAAACCTTCCTTCATGCCCAGTTTCTTTTGAGCAGCTTCGATCTTTTGCCGACGCACATCCAGCGCCAGGGTGGCTCCCATTTTTTTGGCCAGTTTCAGGCGATAGGGATTAACATCAGTTACGACCACATTGCGTGCACCGGCATGCCGGGTGATGGCGGCGGCCATACATCCGATGGGTCCAGCTCCGGTGATCAGAACGTCTTCTCCAAGTACGTCAAAGGACAGGGCGGTATGGGTGGCATTTCCCAGCGGGTCAAAACAGCTGAGGATGTCCATCGGAATATCCGGGTCACAATACCAGACATTGGTCTGCGGTATGCTTAAATACTCGGCAAAGGCTCCGGGACGGTTAACGCCGACACCGCTGGTTTTCATGCACAGATGCCGCCGGCCGGCCAGACAATTGCGGCAGTGCCCGCAAATCAGATGGCCTTCACCGGAAACAAGGTTACCGGGTTTAAAGTCATGAACATTGTCGCCGATTTCAGCCACTGTACCGACAAACTCGTGGCCGACGTGCATGGGAACCGGTATGGTTTTTTGGGCCCAATCATCCCAGTTGTAGATATGAACGTCGGTGCCGCAGATGGAGGTTTTTGAAATTTTTATCAGGACATCATTGATCCCGATTTCCGGCACCGGTACATCCTGCAGCCAGAGGCCCGGTTCCGGTTTGGCTTTGACCAGGGCTTTCATTTTCATATTCAAATCCTCCCGATAAAGCGGTCGGCTTTGAAGTGTTTAGTATTTAGTATTTGGTGTTTGGTCTGCTACTCACTAAAACACTAAACACAAAAAACGAAACACCTCCAGCAAAGCCATCAACATAATTGGATCAAAATGTTGAATCCCTGTATTCCTAATCTATCACTTGCAGCTCTTTTCCGACTTTGATGAATTTTTTCAGGGCAAACTCCAGATCTTCTTTGGTATGGGCTGCTGAGATCTGAACCCGTATGCGTGCCTGGCCCTTGGGCACCACAGGATAGAAAAAACCTATGGCATAGACACCTTCATCAAGGAGCCGGGTCGCCATATCCTGAGCCAGTTTGGCATCGCCCAGCATGATCGGTACAATGGGATGAGTACCGGCTTTAATGGAAAAGCCTGCCCGGGCGATTTCTTTTCTGAAATGATCAGTGTTTGATTCCAGCCGTTGTCTGGGTGCCTGGGATTTTTCCAATAACTCGATGGTCTTAAGTGCAGCCGACACAATGGGAGGCGCCAGGGAATTGGAAAAAAGATAGGGTCGCGAACGTTGCCGGAGCAGTTCGATGATGTTCTTGCGTCCTGTGGTGAATCCACCGGATGCGCCGCCCAGGGCTTTGCCCAGGGTTGAGGTAATGATATCGACCCGTTGCTGAACCCCGCAAAGCTCGACAGCGCCGCGTCCCGTGGGGCCCACGAAACCAGTGGCATGGCTGTCATCCACCATCACGAGAGCATCGTATGTTTCCGCCAGATCGCAAATCTTATCAAGTTTGGCATAGTCCCCATCCATGCTGAAGACGCCGTCGGTGGCAATCATTCTGGTTTTGACTGATACAGATTCTTTCAGACATTTTTCCAGTGAATCCATGTCCCCATGGTCGTATCGAAAGCGGGCCGCCTTGCACAAACGGACACCATCTATGATCGATGCATGATTTAAAGCGTCTGAGATGATGGCGTCGTTTTCACCAAGCAGGGTTTCAAACAGGCCGGTATTGGCATCAAAACATGACGAGTAAAGGATGGTATCATCGGTTCCGAAAAAATTGCTGATTTTCTGTTCAAGCTCATTGTGGATGTCCTGGGTTCCGCAGATAAAGCGCACGGAAGCCATTCCGTACCCCCGGTCATCGAGGCCTTTCTTGACCGCTTCAATAATCTCTTTATTATCCGCCAGGCCTAAATAGTTGTTGGCACACATGTTTAACACCTGCTTTGCACCTACCCGGATACGGGCTTGCTGGGCTGAAGTTATATGCCGCTCGGATTTATAAAGGCCGGATTCGGTGATCTGATCCAGTTCGTTTTGAAGCTCATCCCGGAATTTTCCATACATGGGTGCCTCCCTTCGTCAGATGGCCCGTCTTCGCCTGACGGCTTCGCCGCGGCAAGCAGAAGACACGTCTTCGCTGTTTAGTCTCGCCCGGACAAGTCGGCGCGGTAAGCAATGAACGGTGCTATCGCTCTGAAATTTATATATGATCTATATCGGTTTAGATTTCTTGCTTTTTGATTAATAATATACGAAAAAAGGATTTTATCAACCGGGATCATGTTATTTAAGAAATTTTACCGCTTTTCAAAAATAAAGGAAAAAAAGATTAAAGAGCCTGCATATATTCCGCCGACCACTTAAATACCATCTCGATAAAATTCTGCAGGGATTCGGAAAGATATTTGTCTTTGTGATGGACCATATAGAATTTGCGTGTCATGGATGGATCTGACAGAGGGATCGCAATCAGCCTTTTGTTCAGGATTTCTTCATCGGCGACCTTCCTTGAAATCAGGGCAATTCCGATTCCATCCTCCACCGCCTGCTTGATGGCACGGTTGCTGGAAAGCTCCAGGTGAATGTCAACCGAAAGGTCATTTTTTCGAATATAGTTCTCAAAGGCTCTTCGCGGAGCCGAATCGGTTTCATGCATGATTAGCATCTGGTCCTCAATATGCCGGGGGGTCAGCGCCGGGTGACGGGCAAGGGGATGGTCAGGGGGGGCTATGACAACCAATTGGTCTTCCAAAACTTCTTTAACCAGCAGTTTTTTATGGTCAACTGGATAAGAAATAAATCCCAGGTCATTGTTGAGGGTAGCCGTATGCTCAATCACTTGCTCAGTGGGCAGAATATTCATGGATATCCGCACCAGGGGATAGGCTTTGCTAAAAGGTATAATGATACGAGGCAGGTAGTAGTCGCCGAAGCTTTCACTCGAAAGAATCCGGATACGTCCTCTTTTGCGTTCCTGAAAATCACGGATGCTTTCTTCGGCTTTGCTTTCCAAATCAAATATTTTTTCAGCAATTTCATAAAGCACCTCTCCGGCATCCGTCAGGACCAGCTTTTTGCCGATGTGGTCGACAAATTTCATTTCATAAAATTCCTGCAGTCGCTGAATTCCTTTGGTGACCGCCGGCTGGGTGATGAAGAGTTCTTCGGCCGCCAGACTCAAATTTCTTTTTTTGGCCGCCAGATAAAATATTTTTAACTGGTTTAGGTTCATCGGTTATAACATTTTGTAATTGTATTGGATTAAATTATTATATTTATTAATTAACATATCGGGCATTTTCTGTCCATTTCTGAATCATTTCAATCAGTCCGGCCAGCGGCTTTGAAATAAATTTATCCTTGCTTTGTATCATGTAAAAGGCCCGGGTGATGGGAGGGCCGGATACGGGGATTGCTATTAATTTTCCCGCGCTAATTTCTTCATCGGCCACTTTCTCTGATATCAGCGCAATACCATCTCCTTCTGCCACCGCCCTTTTGATAGCCTCGTTGTTGGAAAATTCTAAATATTTTGAGATCTGTACATTTTCTTCATCTAAAAATTTCTCTACAGCCATTTGAAGGGCCGAACCATGCTCATGCATAATCATGGCCTGTCCCTCCAGGTCCCGGGATTTGATTTCGGTAAGGGCCGCAAGACGGTGCCGGGGTGAGACGATAATGATAAGTTTTTCTTTGAACACTTCGGTTAAGATTAAATTTTTGTGTTTGACCGGATAAGAGATAAAACCGATTTCGTTTTGGAGTCCGATGGTGGTTTCAACAACGGTGTCGGTGGGTAAAATGTCGACTTTGACATTGATTGCAGGGTTTAATGCTTTAAAGTGATTGATTAAGGCCGGCAGGTAGTAGGCCCCGAAACTTTCGCTGGTATGGATCCTTAGTTGACCGCCTTCCTCGATCTGGAAACTGCGAATGTTTTCCTCCGCCAGTTTCTCCATTGTGAAAATTTTATCGGCAATCTCGAACAGGGCACTCCCGGCTTTGGTTAATACCAGTCTCTTACCCAGACGTTCCACAAATTTTATCTCATAATACTCCTGCAGACGCTGGATACCTTTGGTTACGGCCGGCTGGGTGATATTTAACTCGGCAGCGGCATTGCTCAGGCTTTTGCGTTTGATTGCCAGATAAAATAGTTTGAGTTGATTAAGATTCATGGTCTTTATATAAACTGAGGTTATATATAAATACAATTAGTTTTTTGACGAATAGAAGCATTTTGTATTATTTTTCTAATTATCATCAATCTAATTACTCTGGTGAGTTAGACAAATAAGGAGAGGCGTCATGAAAGACCAGGCCCAGGTAGTGATCATAGGCGGGGGCATCTTTGGGACCAGTATAGCGTATCATCTTGCCAGGGCCGGATGTACCGACGTCGTTCTGGTGGAAAAAGGTGAATTAACCAGCGGAACGACCTTTCATTCCGTCGGACTGGTTTCCCAGTTTCGTACCTCTCCGGCATTGATGAAGGTAATGAATTACACCATCAATCTTTACAGTAAACTGGCCAAAGGAGAAGGCGGTGACTCCCTTGGCTGGCATACGGTGGGAAGTTTGAGACTGGCCAGCAGTAAAGACCGCTTAAAAGCGCTGCAAAGGGAGGTCAGCCGAGCCAACGCCATTGGCTTGACCGCTGATATCATATCGTCTGAAGAAGTTTTGGAAAGGTGCCCCCAACTGGCCCCAGACAGCCTTTACGGCGCCGTTTACGTGCCGGACGACGGGCACATCGACCCCAGCGGCATTACATTCGAGTTCGCGCGGCAGGCCAGGAAGATGGGGGTTGAAATCAATACCAAAGTGCTCGTCACCGATATTAAGCTTTCGCCGGCAAAGGAAGTAACCGAAGTCATAACAGACCATGGCAATATCAAAACCGAATGCGTCGTCAATGCCGCCGGGCAGTGGGCGCCGCGCATCGGCGAAATGGTGGGCGTTCACATTCCCATCGTTGCTATGATGAATCAATACCTGACGACCAAACCGATTGAGGGCCATGAATTGCCGACAAACACGCCGGTGATCAGAGACCCGGACAGATTGTTCTACTGCCGGGAAGATGTCGGCGCCTACCTGGTCGGCGGATTTGAAACCAATCCCAAACCCTGGTCCACAGGGGGAGTGCCATGGGAATTTACCCAGGAACTGCTGCCCGGGGAATGGGAGCTGTTTGAAGGCATCATGGAAGGTGCCATGCAGCGGATTCCCATCCTCAACGAAGCCGAGGCAATTGAATTGATTAACGGTCCGGATGCGTTCACCCCTGACGGGTATTATGCCATGGGTCCGGTTCCCGGTTTGAAGGGGTTTTATGTCGCGGCCGGCGGATCCGACAACGGCATTGCCGGTGGCGGCGGTGTGGGAATGCTGATGGCTGAATGGATTCTGGAAGGGGAGACTTCCATCGATACCCATGAGATGAATGTCAGGCGTTTTGGGCCACACCTGACGGACAAATCTTTCCGCGTTGAACAATGCCGCGAAGTGATCCGGTATTATTACCACCTGCGTTATCCCAATGACGAGAACGAATGGGGACGCCCCCTGCGCACCAGTCCGCTTTATGAACACTTAAAGGAGTTGGGGGCCGTTTTCGGGCTTAAAAACGGTTGGGAACGGGTAAATTACTTTGATACTGGCAAAACCTGGCGGCAGGCTGGTGCCGATCAGAAAAACTGGGGGTGGGAGCGGCCGCCATATTTTGATCAAGTAGGCAGTGAAGTAAAAGCGGCCCGTGAGAAGGTGGCACTATTTGACATGACCTCTTTCGGCAAGATTCGACTGCGCGGTCCCGGTGCGCTGGGTCTCCTCCAGCAACTGGCAGCCAACAATCTCGACAAGCCGGTCGGCAGTGTTACCTATACCCAGTTCTTGAATCCCAAGGGCGGGATTGAAAGCGACGTGACCGTCACCCGGCTTAAAGATGACGATCTCAGAATCATTTCCGGAACCTCTTTTGTGTCCAACGACTTCGGATGGATTCAACTTCACCTGCCGGACGACGGATCGGTTGAAATTGAAGATGAGACCGAAAGCTTGTGCTGTCTAACCTTGTGGGGTCCTGAGTCCCGGCAGGTACTGGAATCCGTCTGCGCGGGAGATTTATCCAATGGGGCCTTTCCGTACATGACGGCCCAATCCATAGAAATAAAAAATATCATCGTATGGGCCCAGCGGGTGAGCTATGTCGGGGAACTTGGATGGGAGCTTTTCATTAAACCCTGGGACGCCGTGACGGTGTGGGACGCCCTGATGGATGCCGGCAGCGAATCAGGAATTCAGCCTGCCGGCTACAAGGCCCTGGATGCCCTGCGAATAGAGAAAGGCTATTTATACTGGAGCGGCGATATTACACCGGAAGACAGCCCCCTGGAAGCCGGTTTAGGGATGTTTGTGGATCTGAGCAAGCCTGATTTCATCGGTAAAGAGGCCCTTGAGAATATAAAAAAGCAAGGCCTTAGGTCCAGGCTGGTGGCCATCACCATGGATGCCGACGGCAACCTTTATGGCGGCGAATCGGTATATGCCAACGGAAAAGTAATGGATCGCATACGATCCGGCAGCTATGGTTACTCCATCGGTCGGGATATTGGTCTGGTTTATCTGCCATTGGCACTGACCAAGGCCGGTACTGAACTGGAAGTCCAGGTCATGGGCGAGCGTGTTAAAGCAAAGGTTGCAGACTTACCACTGGTGGACCCGAAAGGGGAAAAGATTAGAGCATGATTGAAGCTCTGCGCCCGGTTTCAAGGTGCGAGGACGATACGTATCAGATTCGCTCACCTGAAAGCGCCCACGTGTGAAATTACAAAGTTTCTTCTACAATTAGAGCATTTGTCAAAATAACGTTCCGATAGCGGTGGTTTGTTGGGTCTTCTCCGGGTTGTCGATAACATCCAATATGGGCTGATTCAAACGCTCTAATAATTTTTCTTCACTTTTACAAACCTAGTTGTTGAACCAGTGTGCTTTCATCGTTAGCCAAATGCGCTCTATAACGCTTCGCGCAACTGCTCATCTTGTTTATCCGGCCAAGGCTGAGGCATCATTAGCGCATAGCCTTGTTTGTGAAAAAACCGTACCACCGTTTCATAGCTGCATTGGATCTGATTTAACCTGAAACCTATTGCACTCCAGCCAATACAAGTCCGCAAAAGATAGCGGCAATTCCGACAATTTTTGGGAGATAACGGGGCTCCTTGAGCAGGGCCATGCCGAATATCGCACCGAGCGGGATACTGAGCTGACGAAACGCGGCCACATAACTGACGTTGGAAACAAAGTTCATCGATATAAGAACCAGGCCCCACCCCAGGTAGATGCCGATGCCGGTTATGGCAGCCGCTCTTTTATAGGATTGAATAACTTCCGGCATGCGTCGCCGCTCACGCCCACTTAAAATCACGAATAGGCTCTGCCAGAGTGAACAACTGATTCCCTCCAGCACCATATATACCAATGTGCCCTCTACCGGACTCATGGGTTTACCGGGGAGCTCTCTTAGCTGACGCAGGGCCACGTCATCCGCTACGGTATAGGCTGCTATCCCTGCGGCTGCCAGAACTGCCAGAAAACAGCA
>Ga0265303_10001845_pt1 | contig 13132 bp, 10 predicted proteins | sample Helome_2_FD_192494 | JGI IMG/M metagenome (GOLD analysis project Ga0265303, IMG submission 192494) | Marine sediment microbial communities from subtidal zone of North Sea - Hel_20160317 (Illumina Assembly) | ecosystem: Environmental > Aquatic > Marine > Subtidal zone > Sediment ...
GAATCGTGCCGATCTGGTCGGCCGCACCCATGGCGGCGGCCGCGTTTACCGTCGCGGTTCGCAGCGCATCGGCCGGTGTCAGGCCAGCCTCCACGTAGTTCGCCAGTTCGACGATCAGGGCGAGGCCGTAGGGAAAAATCGGTGAATCAGTGCCGGCGACGATTTGCACGCCCGCGTCGTGCAGCCGCTTGATGCTCGCCCGCGCGTTGTCCAGGCTATGCCGGACCAGGCCGATGTTGCGGCCCACCAGCACGTTCAGGCTCGCAACGCCGCGCCGGTAAGCGGGAGTGTAAAGCGCCACGTACTGGGGGTTGTCGGCCATCTCGGGATGCCTGAGCGCATAGTCTACGAAGCCGCCGGCGACGACGACCGTCGGCGTCAGGCTCGCGCCGCTTTGAATCAGGATCTGGTCCACGTCTTCGTACGTATTCAGAATCGTGGTCTGCTTCGACGAAAAACTCAGCCGGCTCGATCCGCGCAGGTGTTCGATGCGCTGGCCACCGAAGCCGAGATTGCGGAACGCGGCGTGGGCGGTCACCGGCAGACCGAGCTCGTGCCCGAGCGTCACCGCGCGCGCCTGCAGTTCGGGTGCCAGCCGCGTGTAGGTTTTCAGCAGGCCGTAACCCAGCCGCTTTCCCCGCTCTAGCTCCCACCGCAGGCGCCGTTCGCTGTTGATGTGTGACGCGAAGTAGAAAGTGCGACGGCTGCCGTCGAGCTGCGGGCCGGCGAACACCAGGCGCGGGCCCGGCCGCTGGCCGCTGGCCCAGCTTTCCATGTGCTCGCGGGATTCATAGGGCAGCCCGCCGGGCTCCACCACGGTGGTGACACCGAAGGCGAGCCACGCGCGGCCCACCCACTCGCCCTGGTGCGGCTGGAAGTGGGCGTGGTGGTCCACCAGCCCCGCCAGCACGACCTGGTCACTCGCATCGATGACCTGGATGTCCGTTGGGTGCTCAGCATGGTCGTCTACGGCAACGATGCGCGCGCCGTCGATCACGATATCAATGTCGTTCCTGTACGCGTTGGTCGTGCCGTCAAACAGTCGACCGGCGTGCACGAGGCGCCGGCCGTCCGGCGCTGCGGTCTGCCACGACATGGCGGGGTTGCGCGCCACTCGTTCTCCGGTGTCGACATCGATGCTTTCGAGACCCCGGTTGGTCAGGGTCACAATTTCTCGGGAGTCTGCCGTCCACGCCGGCGATTCCGCCAGTTCGTCAAGTACCCGTTCGGGCGCACTGGCGAGGCTGCCGTCGGGATTCACCGGCACGCGCCACAGTGCACCGTCGACCACCAGCGCGAGCTGACTGCCGTCAGGCGAGATCACCGGGCCGGCATCGGGCACCAGGCCGTCGGGTAGCGGTGCCGGCACAACGAAATCTTCTGCGACGTTCACGCGCACCAGCCGGTTCGCGCCGTAGCCGAAGCGCCGTGACGTGGTGGCGAGTTCGGCGAGCAGGATATGCGTGCCGTCGGCACTCCAGCTCAGGCGCCCGGGCCAGACTTTGGGCGCCTTGCGCAGCCGCCGGGTTTTGCCCGTCGCCAGGTCGAGAACTCGCAAACTGAAGTCTTTCGTGCCAATCGGGCCCACCTGCAGATACGCCAGCTGGCCGCCGTCGGGGGAGAACGTGGGGTAGCGGGGCCCGGAAGACCGGTCGGTCAGGCGGCGGGCCGCTCCGGTTTCCATATCCCGGATCCACACCTGCATGCTGTTGCCACGATCGCCGATGTAAGCCAAGGACTTGCCGTCCGGCGACACGCCGGGATCTCGCTCGACGAAAGCATCGTCTGTCAGCTGTTGCAGGGTGCCGTCGGGTGCTTGTGACCACAGATCGCCAAGCGCGTTGAACACGATTCGCCCATCGGCCAATACGACCGGGTCAACGATGCCCAGCGCCGGCTCTTCGCGCTGTGTAAAGGCCAGGGGTGTGGTCAGGCTGACGCTTGCTGCCTGCAGCGGCAGTTCGGCGCGAAAGTTGATAGTGGCGGTGTCACCGGTGGCCACCTTGATCTGCCTGATGCCACCGTCGGCCGTGTAGACGAGCGTGTCGTCGTCGAGCCAGGCAGGTGCCGCGCTGAACAGGTCGGCACCTTCTGTAGCCAGCACCTGTTCGTCGCCGGTATCGATGTTGCGCACCACGAGTTCACTGACCGCGACACTGGGAAACGGGTTGCGCTTGACGGCCTGCACGTAAGCCACGCGGGTGCCGTCCGGGCTGATGCGCGGCGGCTGCAGCTGGCTCGCGGGTGGCTTTGCCAGTAGCACGGGTTCCTGACCTCCCGCGTCATTCGTCCACCAGTAAAGCCCCGGGTTGCCCGCGCGCTCGGAAACGAACGCGAGGCCGGTGGCTGCAAACGACGGCGCATAGTCGTCGGCCGGGTGACTCGTGACCGGCGCCATTGCGTTCGCCTCTGGGAATAGCACCCAGATGTCGTAGTTGCCGCTGCGGTCAGACGCAAAAAATACCGCGTCGCCGTCCGGGGCCCATTCGGGAGTGCGGTGATCGTGTGGTCCGTCCGTCAAAAGGCGCCGGCCACTGCCATCGACATTCATCAGGCCGATGTCCCAATTGCCGTTCTCGAAGGTCTGGAACACCAGCCGCCGGCCGTCCGGGCTCAGGCGAGGACGGCGGATATCGTCATTGGCTGCGCTCAGCGCAAGCGCGTCGCCGCCGGCGACCGGCAGCCGCCACAGGATGCCCTGAAGGTCCATGTACAGGTGCGGATGCCCGGCGCGGCCTTCCACAGTGAACTGGGTGCCGGATGTGGCCACTGCCGTTGCAACGGACGGTTGCCCGCAAGCAGCGCACGCGAGCGCCGCGAGTGTGCCCGCGCCAACCCGCATTGCCCTGCATGCAGTTCGCATCCGCGCATCATAGCCGCGCGAGCACCTGGCAACGGCGGTGTGGCAGCGGAGCTGTCTGGCGGGCTAGCCGCCCATCTTGCGGATCACGGCCATTGCGGTGTCCTGCATAGCCAGGCGCACCTGCTGGCGTTCGGCGGCGGTCCAGGAGAGCTTGCCAGTGGACGAATGCCGGCCCTGGCGATAAGCGCTGGCCCGCGCGAGCACGTCTTCGATTGCCCGGTCCAGCTTCGCATCGGGTTGGTGATACTGCTCCACGTAGGCAGCCCAGGCGCGTTCGAACTCGTCTGACTCCGGCTGCGTCGCACATAGCGCCACGAGTCTCTGCAGGTCCTGCGCTTTGCCGCCGGCGGGCCTGGCTCGGGCCCCCTGCATGCGGGTCGGTGATGGTGTGGCACTGCCCGGATCAGCGTCACTCGCGTTGCTCCACTCCGGATTGTGGGTGGGGGTCCGGGCACCGGGCTGTGGTGCCTCCGCGGCGATCGTGAGCTGCGCCACCAGTGTGAGGAATAGCAGTGATGTCCAGCGATTCTGCATGTCGGGCCTCCTCTGAAGCTATCGAAACTAGCACAGCGGTTGCCGGCGAAAATGGGGTCAGATTCGCATTTCCAGGGTGAACCCGGCACGGCCATACTGGTGCAGGCTCGCTTCTGCGGACCGCTGTTCCTGACAGGTTTTAGCCACTGATGGACGCTGCGACTTATCTCGTTACCGGTGCGACGGACGGCATCGGCAAGGCCACGGCGCTGGCACTGGCGAGGACCGGCGCCACGGTGATCCTGCACGGCCGGGATCCCGCAAAGACCGCGCAAGCCCTCGCCGACGTGCAGGCGGCCACCGGCAACGCACAGGTGCACGCGGTGCTGGCAGATTTCGCGTCCCTGGACCAGGTGGCGGCGCTGGCCGACCGGGTTCACGATGAGTTCGGCAGGTTGCGCGTGCTGATCAACAACGCGGGCCTGCTCACCGATCAGCGGCAGCTGAGCCGGGACGGTTTCGAGCTGACCTTCGCTGTGAACTACCTGGCGCCTTTCCTGCTCACCCACCGGTTGCTCGGCTTGTTGCAGCGAAACGCGCCGGCGCGCATCGTGAACGTGGCCTCCACGGCTATGGGCGGCGGCCAGATTCGTCTGGACGATCTGCAGGCGAAGAAGCGGTTTGACGGTTGGCGGGCCTATGCCAATTCCAAGCTCGCGAACGTGCTGTTCAGCGCTTTGCTGGCGGAGAAGCTCGCGGCTGCAGGTGTGGTGTCCAATTCACTTTGCCCGGGCCTGATCGATACCAACTTTTTTCATACCAACAAGATTTTCGGCGACGGCGGCTACGAGCGTTTGCGCCCGGGCATGCGCACGCCGGAAGAAGGCGCCCTGGTGCCGCTGTTTCTCGCGACAGCCGAAGATGCGGGCGGGATCACCGGCGAATTCTTCGTGCGGGAGGGCCGCGACGGCCGCCGGCCGGTGCCGCTGGACTGGGATCGAGACGTCGCGGAAGCGCTGTGGCAGCGCAGTCTCGACTACCTGGCGCCGTGGCTGGATTGACGCGCGATGACTGGCGCCGAGTCTGAACTCAATCACCTGCGCACAGATCTCCCACCGAAGGCTGGGCCCAAGCCCCCTGCACGGAGGCTTATTCCAGTCGCATGCGCGCAATGTTTTCTTCGAGTTCCCCGGATGTGCGCATGGTTTCGATCTCCTCGCGCAATTCGGCAGCCGCGGCTTCGCTGTCCGCTGTGATAACAAAGCGCATGGGCTCATCGCGGAACGCCGCATTGTCGGCGCGATCGAGCCCGTTCTTGCGGATGATGCCCTTCAGCGTATCCACGTAGGCCTGGCCGCGTTCGGAGTAGCTGCGCAGCCCGTCGGCCAGCTCGAGGGAGGACAGTGGCTTGCCCCCGGCTCTTAACTTCGCGCGCAGCTGGCGAAAGTCTTCGTAGGCCCGGTGGGAACTCAGGTTCAGGTAGTAGCCGCGCACGCTGTCGAAGGGCCAGTCGAAGCTCGCAATGCGGTGATCGCCGAGGTTCTTGCGTTGCTGGGCCGGCTTCAGGCCTTCGCCGAAGGTCCACTGGCCAAACAGCGCGTTGCCTTGCACCGCAAAGCGCGACGTGCCGTAACCGCTTTCGTACGCAGCCTGGCCCAGTACCAGCCCGGGCGGTATAACGTCGAGCTTGTACAGCGCCTCGTCGATCACAGCTTTCAACTCTGCCGGATCGCCGCCCAGTCTCTCGGCGTCTTCTTCTTTGCGGATCCTGAGCAGCACTGCGGCTGCGCGCAGCAGCTCGAGCTGTTCATCTGCCAGGTCATTGCCAGCCGTGACGTCGCCAGCCATCTGCTCGAGCCGCGCGCGGCGGTCCAGCACCATTTCATTGGCATGCAGTACCAGCGGCAGCATGAAGCGGTAGAAGATCTCCTTCTTCTGCGGCACCGGCATGTCCTGGGCCGCGGTCTGCCAGCCGGGCGCGATGCCGGTGATCACGACGTGCGGCACGTCCCGGAGCTGCTCTTCCGTGACTTCGCCCCACCACCGCTCTTCCTGCAGCCACTGCACGATGGCGTCGACACCGTCAAACACCAGCACCTCCTGCGGCGGGGAAACGGCGGCGTCCGTCGGGGCCTGCGCCTTGTCCGTGGTGTCGGGGGCGCAGCCCGCGATGGCCAGCGCACTGACCGCGACAATGAGTGCGAAGCGGATCGGTATCATCAAGCTGCTCCTCGTGGCCTGCCCGGTGGCTTGCAGTCAGAGATTGAATTCGGCGCACTGCCCAGAGTGTGCCAGACAAAGCAGGGGTAAAAAAAAGCCCCGCGGTAGCGGGGCTTTTGCAGGCTCGCGTGACCGCGATTAGCGGCGCCTGATCCACCCCAGCAGGCCGAGGGCGGACGCAAATAGCCAGGCTGCGGCTGGAATGGGCACGACGGAGAAAGCCCGGACATTCGACAAGCCGGCAACATTGCCGCCGCCGTTGCGGAAGTCCGCTGCCTCGTAGTTGCGCTCCACACCGCAGATGGAAGCTGGGCACGTCACCGTGTTGACATCAGGTGACCAGTCGAGCACATCCGTGCTCCACTCACCGCTGCTGTCCGTCAACTCACCCAGGATGTGATAGGTCGATGCCTTGAAAGCGAGGTGGGTAATGGACGAATCCGAGACCGACCAGTCGCCGCTTTTCGAGTTGATGGCAACGATGTCGCCCGTCGTACTAATAAGTACTTCGCCCAGGTACGTGACGAGGTCCTCGCTCACGCCCAGGATCGCCGCGACGTTCTGAACGTCAGCGTTGCCGCCTTGATCACAGAGCTCTGTCGGCATTCCCGATGGACAGCCGCCGACGAAATCCATGCCCGTGGTGGTCGCCGCACCGGCTGCCAGACCGTAGGACGCGAGAGGGACGACGAACGCCACCCGGAAAATTGCTCTCAATGACTTAGCCAAAATCTTCCCCTGTACTATTCTTGTTGTTATGCGGAATCGGTCCGTGCTATCCCCGGGTACAAGCCAGGCACAAAAAAACGCGAGGCCCATTTCCAGGGGATTCGCGTCATCACGTAAATCATACGCCGACGTTTTCGAGCTCAGCAAGGTCGCCTTTCGGCGCATTATTATGTCTAATGCCTCGGGCCATGTATCAATGACTTACGACGAACTCCAGAAGTGCCGTGACAAGACGGTCGGCCGTCGCTCATCCTCCACTGCGCAAGCGATAAAGGGGCTGCATTGGTGAACCCGATCCTGTTGATCCACGGCTATTCCGGCGAATCGCGGCGGAGCAATGCGAAGGCGGTTACGCAGATTTATGGCGCACTGCCGGCGGCCCTGCGTGATCGTTACGGCAAGCGCCGGGTGCGCGAGCTCAACGTGTCGCGCTACGTGACGCTGGAAGACGGGCTGGGCCTTGACGATCTCGCGCGCGCGATGGACCAGGCGCTGCGCAACGACGCCGCTGATCTGCTCGACGGCCGCTTCGATGTCATCATCCACAGTACCGGCGCGCTGGTGGTGCGCAACTGGCTGCGCTTGTTCTCGTCGCGGCCGAGCCCGGTTGAACGGCTGATCTACCTGGCCGGCGCGCACTTCGGTTCTGGCTGGGCCCACGTGGGTCGCGGGCAACTCGCGAAGTGGGGGCGGCTGGTGTTCCAGGGCGGGACGGAACGCGGCGTGCAGGTGCTCGACGCGCTGGAACTGGGCGCGAGTGAGGCCATCGATCTGCAGCGGGCCTTCCTGGCACCGGAATTCAATCTGCATCGGCGCTACCGCGTGCGCGAGTTCGCAGTCATCGGCAGCCAGGTGCTGGACACGTGGCTGCCGGTGCCGGTGCGCTACGCTCGCGAGGACGGCAGCGATGGCGTCGTGCGCGTGGCCGCCAGCAACCCGAACTGGAACTATGTGGCGCTGGCGCCCACCGCGCGCGCCAGGCAACTGGGCTGGGACGAAATTACGACCAGCTGCAAGCTGGTGGGCAAAGACCCGGGGGCCCGGCGCACGGAGCCGGATCAGCACTACCGTGTCAGTACGCAACAGCTTGCGAATGACGCAGAGTTCCCGGTGCCGCTGGCCATTCCCTATCAATGTGCCCACACCGGCAAAGACCGGGGCGTGATGGCTGGCAAGGGCGTCCGCAACGAGATCATGGCGCTGCTCGACACGACGCTGAACGTTAGCACGGCGGCCCAGTACCGTCAGGCGGAGCGTGAATTTCATGCCCGCACGAAAGCAACACTCGCCAGGGTGGTGGAGAAGCAGAAGCCGCGGATCGTGCGCGGCCTGGCCAACGACCCGCGAGCGCAGTACGACGCCCACGCGCAACTGGTGTTCCGGCTGCGCGATCAGTACGGCAAACCGGTCGAGCACTTCGATATCTTCTTTCACTCGCCGCCCGGCTGCTCGCTGTGTATCAATGAGCTGTTCGAGCACACCCACAAGAATCGTCGCACCGACGGCAATATTGTTTTCTATCTGCGCACGTCGCGTTTCAGTGATGACAAACAAGTTTGGGTCGACCAGCTGGCCGACATCGACAGGGTGCAGCTCGAAATTGCGCCGGTGGAGCCGCGCACCGGGGATATACGGTACCTGCCGCTATGCCTCACGCTGTCCGGCAACCGGCTGCGGCGCTTCGTGCAGCCTCACCGCACGACGGTGGTGGATGTCACACTGATGCGATTGCCGGCCCCCGGCGTGTTCCGGGTGATGCCCGCGACCGTGTAAGGGGACAGGCACCAATTTGCAATTGGAGCCAGTCCCCGCCGCCACGTTGGCGTGACTGATGCGGCCAGCGTGCTAGCATCCAACGAAGAACCAAAATGGGGGCGAAGCGATGTTTCAGAAACTGGATTTCCAGCAATCGCGTGTTGAGCAGAAGATCAGCAGGCGTTCACTGCTTGGTGGTATGGGCGCACTGGCCGGGGTCTCGGCGATGACAGCTTGTGCTGAGCCCACGCCCGGCTCGGCAGAGAGCCTGAACCTCGATTTCTCAAAAGCCGAAGACAACCTGACCGCGTGGGTGAAGCTCGCGTCCAGCCTGGAAGACGGCAAGGAGACCTGCGGGTTTTTCACGGGTACGCAGTACGCCGATGTGGGCCCGCAAGAGGTCATCAAACCGCTGTTCCGTATCCAGGGATTCGGCATGAGTCGCGTCACGCGCCTGGAAGACGGCCGCTACCAGAACCTGCACCGCGAAGTGGTCTATTACCTGCCATTGCGAGAAGACCGGATCCTGGAAGAGTGGGAAAACCCGCTGACGGGCGAGACGGTGGAGGTCTTTCACACCCACAACGATCCGGTGAACTCCCACTATGCCCCGGTCTTCCAGCAGCGTTTCGGTTCCGAGGCAGACGGCTTCGAGGTTGTCGAGTTCCCGTTCATCCTGCCGTGGGACATCTTCGGCGACCGGGCGGTCGTGAACTTTTCCGTCAATACCCGCTGGCCCTCGCCGCTACCGCCGGACAAGTGGCCGCGCGAGAATTTCGGCGAGTGGTATCGCACCAGCGAATATTTCCAGATTCACGCGAGCCTGGCAGACCTTAACAACCCGGACATGCTGAAGGTGCCGTACACCGGCTCGTGGCAGAAAGTGGCGCCGTGGCACCCGTGGATGCTGATGGACAATCGCCCCGGCGGCATTTTCGGCGTGACCAATGTGTTTTCCCTGGACAGCGTGGAACAGCTGCCGGCCCACGTGCTGGCCTACACCAAAAAGCACTATCCGAAGTGGCTGACTGCGCCCACTGAATGGGTGGAGCCGAATATGGCCACGTGGGAGACGTTTGCCGCCGAGCGCACACCGGCGCCCGTCAGGTAACGGGGCCGTCAGCCGCAGATAGCATCAGACATGAGCAACAGGCTTGCGGGGCAAACGATCTGGATCACCGGCGCATCGTCGGGGGTGGGCGAGGGCATGGCCACGGTGTTCCACCGTGAAGGTGCGGAGCTCATTCTGTCGGCACGGCGGCAAGCGGAGCTGAAGCGGGTCAAGGCCAACTGCACCGGCGGGCCGGGCGAGGTGCACATCATTCCCTTCGATGTCGTCGATCCTGTTGCCCGGGAGGCAGCCGTCGAACAAGTTCTCGCCGAACATCCGCGCCTGGACGTGCTGGTCAACAACGCGGGCATCGGGCAGCGCAGCCTGGCCAAAGATACGGACCTCGACGTGGAGCGCCGCATAATGGAGGTGGACTTCTTTGCGCCCGTCGCGCTGACCAAGCTGGTATTACCGCGCATGATCGAACAGCAAAGCGGACACTTTGTCGTGACCTCTTCGGTGGCAGGTAAGCACGCCGTGCCCATGCATAGCGCCTACTGTGCGGCCAAGCACGCGCTGCACGGTTATTACGACACGCTGCGCATCGAGCACCTGAAGGACAGCATTGCGTGTACGCTGCTGGTCATCGCGGGCATCAAGAGCCATGTCTTCGAGCACGCGCTGACCGGGGACGGTTCGGAGCACGGCCCGAGCGAGTGGAACAACGACAGCGGCATGACCGCGGAGGCCTGCGCCGAGCGCGTGGTCGAGGCCATCGTCAATCGCGAGGACGAAGTCGTGATCAGCATCAAGGAAGCCATGCAGGCCATGTTGCTGCGCAATTCGGACCCCGAGGCCTTTAAGCAGCGCATGTCCAATATGCTGGAGTGGTTGGCAAAGGGCTAGTATCCACCCGGCTGTCGATCATCGCTTCTCAGCCGTAAGTCAGACACCCTGCCCAAAATTTGGCGACGGCCATCCGCCGCCGCGAACGGCGGTGTTGGGTTTCGACGTCTCGTCACCACCTGTTCGTCTCACGCACGTAGGCGGCCAGGGTCGTGATCTCCTCCGCGCTCAGTACCTCGGCGAAAGCCGGCATGCTCATCACGTTGTTGCCCCCGTTACGAATCACGCCTTCGACTGCCGCCTGGTCCGTACCGTATATGCCTCGATAGTTCGTGTTCTGCTGGTGGCACGCCTGGCAGTGTTCGTTGAAGAGCCGGGCAGCGGGGCTGCCATCGTCCGCTTGCATGTCGCTGATCCTGGAGCTTGCGGCCGCAGTCGCTGGTTTGGCCACCGTGCCCAGCGCGACGCGGAAACCCATGTTCGTGCCCCGGCCGGACCGCGGTCGGCCAACGCGGACCGTCGTGCTCGAGCGTTCCACGCGATTGAGAAACGAGCCGCTGCGAATCAGCCCGAACTGGCAGCCCTCTGCGTCGAGCCACGCGCTCCCGTCAGCCGGCGCGCCTGCGTAGTCCTTGTGGTTGCAGTCCGCTACCCATTCCCACGCGTTGCCCTGCATGTCGTGCAGACCAAAGCCGTTGGCTTTGAAGCTGCCCACGGGGGCGGCCACGGGATAGCTGTCGTCGCACGGAAACCCATCGTTTTGGTCCGACTCCATCTGGCGCTGACTGATCGACTGCGCGCCCGGGCTGCGTACGTTCGCATACTCACAGGCGTCGGCCGCCGAGGATCCCCAGTGATAGCTGGTGGTCGCTCCGGCACGCGCCGCGTATTCCCACTCGGCCTCGGTGGGCAGGCGGTACGGTTTGCCGGTCTTTGCCCGCAACCAGTCCGCATAGGCTTGCGCGTCATGAAACGACACACAGCCCACCGGATGACGGGCGGACTGTTTCGCATCGATGCGCTGCCAGTCGAACTCCGAACTCATCTTGAACTGGTTCGGCGCGGCAAAGCCCATGCACTTGCCCTCATGTTCGCGACCGGTTTCAGCCACGAAGGCGGCGTACTCACCCACCGCCACTTCGTATCGACCCAACGCGAAATCCCTGGTCAGTGTGACCAGGTGCTGCGGGCTGTCGTTGGTGGCGGGCTTGCCAGTGCGCGGATCGATCAGCCGGTCTTCCAGGGCCGTGCCCATCAGGAACTCGCCCGCGGGAATCTCGACCATCAGGGGGCATGCTTCGCAGTCGCGAAAGGCGACGGGTGCCCCGGGTGTTGGTGCGTTGCCGTCCGGCGTGCAGCCAGCCAGCGTCAGGGCAATCGATACAAGAATTCTACGCATGCACAGAGTGTAGAGCCTTTTGCCGGGACGCCAATGGGGACGGGGTTCCGGGCCACCTAATTCGTTAGCCAAAAACAACAGGTTATGCTGCTAATTCCTGGCGGCAACGAGACTAAGAAAAGAGCGACGTCAGGGGGCTTTAACTTTCGGGTTTCTTTCCGGCTAACATTAGCGGATGAAACAACTGTTGACTGTATTAACCGGGCTGCTCGCGTTCTCCTTGGCTATTGCAGACGAAAACAATCGCGCACTCGTATTCGGCGGCACCGGGCGCCTCGGCGCACCCATCGTCGAGCTGCTGGTGGAGGCGGGTTATCCCGTCACGGTCTTCGCGCGGCCGACCTCAGGAAGGAAACGGCTGGCGGAAGTCGATGTGGACTACATTACCGGCGATCTGCTCGATGGCGACAGCGTGATGGCAGCGGTCAACGGCCAGCCCTTCCGTTTTGTCATCGACGCCTCGGGCAAGGGCCGCAGCTCCGAGCGCTTTTATGACATCGCAATGCGCAACATCCTGGCGGCGATTGCCGACAGCGATGTACAGCAGTTTGTCCTGCACGGTTCCGTGGGGGCGGGCGACAATGTGCAGAATTTTCCCGACATTCCCTTCGGCAGGATGCTGGATACGCTAAAGGCGAAAGGTGAAGCAGAAAACCTGCTGAAAGCCAGCGGCATCACGTACACCATTATCCGCAACGGGCGAGTCCTGGCAGACGGTACCCCCGCCACCGGTACGGGCGAACTGACGGAAGATGACACGGTCATGGCCAACATTACGCGCGCAGATCTTGCGGACCTGACCATGCAGTGCCTGGACAATCCCGATTGCTTCAACAAGACCTTTCACGCCCGCGACCCCAGCCTGGCAAACTACTACTCCCGCTGACTTATAAGGGGTCAGACCGAATAAAAGGGGTCAGACCTCTTTTATTAGACTCTTCATGCCCGCGACCGCGGCGTGGACGCGTACTTCCGTTAATTGACGCTCGTTGTCCGGCTCTGGCTCAGGCGCCGTCACGCTGCCAGAGCTGATACACGCTCTTCTTGCTGGCGCCGAGATTGGTGTTGAAGTAGTAAATTTGTTCTGGCGTCACGCGAATCAGGTCGAAGCGGCGCACGGCCCGTTCGGGAGTCATCCGCACCAGGTTGTACTTCTCCAGGAATCCCATGAAGCGGTCGTCGTCAGACTTAATGATTTCAGCGGTGCCGCGAATCTGCACGCTGATCCATTCTTTCTTGCCGCCGTCCGCCACGGTCCAGCCCTTGAAACGCACCGCGCTGATGTTCGGATTCTTTCTCAGTTGCATCAGCTTTTCGGTGCCTTTCTCCGATACGACAAACAGCACCCGTTCTTCCGGGTCCAGGACCATGTCAACGGTGGTGGCAATGGGCATGCCGTCCTGCACCGTCGCGATGGCAAAGCGCTCGCGGCCGGGCAGGAACTCGACGATGCGTGACCAGATTTCTGCCTGCTCCAGTTCGCCGAAGTTGTTGACGAACTGCATCGTGGCCGATGTGATGCCGTCGAAGGCCACATCGTGGCACTCCGCGCAGGTCATGCCGCGCGGGTAGTCGAGATGCCCATCTGGCCTCATCTGGTCGCCGCTGAGCGGCGGGCCGGGAATGATGGTTGCGCTGAAGCCCATTTCGCCCGGGCCGACATCCATGCCTTTGGCCTTTGTGCCGCTGTCTTTGTGCATGCCGGCCTGAATCAGGCTGCCTGACAGCAGCGCCAGCGCGGCCAGCGTGACCATTAGGCCTATTGCTCGCGTCCGTTTGCTCATTGATTGCTCCA
>Ga0265303_10001846_pt1 | contig 13129 bp, 7 predicted proteins | sample Helome_2_FD_192494 | JGI IMG/M metagenome (GOLD analysis project Ga0265303, IMG submission 192494) | Marine sediment microbial communities from subtidal zone of North Sea - Hel_20160317 (Illumina Assembly) | ecosystem: Environmental > Aquatic > Marine > Subtidal zone > Sediment ...
TTGCGCAAGGTGGGGACTTTGAACTTGAAGCGGTCGGCATCGTTACCGGTGACGGCGACACGGCCCTCGGCCGGGTTGCTGGTCTCGTACGGCCGGACCAGACCCATCTTCTGGAACGAGCTGCCGCCCACCGCCTCGCCGTTGTGGCAGGCGACGCAGCCACTCGTCTTGAATAACTCGTAACCCGAGAGTTCATGGGCCGTGATCGCATCCGTCTGGCCCATCAGCCAGAGATCGAAGGGCGCGTTGGGGGTCACCAGGGTCTTTTCGAACTCGGCTATGGACTGGGTCACGTCGTCGATAGTGATCTGGTCGCTGGCGTATACCTCTTTGAATGCGACCACGTACTCGGGAATCGAATCCAATACGTCGATCGTCAGTTCATGGGTGAATGCCATCTCCATCGGGTTGGCGATAGGGCCGCCCGCCTGTTCATTGAGGTCGGCGGCGCGCCCGTCCCAGAATTGTGCGACGTTGAACGTGGAGTTCAGGACCGTGGGTGCGTTGATCGGACCCTGCTGCCAACCGTGCCCGATCGAGGTAGGTAGATTGTCGGTCCCGCCCATGCTCAGGTTGTGACAGGAATTGCAGGAGATGAATCCCGACTTCGACAGGCGAGGGTCGAAATACAGCTTCTTACCCAGTTCCGCCTGTCCGGGATTGACCTCCTGTGGTGGCCGGATCGCCTGGATCGGCTCAGGCGGGGCAGCCGCGGCGGTGAGTAATGTGACGCCGACCAGGAGCGACGCGGCGGTCATGTGCAGGATTTTCATACGCTTCATCCTTTCATCTGCGCTGGTAGCGCTGCCAGGGCGCCAATTCCTGATGACGGGTCGCCAAGGCGACGCCAATCTAGATTCAGTATAAAAAGTCTAGCGCCGCGGTCCGGCTCTCAGAACTAGTAGAAAACCCCATTGCCGGGCATGCATGCGGCCCCCGGCTACCGCACTCTCACTGCCCCGATCTCGCCGGGCGACTGCCGTGCGGATCAGGATGACACCGCGCCGAAAAATGCTGCAGCGTGTTTCTGATCCCTGAGCCGAATCGGATCATCCCTTCGTGTAATTGACAGGCCCGGGCGGCCTCTGCAGCCTGTCGGCATGTATTCGGACTTCGCCACCGAGGACCCGCCCTTCTCGCTGTTGAGCGACGCGGAACGGCAGCGCGCGATTCGCGCGATGGATATCCATTTCTATTCCGCCGGTGATCCGCTGATCGAAGCCGGGCGGGAATCGGGCTTCGTGTTTGTGATCGACAAGGGTCTGGTCGAGGAGCGTGATCCGGGGGCCGCGGACACCGATCATGCGGTGGCCCATTATCGCGATGGCGAGGTCTTTGGGTCCCTGGCCGTGTTGCGCGGACGCGCACGACATCACTATGTCGCCATGGAGGACACGCTGTGCCACCAGCTGCGCGGCGAAGTGTTCCGCGAACTGGTGTATAGCAACCCGGACTTCGGACAGTTCTTCCTGCAGGACCTGGCCACCAAAACCAAACTCGTGGCGCAGAGCGGCGCCTATCGCGATCTGGTCAGTTTCAATATGGCGCGTGTAGACGAGAGCTGTATGCGTCTCGCGGTGTTGGTGGAGTCCGGTGACAGCATCCGCTCCGTGGTCGAGACCCTGCGCGCCAGCAGCTCCGACTGCGCGCTGGCCAGACGCGATGGTGAGTACGGCATCCTTACGCGCACCAATCTGCTCGAGGCGCTGGCACTCTCCGGCCGCTCGCTGGACGACACCGTCGACAGTGTCGCTACCTGGAATCTGATTACCATCAACCAGGGCGAGTTCCTGTTCGAAGCGCTGATCCGGATGACCCGCTACGGTATCGAACGACTGGTGGTAATGGACGGTGTCACACCGGTCGGACTGGTCGAGATGAGCGATATCCTCGGCTTCCTCTCCAGTCATAGCCATGTCATCGCGTTGCGGGTGGAGGCGGCGAGAGACTTCCCCGCTCTGCTGGATGCCTCGACCGGGATCGGCGAACTGGCCCGCTCTCTGTTCGCGCAGCGGGTCAACGTCCGCTTCATCATGGATCTGCTGGCAGAACTGCATCGGCGCATCATGGCAAGGAACTACGGTCTCCTGGTCGCGGACGACATATCGCAACACACCTGTCTGCTGGTGCTGGGCAGCGAGGGTCGCGGCGAACAGGTGATGCGCACCGACCAGAGCAACGCGCTGGTGATCTCGCCCGATCTGAGCTGGCCGCAGCGCCAATCGCAGATGGAAGAATTTACCCACCGCACGCAGAAGCTCGGTTATCCGCCCTCGCCACGCGAGTTGGTGGTGAGCAATCCGGACTGGAGCCTGACCCCGGAACAGTGGCAGCAACGGATCCACGATTGGTCGCGGGCCGACACCGAAGACGCGATCCTCGGCATTTCCGCCCTCCTCGACGCCACGCCGGTGGCCGGGGATCTGGGGCTGTTCGAGCCGCTGGACGTGCTGCTCCTCAAGGCGCTCCCGCGGGCCCCGGATTTCTGGCAGCGATTCGTCAGACCGGCCCTGGAACCTGGCGCACCACCACCGTTTTTCCGCAGCGGCAGCGGCAGCGACATCGACGTCAAACGCTTCGGGCTGTTTCCGATCGTCCATGGTGCGCGCACGCTGGCGCTTGAATTGAGCCTTTCGGCATCCAACACGTTCCGCCGGCTCGAGGGTTTGAAGGAAGCGGGGGCGATGGAAGGCGGCCTGGCTGACGATCTGGCCGAAGCGTTTCAGGTCCTAAACCAGCTCCGGCTCGCCCAACAACTCAAGCGTCTGGAAGAGAAAGAGGCGACGCGCGTATCGGCCGAACTGGCCAACATGGTCCATACCGGCTCGCTGGCAGCGGGAGATGTCGCGCTGCTGCGGGAGGCGTTCCGCGCGGTGCGTGCTTTTGCCGAGTTTCTGGAGCAGCGCTACCGAGCCGGTTGAACCCGGCTCACCAATCGCTGTCTCAGTGCGCGCAGATTGGTCAGGAACAGGCCTTGCGCCAGTCGCCGTATCTCCGCTGATACGTCTGCCGGGCCGAATTGCTGCTCCGGCGTCAACAATCGCCAGATGTCCGGCAGGCGTCCGGCCAGATGCACCATGCCGCCGGGCCGGTCTGAAGCCAGATAGCGCACGTGTCCAATGCCCGACAGCTTCAGGCGCGTATAGCACATGGGACAAGGCTCGAGACTGACAATCAGGGTCAGATCCGCAGGTGCGAGCTCGGGGTACCGGCGCTCAAGTTCATCAACGGCCACCATCTCCGCGTGCCCGGCACTGCTGAACGCCGGCTCGAACACCTGGTTTGTGGCTTCGATCAGCGGCCGGCCTGCCGCGTCGATGATCAGCGCGCCGATACCGTAATTGCCGGCGCGCAGCGCATCGGCCGCCAGCTTGCAGACCGCCAGACCGGCCTCATCGTCGGGATACGCCGGCTGCGGTCGGTAACGCGACAATCTGGCCGCGAGACGCTGCAGACGGATTCTCTGCAGCGCGTTCAACGCCTGCGATCGCCGTGCATCAGGCGGACATAGAGCGTGGCGACAAACAGCGCGTCGAGATAGGCCCCGTGACGCCCCTTGGGCACCGGCATGTCGAGCTGGCGGGCGATGGTCTCCAGTCGCAGATCCGCCTCTATCCCGTCCCCGGCACGACCACAGCGGCTGACATAGGTATCGGCCAGCTCGACCGCCCGGTTTGGCAGACCAAATCCGTGCAGGTCGCGCAGCTGACGATCCAGCACCGCGATATCAAACCGGATGTGATAGCCGAGGATCGGACGGTTGCCGACAAAGCCGAGGGTCCGATCGATGGCCTCCTCGACGCTGAGCCCGCCGTGCAGATCCTGTCGCCGCAGACGATGGACCAGCAGCGATGCCTCGTCCATATCTTCCGGCGGCGCCAGCTTTAGATTCAGCGCTTCGCTGGTCAGGATGCGTCGCCCCTGGATACGGACGGCGCCGATCGACAGGATGTCGGCCCGCGCCGGGTCTATGCTGGAGGTCTCACAGTCCAGCGACACCAGCTCGTCACCCTGGTAGTCCTCGAACAGCGCGGCCCACGGCCCGTGCCGATGGCGGCGGCGGTCAAGGCTGATTCTCAGTCGTCGCGGCAGCATGCCTGAAGCTCCCGTGTCGACGCCGCCGGATCACGCCGGGCAGCGCCTGTTCCCACTAATTGCGTCAGTCCCGCTATAACTCCAGATGATAACGGCGTGAAATGGTGTTCTGAAACGCCTTCACTATCCTCAGGCCGCGACGCAGTTGGCCGCGCTCCAGACGCGGCAGGCCGGCGGGACGGATCATGTTGTCGGCGGACAAACCGCTGGCGATGGCCTCCAGCTGCTGACGCAGACGCATCAGCATAAAGGTCTCCAGGGCGCCGGCCAGATCCTCGCCGGTCACCGGGTCGAGGGCACGGCGCGCCACCAGCTGACGGATCCGGCGGAAGGTGTTGGTAGCATGGATACGATTGTCCAGCGCCAGACTCCTTACGCCGTGGACCAGCGGGAACACCGCCCCCTTCTTGATATCGATACCCTCATCCGGTTTCTTGATCCGGCCGAACAGATCCAGCGGCACCGAGAAGCGGATCACCGGGTGGGCGAAGGTCGAGATAAAGCCGACCGATCCGTGAAACCGCTCGAGCATCCAGCTCTTTACGTCCTGGAACAACTCGGTATTGCCGGTCACCGGCCGCGCGTCGGAGAACACGGTCAGGTCGAGCATGGCGTCACCGTCCGCGCGGCGGATCCAGCCGTCGATGCGCTGCTGCCACTCGCTGACGGTCATCACCCAGTCCGGATTGGTGACCATATAGTTGCCGGGACAGGGCGGATACCCGAGACGCCCCAGTAACGAGGAGAATCGCGCCAGATCCTGCTGCCGGTCTGGCCAGTCCAGGTCATCGGCGAGCACGATGGCGTTGTCCTGGTCGGTCTTGAGGATCTGCTCACCGCGGCCCTCGCTGCCCATCACGATCAGGCACGCCCCCGCGAGGACCGGCTCCGGAACGCACATCCGGAACAACTGCGTCATCGTGCGGCCGTTCAAGGCCGACAACAGATCCACCACCCGCGCCACGGTGATGCCACGATCCACCAGGTTACGGGTCAGATCCAGCGTCGCCGCCGAGGCCGCCTCCAGTTCCTCCACGGTCTCGGCACGTTGTATCCGGATGCCCAGCGAGTGCGACTCGGTCGAGAACAGACCGAGCACGTCATTGAGCTCCAGGATACCGGCCAGCTCGCCACGATCCATCACCACCAGGCGCTCGACCTGATGGCGGGTCATCAGCACCAGCGCGTCGAACAGATATTCGTCGGACGCGATCGTCAGCAGTTGCCAACTGGCCACATCGCCCAGCGGCGTGTCGATACCCGCGGTGGAGCTCGCGGCCTGCAGCAGATCGGTACCGGTCACCATGCCGTAATCATCACCGCGCTGGACCAGCAGACAATCGGCGCGCCGCTCGCGCAAAACCTTGACTCCCTCCCGTGCCGGCACCTCGGATGCGAGCACTACCGCCTTGCGGATGCCGGCGTCCTCGACCCGCGCCAGGGTGAAACTGTCATCCTCGCTGCGGGTGTGCAGATCCGGCCGGGCCTGACCCTCGGCGCCGAGCGCCATCCGGAATGCGGTGTTTTTGTGGCACAGCCAGTCCACGACCTCGCGCGGTATCGACAGACATATGGTGGGCTGCGCCGCGACCAGTGAGCGACTCTTGTCACCGCGCAGCAGGTCGCGCGCGCCGACCAGGTCATCGACACCGAACTGGCGCACACGGTTGTTGTCCTCATCGAAGGCATCGATGCGGCCACGCAACACGATCAACAGCCGGCGCCAGCGTTTGCCGGGTTTCTTGACCACGTCGCCGGTGTCGAACGTCGCCACCTCGATACTGTCACTGATCCGCTGGCGCTCCGTGGCAGTAAGACCGGCGAACGGTGGTTCGCGGAGATTCAGGAAGCTGCTCATGTGCTCACGATAGCCGGGTCAGGCGGCAACGCCAATAGAACGGACCGGCCCAATAAAAAGGGCCGGCCTTGCGGCCGGCCCGGTCATCAGCTGTTTTACGCTCTGGGTCAGAAGCTGTACTTGGCCATCAGCTGGAAGCGGGTGAAATCGCCATCGTCGTTGTTCTCAATCTCTGACTTGGCGTAGCTGAGTTCTGCGCCCAGCGAAAGCTGCTTGATCGGCGAGTAGATCAGATTACCCCTGACGCTCGTCGCCGTCTTGTTGGCACCGGCGCCAGCGGCACTGTCGTTATCGACATCGAGATAGCCGAAGCCGACACTGCTGCGCCATTCGTCATTCCAGATATGGCGATAGAAACCGAATGCACCCCAGCTGTCCAGCGCATTGAGGTCGCCGCCCAGATCCTGTGACGCGCCAGCGGCGTAGTTCAGGCCGATATAGCGCCCCAGACCGGTGCCGACGGTGGCCATAAAGCGGATGTCGTCGCGCTCGAACACGTTGATCTTGCCGGAGACGCTGAGGCCGTAGCCCACGTCATCCTCTGAGTCACCTGTGCCGGGATCGTTGACCTTGAGCTGACGCAACAGGCCCGCGATGTAAATGTTGCCCCAGTCCGCCGTGTAGTTATAGCGGGCTGTGGCATCGGGCAGGCTGTTGTCGTCATAGTCGGTCCTGGCACCACCGCCTGGCGCATAGGCCGTGGTCTCGGGGTTCTCCAGCGCAAAGGCCCATGGACCACTTGTGTACCGGACCTGGGCCTGGCGCACGAAGATCGTCGACTCGGACGGGCCGATAAAATCAACGGTATCCGGCAGGGCGCCGGGATTCTGGAATGTGGTCCAGGTCTGGCCAAACAACCACTTGTCATAGGTCAGGAAGGCGTGGCGCATGCGCGGGTTGTACGAGTTGGAGACCCGCTCGTTGCCGCCCGGACTCACCATAAAGTCGAACTCCAGACGCGAGCCGACCTTGTGCCCGCCGATTTCGGTGGCCGTGGCCAACCAGAAACGGGACTGTTGGGCATGCATATCCAGAACGGCATCCTCATCCTCTCCGTTGACCGGCGTGGTCGAGGGCACATACCAGTCCCGGCCGATGCTGCTGCTCGCCGGGTTGCCATCGCTGTAGTCGCTGTATAGGACGTCCAGTTTTATGTAGCCGCCATAGCTGAGGGTGAAATTTCCGAAATCAGCGGACCCTGCCTGAGCACCGGCGCTGAATGTCATTGCCGCAAGAGCGGCGGGCAAAATCATGGTTCGCCCGACTTTTCTTAGATTCATCTTCCAATCTCCCTGTTTACGGGGGGTATAAGCCCCGCGATCATGACCAGAGATCCCGCAAGGTGGTATTAGTCAATGGTCTAACACGTCGGCGAAGGGTTTCAGACAAAAGTCTAATGTACCCCCCTGCCCTATCGGGCAAGACTGCCGTAATCTGGATGATGTCTCACCGCAACCCCGTCTTGAGGGTGGAAAAATGACTGAAACAAGAGTTTATCCCGTGACTGCCGCTGCCGCGGCCGGTACCCACTGCAATGCCGCCCGATACCAGGATATGTATACGCGGTCGGTTGAAGATCCCGAGGCATTCTGGGGCGAGCAGGGCAAACGGATCGATTGGGTCAAACCGTACAACAAGGTGAAGGACGTCTCGTTCAAACGGCCGGATGTCCATATCCGCTGGTACTACGACGGCACGCTGAATGCGTCGGCGAACTGCCTCGATCGGCACCTGGCCAGCCGCGGCGACCAGACTGCGATTATCTGGGAAGGCGACGACCCGGCGGAGGATCGTCACATCAGCTATCGCGAGCTTTACGAAGAAGTCTGTCGCTTCGCTAACGGACTCAAGAGTCTCGGCGTCAAGCGTGGCGATGTGGTGACGATCTACATGCCGATGGTGCCGGAAGCGGCAATCGCGATGCTGGCCTGCGCCCGGATCGGCGCGCCCCATTCGGTGGTATTTGGCGGATTCTCTCCGGAAGCGCTGGCAGGCCGTGTCGAAGGCTGCGATTCAAAATTCGTGATTACCGCGGACCAGGGGCTGCGCGGTGGCCGCACGGTCCCGCTAAAGACCAATGTGGACACCAGTCTGTCGCAGAACAATCTCGAGCAGGTCAAGAACGTGGTGGTGGTGCGCCGCACGGGCAACGACATCCCGTGGACCGAAGGCCGCGACGTCTGGTACCACGAGCTGATCGCCGATCAGCCAACTGAATGCGAGCCCGAGGAGATGGGCGCCGAGGATCCGCTGTTTCTGCTCTACACCTCCGGTTCCACCGGCCAACCCAAGGGCGTATTGCACACCACCGGCGGGTACATGGTCTATGCGTCCATGACGCACGAGTACGTCTTCGACTACAAGGATGGTGATATCTACTGGTGCACGGCAGACGTCGGCTGGATCACCGGACACAGCTATATCGTGTATGGGCCATTGGCCAACGGCGCCACGACGCTGATGTTCGAGGGTGTGCCGAATTATCCGGATTCGTCCCGTTTCTGGGAGGTCGTGGATAAACACAAGGTACAGATCTTCTACACCGCTCCGACCGCGATCCGCGCGCTGATGCGCAATGGCAATGATCCGGTCACCAAGACCAGCCGCAAGACCCTGCGTCTGCTGGGCACCGTGGGCGAACCCATCAATCCGGAGGCCTGGGAGTGGTATTTCCACGTGGTCGGCGACGAACACTGTCCGATCGTGGACACCTGGTGGCAGACGGAGACCGGCGGCATCCTGATCACACCGCTACCCGGCGCCACCGCGCTCAAGCCGGGTTCGGCAACCTTGCCGTTTTTCGGCGTGCAGCCAGCGCTGGTGGACGGCGAAGGCAATACGCTGGAGGGCGAGAACGAAGGTAACCTGGTGCTGCTGGACAGCTGGCCGGGTCAGATGCGCACCGTCTACGGCGATCACGAGCGCTTTATCCAGACCTATTTCTCCACCTTCGACGGCACCTATTTCACCGGCGACGGCGCGCGCAGGGATGACGACGGATACTACTGGATCACCGGGCGTGTGGATGATGTGCTCAACGTATCCGGGCACCGGATGGGCACCGCTGAGATCGAGAGCGCGCTGGTGGCCCATCCAAAAGTAGCGGAGGCCGCGGTCGTCGGCTATCCCCATGACATCAAGGGTCAGGGTGTCTACACCTATGTCACTCTGCTCAAGGGCGAGGATCCGACCCCGGAGCTGGAAAAGGAGCTCAGGAACTGGGTGCGCAAGGAGATCGGTCCAATCGCGAGTCCGGACGTCATTCAATTTACGCCGGCACTGCCCAAGACCCGCTCCGGTAAGATCATGCGACGCATCCTGCGCAAGGTCGCGGCACGGGAGGACGGCAGTCTTGGCGATACTTCGACGCTCGCTGATCCGGGCGTCGTGGACGAATTGATCAGCAAACGACCGGACCTGGGCTGAGAGGCGGCTGGCCCGGGTGGGCCGCGATTTCATGCAGGACAGTGCCCGCATCATCGTCGCTGATGATCACCCGCTCTTCCGGGAGGCGCTGCAGCAGGCGATAGGGAACATCATCCGGGATGTGGCCTTTATCGAGGCCGATTCCGTAGATACGCTCGAGACGGCAGCGAGCAAGAATGAGGATGCCGACCTGGTGTTACTGGATCTCGACATGCCGGGTGCTCACGGTTTCTCTGCATTGGCCTGGTTGCGTACCCAGTATCCGATCCTGCCGGTGGTGATCGTCTCGGCCGCGACCGACCCGCGGGTGATGCGCAGCGCTGTCGAATTCGGCGCCTCGGGCTTTATCCCGAAATCATCCACGCTGTCGACCATCGCGGAGGCGGTCAAGTCGATCCTGGCAGGCGAGGTCTGGCTGCCGGACGTCGCGCTCGGCAGCGACGACGACCAGACGCCTGATCAGGATCTGGCGCGCCGGATCGCCAGTCTGACGCCGCAACAATTCCGCGTGCTGATGATGCTCGCCGACGGTCTGCTCAACAAACAGATCGCCGCCGAGTTGAGCGTGTCCGAGGCGACCATCAAGGCTCATGTCACGGCTATTTTCCGCAAGATGGACGTACGCAGCCGTACTCAGGCCGCCGTGGCTGCACGGCGTCTGGAACAGGCCGCGAGATTGACGGGCGCCTGAAGTTCAGGCCGAGGCGGGGCGCTTGGACAGGAGCTGATGCATCATCGCCCGCAGCGCGGCGGGGCGGATCGGCTTGCGCAGCATCGGATAGCCGGCACTGCGCACCAGATCCCGGATTTCGTCCCCGTGGTCGGCGGTGATCACGGCCCCTGGAATATCACCACAATGTTCGCCGATGGCAGCCAGCGTAATCAGGCCGGTGTCGCCATCATCCAGCTGGTAATCAGCGAGCACCATGTCCGGCCGCGCGTCCCCGTTATCGATCCGCCCAAGGGCCTCTACCGTGCTCGCCGCAGTCATCACGTCGCAGCCCCAACCCCCGAGCAGCTGAGCCATGCCCTCCAGAATGTCCGGCTGGTTGTCCACGCACAGCACCCGGGTGCCCTCGAGCAGTCCACTTCTGCGTCGCGGCCTGAGCCCCTGGCTCCGCGTATGGCGTCGGGCCTTGACCACCGGAACGGTAACGCTGAAAACCGAGCCGCGACCCGGCCATGAACGCACCTCAACCGCATGCCCCATGGCGCCGGCCATGCGACGGACGATAGCGAGACCCAGGCCGACGCCCTTCTCTCCGATTTGGTCCTTGGTCTGCAGGCGCCGGAATTCTTCGAAGATTTCTTCGAGATGCCCATGCTCGATGCCAACGCCGGTATCCCAGACCTCGATCCGTACTGCGCCATTCTTGCGCCGGCAACCCAGCACGACGCGACCCTGAGCCGTATAGCGCATCGCGTTGGACAGGAGGTTCTGCAGGATCCGGCGCAGGAAGCGGCGGTCGGTCCGCACCGTGAGACGGCTGGGGATCGTATGCAGCGCGAGACCGCGTTCCCGCGCGATGACGCTGTACTGCAGGCTTAGCCCGGTCATGATCTCCTGCAGGCTGAATTCACTGAGCTGGGGTTCCATCGCACCAGCATCGAGTTTGGAGATATCGAGCAACGTGGTGAGCAACTCTTCTGCCGCAACCAGTGAGCTGTCGATCCGCTGGATCGAGATCCGGGTGGCGCCGTCCAGCTCGCGCTGGGCCAGCGCCGAGGTAAACAACCGAGCCGCATTGAGCGGCTGCAGCAGGTCGTGGCTGGCAGCAGCCAGGAAGCGAGTCTTGCCCAGGTTCGCAGTCTCAGCCGCCTTTGTCGCCTCGCGTAGCGCGTGTTCGACACCGCGGCGCAGTTCGTTCTCACGGCGCAGGCGCTCATTCAGATCGGACAACTCACGGGTGCGTTCATCCACGCGTTGTTCGAGCGAGCCATAAGCTTCCTGCAGCGCCTTCTCTGCCCGTCGCCGCTCGGTGATGTCGTGGAACACCGCAAAGAAGCCCTCCACCCGTCCGTGCTCGTTGCGCTGCGGAATATACGTCGCCTCGGCATAGCGGCGGGACTTGTCGGTGTCGAAAGACTCCACCTCAAAACTCTGGCGATCGCCGGCCAGTGCCGCCGCCATCAGTGCTTCACGCTCCATCAGGCGATGCTCGGGAAGGACTTTGTCCACGCGACGGCCGATGATCTGGTCGCGCGGCAGTCCCACGGCCTGCTCATAGGCCCGATTGACGAAACGGAAACACAGATCCCGGTCGACGAACGCAATCAGCACCGGAACGATGTCCGTATAGGCGCGGATATTCCGCTCGCTGTCGATCAACGCCGCTTCGATCTGCTTGTGCTTTGTGACATCGCTGAAGCTGGTAACGAATCCGCCCCCAGGTAACGGGTTCTGCCGCATTTCCAGCACCACACCATCATCCCGTACCCGTTGATAGACATGCCGGGTCTTGCGCCGCAGATGCGTCAGCCGGCGTTGCACGTGTCCTTCAACGTCGCCGGGCCCGCAGCGTCCGAGCCGCGCGTTATAGCGGATCAGATCGGCTATCTGGACCCCGACCCGGAGCAGGTCGGCTGGATACTCGAACATCTCCTCATAGCTCCGATTCCAGGCGACGATGCGCAGCTGCGAATCGACGACGCTGACACCCTCAGCAATGTTCTCGAGGGTGATCTCGAGCAGATCGCGATTAAAACCCGAGGTCCGTGATGCGGATCCGACGATACTGGCCAGATCGTCCAGCTCCAGTTCACCGCCTTTGAGTGCCGATGCCAGCACCCTGCGCGCAGCCATGGCCCCCATAGCGCCGGACAACAGCCGCTCGGTGAGTTCGATCGCGGCGGCGTCGGCGCGCGAGGTATCGCTGGGCTCCATACTCCTGGCTGCGAAATATTTCCGGAACACCGCCTGCGCCTTGGCCGCACCGATAAAACGCTCGGCAAGGATGCGGAGATCGCCGGTGGTCGCGTTCCCTTTCAGCCGCGGCGGCCCATAGCTGGGTGCAAGACCAAGCGGGCTGGAGAAGATCGCTGCCTGCCGACGCTCGAGCAAACCCGGCATGCCGTAGATGGACACGAGAACCAGGGTGGCGACGTTCAGCCCCAGACTCCAGACGGTGCCGTGGGTGATGGGGTCCAGTCCGGAAAGTCCCATCAGCGAATAGGGTTTCAGCCAGGCCAGACCCAGCAATCCGTGCTCGACGAATGCGGACGAGAACCAGCCAGTCTGGGTGGCGGCCGGGACCAACAGCGTGTAGATCCAGATGGCAAAGCCGACAGCCAGCCCGGCTATCGCCCCCTGATGCGTCGCGCGTTTCCAGAACAGACCGAATAACAGCGGCGGGCCGAATTGGGCAACCGCAACAAACGACAACAAACCCATTGAGGCCAGCGCCCCATAGGCGCCGATCACCCGGTAGCAGACCCAGCCCAGGCCCAGGATCAACACGACCAGGACGCGGCGCACGCGGATCAGGAACCGCGGCAATTCGTCACCCTGGGGCACCACATCGCTCCGCCAGCGCAACAGGGCTGGCATCACGATCTCGTTGCACAGCATGGTGCTGCAGGCAATGGTTGCGACGATGACCATACCGGTCGCCGCCGAGAAACCGCCGACAAACGCCAGCAGGGCCAGCCCGGTATTGCCCTCCTCCATCGGCAGCCGCAGCACAAAGGTGTCTGCGTCGGCGCCGCCGAGGCGTAGCAGACCTGCCAGCGCGATCGGGGCCACGAACAAAC
>Ga0265303_10001847_pt1 | contig 13126 bp, 13 predicted proteins | sample Helome_2_FD_192494 | JGI IMG/M metagenome (GOLD analysis project Ga0265303, IMG submission 192494) | Marine sediment microbial communities from subtidal zone of North Sea - Hel_20160317 (Illumina Assembly) | ecosystem: Environmental > Aquatic > Marine > Subtidal zone > Sediment ...
CACTAATGATTTTTCGAATATCGCCTAACCGTACATCTTGAGCTTTGGCATAAATTGTGACAGTAATTGGCCCTTTCATCTTTTGAAGCACTTCTACACTTGCCTGGCTCAAAGTATTGCGTCCATTCTGGCTAATATCCCATTGAATACTGTGCTCTCGTCCTAGGTATCCCAGTAAAAAAATTAATACTAATAGTAGTAGTATAAAAATACTATTTTGTATTAATAAGCGAACACGTAATTTTTTATTAACCGTAATCATTTAATTTTAATCGTCCGTTTCCTAACCACGAAGACGCTCTCCATCTAGTCTACGGATAGATAAAACTAAAAATGTGAATGTAAATAATACAAAATATAAAAGGTCAAATGTGTCGATTATGCCCCGATTAAAGTTCTCATAATGTTTAAAAATGGAGAAGTCTTGTGCGATACTATTTGAGTTATTAATAGTGACGTCTAATGCCCATAGACTAAGTAATGCTCCTAGTGTGCCAGCAGCTGCAATTGCTGGTTGTACGGTGAGGCAGGAGATATATAGCCCCAGAGAGGCAAAACAAGTAGTTATAAGAAATAATCCAACTACGTTACTTAACAATAAGCCAAAGTCTAATGTACCGCCTGCTAAGAGTGAGATTGATAACGTTATAACCAGAACAATTACTGCTGAGAAGAAAACCATTATTCCTAGAAATTTACCCATAACAATATCTGTCATGGAAATTGGTGCTGAAATGAGAAAAGTCATGGTGTGATTATGGCGTTCTTCTGCTATTAGTCGCATGGTAAAGAGTGGGGTAACCATTAGTAATACCATTGCAGCCGTGCCAAATAAAGGTGTAATAATAATTTCAGTAACTCCTGGCGGATTGGCAAGCTGTATTAATTGTGGTTGTATTTTAAGGAAGGCGTCTAGACCACCAAGAAAAATCCACGCCAGAACTAATTGAACCAGAGCGAGTAAAATCCATGCTAGTGAGGAGGTGAACAGGCTTTTTAATTCTTTGTGAGCTATGGTAAGTATCATAAGACTATATTTCTTCTGAAGATTTCTTATCCAGTGTAAGCTGCGAAAAAATTTCATCCAAACCAATTCCCCTTTCTTTTAGTCCAGATAGTGAGTCGTTAAGTACCATTTGCCCCTGGTGCATAATTTGGATTCGATCACATACGTTTGTGACTTCAGACAGTATATGAGTAGAAAGAATCACGCTTCTATTTGTACCAAGATTACGTATTAGAGAAAGAATCTCTCTCATCTGATTAGGGTCAAGACCTACAGTAGGTTCATCAAGGATAATTACATCAGGATTATGAATTATGGCTTGAGCAATTCCTACTCGTTGTTGATAGCCCTTTGATAGAGTACCAATTAAAGAGTTGCCTATATCTTTTATTCCACATTGTAGCTTTACTTCATCCAATGCAGAACTTATGTTAGTGTTGTCGACCCGATGTAGTTTTGCAGCAAGGAGGAGATACTCATTGACAGTTAATTCATGGTACAGAGGTGGTGTTTCGGGCAGATACCCGATGTGTAATTTGGCAGCACCTGGTTTGTCCAGTAGATCTATACCACAAATTTCAATACTACCACTGCTTGGAGCAAGGTTACCAGTAAGCATCCGCATAGTAGTAGTTTTACCGGCACCATTGGGACCAAGAAATCCCAGTACTTCGCCATGCTTTAATTCTAGGTTAATTTCTTTGACAGCGGGATAGGAGCCAAAGTCTCTACTTAGATTACGTGCAGAGATGGTTTGCATAAGAATGTTATCAGCCATTAGCGTATATTTCTCTAAGAAATAATTTATGAAAATACATTATGTTGCATATTTGTAACCTATTGTGTTTTATTATTTAAATATTAGATAAGTTAATTTAGATTTTTAGGCTTGTAGTAATAGCAAAAAAAAGAGGAAAATTGTAATGAAACCTTCAAGACTACCAGTAGTCTACTTGTGATGAAGGTAAAATATACCTAATATATGGGTTGCATTAAAGTCCGCCTATGTAACTTTATAATGATTATTGCTGGATTTATACATGAATTTTAGATTTTTTGGTTTACTGTTACCCTTTTGCCTTGTTGCTTGTGTACAGCTTCCAGAGAAGGATGTGGTTGAGGTAGATAAGCAGAAAGAACAAAAAAGTGAAATCTCACAGTTAGAACAAAAAAATGAGATTGGACAGTTAGAGTTGCCTAAGCAAGACTTAACTGCTCCCATGTTGTTTGATTTTTTAATGGGAGAGACAGCCTTACAACGAGGTGATCGTGATGTCGCATCAGAAAGTTATCTCAGATTGGCGAAGACTACCCGAGATCCGCGTGTTGCACAGCGTGCAACTGAGGTAGCACTTCTTGCACAAAAGCCTGCACAGGCCTTGAACGCAGCAAAACTTTGGGTAGAGCTTGACCCAAACTCAGTAATCGCACACCAGACTATAGCAGCGCTATTGGTAAGTAACGACAGGTTAGATGAAGCTCGGATTCATCTGGATAGGCTGTTAGTTTTGGAAGATAATCCTGGAAAATTTTTCATGCAGTTGAACAATTTGTTAGTACGTAATGCTGACAAGACTGAAACGCTTCAACTTGTGCAGCAATTTGCTGAATCCTATCCTGAAATACCCGAAGCTCATTTTGCTATAGCACAAGCAGCATCACTAGCGGGTCAGTTTGAGACAGCGAAGCAACAGATGAAGCTAGTACTAGCTTTGCGCCCGGACTGGGAGATGGCTGCAATTTATAATGGGCGAATATTGCATCGGATTTCAAGTACAAGTGCAATAGAATTTTATGAGAATTATCTTAAGACTTATCCCAAGGCCAATAAAACACGTATTACATTTGCGCGGATGCTAGTTGCAGAAAAAAGATATATTATGGCTCGAGGTCAGTTCCAACAGCTTCTGGCAAATAGTCCAGGAAATGCAAATGTTGCTCTGGCTGTAGGATTACTTTCTATGGAGCTGCGCGATTTTGACGCTGCTGAGAAGAGTTTTAAGAAAGCACTAGAATTTGGTTATAAAGATTTAAATACAATACGTTTTTATCTGGCCAGTATATATGAGAAAACCCATCGCCTTGATGAGGCTATGGAATCATTTCGTTCAGTGGTTAGAGGCAATCAGTTTCTTCCAGCACAGATTAGATATGCTTATTTGCTTTATAAGCAAGGAGAGCTAAATAAAGCTCGTAAGCATTTACAACAGTTGCCAGTAAAGAACGATCAACAACGGGCCCATCTGATAGTCACCGAAGCAGAATTTCTTCGTGAAGCAGGCGCTCATCAGGAGGTATTTGATTTACTCAGTAATGGCCTTAAGAAACTGCCCGATTATCCAGAATTATTATACGACCGTGCTATGGCCGCAGAAAAAATTGGCAAGCCAGATATTCTTGAAAAAGATTTACGTAAATTAATTCAATTAAAACCAGATCATGCTCATGCACACAATGCACTTGGCTATAGTTTTGCAGAACATGGGAATCGTTTGCCTGAGGCGCTGGAACTGATTGAGAAAGCTATTAAACTATCTCCAGAGGACCCATACATTATAGACAGTTTAGGTTGGGTGCATTATCGCATGGGTAATCTCAATAAGGGTATAAGCTATCTTAAGCAGGCTTTCGTGATTAAACCAGACCCAGAAATTGCTGCTCATTTAGGCGAGGTTCTATGGATGCAGGGAACGAAAGAAGAGGCAAAAGAGGTTTGGCGTTCCACTATTAAAAGCCATCCAGACAATGAAGTATTACTCAATACTATGAAGAGATTCATGCATTAGAGTAATGTCTGTAGAATGATTAAAAATTTTGTCGGGATGTATTCTCTATATAAGATACAACTACAAGTGTCTGGAAGAAGGAAATCATATTTTCTTCTATATCCGTTGGTTATTTTTATATATTCTTTGCTTGTCGGTTGCGCATCATTTGTTTTTAAACCCCCTGAAGTAGAAACAAGCATAATTAAGCCAGGAGAAGTTACATCATCTGTAAATTTTGAACTTATGGGTAGAGTTTCAGCAAAAGGTGGGGATCAGGGTTTTTCTGGTGGAGTGCGCTGGAGCCATACTCGTACTGATGATAACATTCATCTTCTCTCCCCATTCGGGCAAATAGTAGCGCAGATAAATAGTAATAAGGATATAGTTTTACTTACAACTTCAGAACATAAGATTTATCGTGCTACAAATGTAGAGAATCTAACTCAGAAGGTATTAGGGTGGCGGTTACCCCTTTTAGGTCTGCAATATTGGGTACGAGGTGTGAACTCACCTATTACGAGATCAGAGGTAGATAGAGATACAGATGGACGCATCGTAGGTATTCGGCAGGATGGATGGGCGATTACATATACAGGTTACTTTCCTTCACAAATAATCCAAACAGCACGTCCCAGAGTACTAGTATTAAATCGTAATAACCTTAAAATTAAATTAGTGATAGATAACTGGGAGAGTAAATAGCTGTTAAATTCGATGAACAAATTTATTTATTCTGCTCCTGCAAAGCTTAACTTGTTCCTACACGTAGTAGGCCGTAGAAGTGATGGGTATCATTTATTACAAACAGTTTTTCGTTTTCTTGATTTTTCTGATCAGGTGAAGCTCGTTGTGCGGGATGATGGTAATATCAAATTAAATACTCCTATTTCTGGGGTGCCAGCAGAGAAAAATCTGTGTATACAGGCTGCTCAATTGTTACAGAAGGAAAGTGGAGTTTCTCTTGGAGTAGAGATATCTCTGGAAAAATCTATTCCAATGGGAGGAGGGCTTGGTGGGGGTAGCTCAGATGCTGCAACTACACTTTTAGCACTTAATCATTTATGGAACCTAAATTGGAGCAGGGAAAAGCTAATGGATATAGGCCTAGATCTTGGGGCAGATGTGCCAGTATTCATATTTGGCGAAAATGCCTTCGCTGAGGGGATAGGTGAAAAACTCAAGGCTATCCCATTGTTACCTGCCTGGTATCTGATTTTGGCGCCACCTGTACACGTGCCTACAGCAGAGATCTTTGCCAGTAAAGAATTGACACGAAACACAATTCCAGTCAAAATACCGCCCTTTTCTGTTGGTCTCGGACATAATGATTTAGAGTCAGTAGTATGCTTAGCATATCCTGAGGTAGCGCGCCATTTAGAGTGGCTCAGGCAACTTGATAGTACTACGATGGTAGCAATGACCGGTTCTGGTGCTTGTGTGTTTGCTGAGTTTGTAACAGAGTCGGCGGCACGAAAGGCTCTTACTAATGTTCCTATCGATATGAATGGTTTTGTAGTGCAGGGGCTAGACCGGCATCCCATGCAGGATTTTGCGAGATAGTAATTTGAAATTATGGGGAGTCGCCAAGTGGTAAGGCACTGGGTTTTGATCTCAGCATTCGTAGGTTCGATCCCTACCTCCCCAGCCATATTAAATAGGAGTTAATTGAGTAATTTTATGGGGTAGGGACTGGACAGGCATTCCGTAAAGACTTTGCGAAAAAGTAATTCGTAATTTATGGGGAGTCGCCAAGTGGTAAGGCACTGGATTCTGATTCCAGCATTCGTAGGTTCGATCCCTACCTCCCCAGCCATATACTAATTAAGAAATTTATGTTCAAGTTAGTTTTCAATAAGAAATTGTATAGAGATACTTTTTATTCCACAGCATCAAATTTATAATTATGTCTTACGATAGCCTAATGGTTTTCACTGGTACCGCCAATCCTAAACTGGCTCAGGATGTGGTTAGGCATCTCAATATCCATTTGGGACGTGCAACAGTTGGCCGTTTTAGCGATAGTGAGGTAATGGTTGAGATCCTTGAGAATGTGCGTGGCAAGGACGTCTTTGTATTGCAGTCAACATGCATGCCTTCAAATGATAGCTTGATGGAAGTTTTAGTAATGGTGGATGCATTAAAGCGCGCCTCTGCTGGACGTATTACGGCAGCAATTCCTTATTTTGGTTATGCGCGTCAAGATAGAAGACCCCGTTCAGTAAGAGTACCAATTACAGCAAAAGTTGTAGCAAACATGCTCACTACTGTTGGAATCGACAGACTGCTTACAATGGATTTGCATTCAGACCAAATTCAAGGTTTCTTTGATATATCTGTGGATAATATTTATGGTATGCCAATTCTGCTTGGAGATGTATGGACTTGTGATTACCAGAATTTAATTGTAGTTTCACCCGATGTGGGAGGGGTGATTCGGGCAAGGGAGATGGCAAAACGCTTAGAATGTGATCTTGCGATTATAGATAAGCGAAGGCCTAAGCCCAATGTTGCTAAAGTAATGAATATTATTGGTGAAGTTAAAGGGCGCAGTTGCGTTATTATGGATGATATGGTTGATACTGCTAACACTTTGTGTGAAGCGGCTAGGGCGTTGAAAGAAGAAGGTGCGCAGAGTGTGGTAGCTTATTGTACCCATCCGGTACTTTCAGGTGATGCTGTTAAGCGTATTGAGGGTTCTGCACTCGATAAATTGGTAGTTACAGACACAATACCTCTACGTGATGATGCTAAAGCTTGTGAGCGTATCCAACAGTTGAGTGTAGCCAGTTTGTTAGCAGAAACGATGCTAAGAATTAGTAATGAAGATTCAGTAAGTTCGCTGTTTATGGAGTAAAAATTTAGAGATTCATTTTTCTTGGATTATCTGGTCGCGGATAATCCTATCTTGGAGAAGTATAATGCAGATTGAAATTAGTGCTAATAAGAGAATGTTACAGGGTAAGGGTGCGAGCCGCCGCCTGCGTGGTTGTGGGAAGGTTCCAGGAATCATATATGGTGGTAAAAATCAAGCGCAAGCTATTGAGCTTGATCACAATAATTTATACCACAAATTAAAGCTTGAAGCTTTTCATGCCTCTATTTTATCTATTGATTTAGGAGGAAAAAAAGAGCAAGTTTTATTACGTGACTTGCAGATGCATCCGTTTAAATTACAGGTGTTGCATGTTGATTTCCAACGGGTTGATCAGAATAAGAAAATACATATGAAGGTACCTTTGCACTTTATCAATGCTGAGGTTTCACCTGGAGTAAAATTATCTGGGGGCATAGTAAGCCATGTATTCACTGAGCTAGATATATCTTGCTTGCCAAAAGATTTACCCGAATTTATAGAGGTGGATTTGATAGATTTGGCTGCTAATAACTCGGTACATTTGAAAGACTTAAAGATGCCCGCCGGAGTTGAAATACCTGCATTGACAAAAGGTGGAAATCCTGCTGTAGCAACAATCGTAATTCCTCGTGCTGTCGTTTCTGAGGAATCAGCTGCTGAAGAAACAGTAGATGCATCAGAAATTCCTACTTCTGTTCAGAAACAAGAGGAAGATGAAAAGGAAAAGGAAGCTGAGAATAAAGATGCCGGGAAACAGAAGTAATCTTTATTTGCAGCTTATCTACCCGCTGGAGCTAGCCTAGTTCGGCGGGTTTTTAATGGATGTTTAATATAGAATGCTTCCAATGAGACTTATTGTAGGACTAGGGAACCCGGGAAAACAGTACGTCTCTACACGCCATAATGCAGGGTTTCAGTGGGTATTTAAACTAGCTGATAAATTGCAGATAACGCTTAAAAGAGAGGTAAAGTTTCATGGTCTTTGTGCCCGCATTGTTCAGGGAGACCATGAATTATGGTTACTTTGTCCTCAGACATACATGAATGAAAGTGGGAAAGCTGTATCAATGCTATGCCGTTTTTACAAAATTAATCCCGATCAGATTCTTGTCGTTCATGATGAGTTAGATTTGCCTCCAGGGGTATCGAAACTAAAGATGGGTGGTGGATTAGGTGGACATAACGGGTTGAAGGATATTGCAGCGTGCCTTGCTACTAGAAATTTCTGGAGATTACGAATTGGAATCGGGCATCCCGGAGACAAAGATTCTGTGACAGATTATGTGTTACGGTCACCATGTAAAGAAGAAGCAGAAAAAATTGATGAAGCTATTATTCGTAGTCTGGAGATATGGCCATTGATTGTTCAGGGAGATTATCAGGCAGCAATGTTAAGGTTACATACTAAGAGTAGTGAAACGTGATATATATAAATCATGAAGAAAACTATAAACATCGCTTAGTATTGTGTTTTCTTTCGTTATTTATACATAAATAAATTTATGAGTTTGCAATGTGGAATCGTTGGCTTGCCTAATGTAGGAAAGTCTACTCTGTTTAATGCGTTGACTCAGGGGGAAATTGCTGCAGAGAATTATCCCTTTTGTACCATTGAGCCAAATGTTGGCATAGTCAAAGTACCTGACTCACGGTTACTCGGAATCTGTGAAATTGTTAAGCCTCAGAAGGTTCAGCCTGCTATTGTTGAGTTTGTAGATATTGCAGGGCTTGTTACAGGTGCATCTAAAGGAGAGGGGCTGGGCAATAAGTTTCTTGCAAATATTCGTGAGACTGACGGTATTATCAATATGGTGCGTTGTTTTACCAATGATAATGTTGTTCATGTTTCTGGTAAGGTGGATCCTCTTTCAGATATAGAGACTATACAGACTGAGTTGGCTCTTGCTGATCTGGCTACGATTGATAAAGTATTAAAACGTGAAACAAAGCTGGCAAAATCTAGCAGTGATAAAGATGCAATTAAATTAATTACATTATTAGAGCAGGCTAAAGCGCACCTTGATCAAGGAAAGCCGATTAGAAGTATAGAACTAGACAAAGAACAGATACAGTTGCTAAAACCTTTATGTTTACTTACTGCTAAGCCTATTATCTATGTAGCTAATGTAGATGAAAAAGGATTTATTAATAATCCATTATTACAACAAGTAGAAGAATATGCTGTAAAAGAGGGATCACCGGTAGTAGTAATCTGTGCGGCACTTGAAGCTGAGATTGCTGAGTTATCAGATGAAGAGAAGAGTATTTTTTTAGCTGACACTAGTCTTGAAGAGCCAGGCTTAAACCGACTGATCAGAGCTGCTTATGAATTACTTGGCCTGCAAACATATTTTACTGCTGGTGTTAAGGAGGTACGTGCATGGACCATACACAAAGGTGATACTGCACCAAAAGCTGCAGGAGTGATTCATTCTGATTTTGAGAAAGGGTTTATCCGAGCTGAAGTTATTAATTATGAGGACTTTATCACCTATGATGGTGATCAAGGTTCAAAGGAAGCAGGGAAGATGAGGCTAGAAGGAAAAGAATATGTAGTAAAAGATGGTGATGTAATGAATTTTCGCTTTAATGTCTAAGTAGATCGAAATAAGTATATGGAATTTGTGTTATTTTTTAGTCAAGAGTTTCTCTTACAATAACCTGTGTTAGTAAAAGTTGAACATAAAAAGCATTAGAATTGTCGTATAAATAAGTATATTGCATTATAACGAAGTAAGAAGTAGCAAATTATAATGTTTTATATCAAACATAATATGGTAAATATGTCTGTATATGTATTACACAAAATGAAAAAGTTCTCATAACAATATATATATGTATGTTTCTTTTCTAGTTGGATTAGTTTAATTTTAAGGAGTTAAATTGCTAATGAAAACGAAGGTCAAATCAATGCTGATAGCATCAATATTATTCTTTTTCTTACCGAATACTGCTATGGCCCATGAATATCCTACTAAAATAGGTGAGAAGCTAGGAAACGGTGTTGCTAATATCGTTACAGGCTTTGTAGAGATTCCTAAGACTATGATTGTTACCAGCCAAAACGATGGAATGGCTTATGGTATGACAAATGGATTCTTTGTTGGGATAGTACATGCGGTTGGACGTACACTAAGTGGAGCTTTTGATGTGGCAACATTCGTAGTCCCTACTACACCACTTGTTCGAGCTGACTATATTTGGAATGATTTCGATAAAGAAACTACCTATGCCGCTCCTCAAATGCGCTGAATTGATTTGGAAGTTAATTTTGATCTAACTAGTTTTAAGTCTTCCACATAGTTTTTAGTATATTGATGGAAATAGATTATTGGCTGGAGCGTTGGAGACGGGAGGAAATTGGTTTTCACCAAAATGATATTAATCCTTATTTGTGTCAGTATTGGAAGGAACTAGATCTTAGTAAGGGAAGTAAAGTATTTGTGCCCCTATGTGGAAAAAGCCAAGATATGTTGTGGCTATATGGGCAGGGCCATAATGTACTGGGTGTTGAATTGAGTGGGCTTGCAGTAGAGGATTTCTTTAAAGAAAATAAACTTTTCCCTAATTATTCTGTGTGCAAAAGATTCACCCGTTATGATACTAATAGTATTTGTATTCTTAAGGGTGATTTTTTCGATTTAGATAGGAAAGATTTAATCGAAGTTAGCGCAGTATACGATCGTGCATCTTTAGTTGCATTGCCTCAGGATAAGCGAGACAGTTATGTGAGTCATCTTCTTGGTATCTTGTCACCAGGCACTCAGATTCTGCTTGTTACTCTTGATTATTCACAGTTGGAAATGCTGGGGCCACCATTTTCAGTTTCAGTAAGTGAAGTGGAGAAGTTATTCGGTACATATTCAACTATAAGCTTGTTAGCACGATTTGATGTACTAGACCGATACCCACGTTTTTTTGAAAAGGGGGTAAGTAAATTATATGAAAATATTTTCTTGCTGACCCTGAACAAGAAGTAACGTATGGTCAGAGGAGATTAATTCCGTTGGAATTAATCTCCGGAACAAGTACTTTACCCACAATATGACTTACAGAAATTAGCAGTATGGATATTTACTAAATATCTAATTTTCTGAGTGGTCGAGGCTCTCCATTATATTGAGAGGAATATCAAACTTCTTTCTTCCAACCAATGCATAATAGAACAGGGGACGCCCATCAATGGAAATACGGTGCCTATATCTTTCTAAATGATGAACCTCTAGTGCATCACTCACAAGTAGTGATTTAATTAAACGCGAGAATCCTGAGGTATCACTTTCAAGTAAGAATGACTCTTTAATATTAAAGGCAACCCAGCCTGACGCTGCAACTAAGTTAAATGCATTTGCAAATGCTTTTGCTGGGATATCACCAAATCCAAGTGCGGCAACACAAGACAGACAGTCAAACTGCCAGGCAGCCAGTTTTTTTTGTGTTATCGAATCAAGTTCTCGGAAATCACGTACATAGTACGCATCATATACACCTGGCCTGTCACGTTCACAAGCTATATAAGCTTGTTCGCATATGTCGACACCTATGACGCGGGCTACACCCACAGCATGCAGTTGTTCTCCAAACATCCCGTTTCCTGCCCCTAAATCAAGTACGCGTAATTCTGTCATTTCAACACGGTTATCCCGTAGAACCTTATTTAAGGTATCACTAACTTTCTTGGGGGAATTGCATTTAAGACGTTGATAAAAAAGCTGTTCGTATAGGCCAGGATGTTTGTATAGTTCACCGTAGTCATGAAAGCGTAACTTAATTTCTTGCTCATTCTCGTTTAGGCTGAAAAAAGCATTGTCCTGTTCTAGCTGATGTGGCTTTGTAATAGGAAACTTAATATTGTATTGCTGATGTTCCATTTTAACCTCCATTGAAACCAAACCCTAACGGGGTGGGGAAGAGCTTCGTGAGCATCCTCTCGTCCATGCCACCGTGTACGCGGGACACACATGCGGCTACTCAATAAGTAGATTCTTACTCCGCTGCATGAACAGCGTTACCCTGTATTCAGTTAAAAATCTGGGCTGATACAGCCAGTGTGAACTCAGGGGATCGACAGCTGATACTCTCAAGTACCATATAGCGGTAAGATATACAGCAGAACTTCATTATAACACGATTTTGATGGAGAAAGGACGCATGAGCTCATCCCAACTAAAGAACTATAGCAGGTACAAAAAAATAAGAAACGTAAGGAATTTGTATTTAATTTATTAATAACATAAGCTTACAAAGCTTATGTGTGTTGCAATATGTTGTTCAGACACAAGTTATTCAGTTTTATATCTGGTAAATTAGGGATTAAGCTGTAGATGACAAATTTTTTAGATGACTGAAATACACATATCAGCTAATCCCTTGATTTAACGAATATGCTTTAGGAATATCCCTTTGTACGCATACAGGAAGAATAAGCTTCCTGGTATCGAACATCTTGTGTCCGATTTTCATTAAGTCCATAGAGAGTTCCACCCACTCCACCTCCTATAGCTCCAATGCCTGCTCCTTTTGCAGCACCTTTTCCACCGCCTGCAATCGCGCCAACTGCCGCACCTAACGCTGCACCGCCAAGAGCCCCAATTCCTGCATCTTTGACCACTTCCATAGTTTTGCTATTCACCTGTTCCGAGGCATATTTATTACATGCTTGTATTATAGACTGAGGAGGATGTGTTGGTTGAGGAGGGTTATAGACAGGTTTAGGCGCAGGAGCAAGTTTTGGTAGGGGAGCAGCTGCTACTTTTACAGCAGTCTTAGGCTCAGGCGCTGGTTCTTTTTCTGCAACTTTAGCTTTTGTTTCCTGATTTTGTACTATTTCTTCAGGCGGCACCATTTTAGTATCACGTCCAATTACAAGCGAAGTGATTAAGACAGTTGCGCCTACAATTAGCAACCCAATCGTTGCCATCTTCCATTGGTTGGGGGACACATCAGCCATTGATTTTCTCCTATGTTTTAAGACACAATAATTTGTATCTAATTTACATTGCAATAATAAAATTTAATTCTTAAGGATATATATTTTTCTGGATTCCAATTCTAAGAACATAGACATTTTAATAAGCTAATTTGATCATATATATTCTGACAGTATTTACTATTGATGCAGATTTAATATAACCAACATTTTTTTAGATATTATACAATTAGTTACCAACCATAATAATAATAGGGTGAGTAATACGGAACTCCGTAACCTATTCCTGGGCCATAGCGGTAATATCCACCAAACCCACGACCATAAAATCTTTGATTATAGAAACCTCTGCCACCTCTAAACCAGCGACTACTACCTCTGAATCCACGACCACCTCTGAAGAACCCGCGACCACCTCTGAATCCACGACCACCTCTGAAGAAACCACGACCACCTCTGAATCCACGACCACCACCTCTGAATCCCCGACCCCCTCTTCTAGCAATTTGTACTCCGCTGACATAGGGTTGTCCTCCGCTGAATTGTGACCCTCCAGCAAGCTGGTTCCC
>Ga0265303_10001848_pt1 | contig 13124 bp, 15 predicted proteins | sample Helome_2_FD_192494 | JGI IMG/M metagenome (GOLD analysis project Ga0265303, IMG submission 192494) | Marine sediment microbial communities from subtidal zone of North Sea - Hel_20160317 (Illumina Assembly) | ecosystem: Environmental > Aquatic > Marine > Subtidal zone > Sediment ...
GGGAGTTGACGCTTTCGCTGTCTAGCGTGAACCATGCCAACAGTGCCGGGCTGGTGCTGTTGGTCGAGGCGCGTGACCTGGCCCGGCAGGAGAACTGCCAGCTGAAGCTGGTGGATATACCTGAAGAATTGCTGGACCTGGCGCGCATGTCGCGTTGTGAGGACCTGATAGCCGTCAACGGCGTTTGAGCCGATCTGCGTACCCCGGGCTTTGCAGCCAAACTCCCGCTAGCCTCCAAATTTCTTTATGATTGGTGCCCTTTTTCGCAGCTGGGCGCGCGTTTCGCGCAGGCATCCATGGATAAACTGATCATAACCGGGGGCAAATCCCTTTCGGGCGACGTCCGCATCTCGGGCGCAAAAAATGCCGCCCTGCCGATTCTGGCGGCGACCCTGCTGGCCGAAGGACCGATGATCATCGGCAACATCCCCCACCTGCGGGATATCACCACCACCATGGAGCTGCTCGGTCGCATGGGCGTCGACCTGACGGTGGACGAAAAGATGTACGTCGAGGTGGATGCCGGCCGCCTCAACAACCCCTTTGCCCCCTACGAGCTGGTCAAGACCATGCGGGCATCGATTCTGGTACTCGGTCCCTTGTTGGCGCGCTGTGGCCAGGCGGATGTCTCCCTGCCGGGCGGCTGCGCTATTGGTTCGCGACCGGTAGACCTGCATATCGAAGGTCTGCGCGCGATGGGCGCTGAGATCACCGTGGAGGCCGGTTACATCAAGGCGCGGGCCAATCGACTCAAGGGTGTGCGTCTGGTGCTGGATATCGTTACCGTGACCGGTACCGAGAATCTCATGATGGCGGCCACGCTTGCCGACGGCGTGACGCTGCTCGAGAATGCCGCGCGCGAGCCCGAGGTGGTGGATCTGGCCAACTGCCTCAATGCCATGGGTGCGAGGATCAGCGGCGCGGGAACCACGACCATCCGGATAGAAGGCGTCAAGTCCCTGCGTGGCACGCGCTACGATGTGCTGCCGGACCGGATCGAGACCGGGACCTACCTGGTGGCGGGTGCGATCAGTGGCGGCCGGGTTCGCGTGCGTAACACCGATCCGACGCTGTTGGACGCGGTGCTGCAGAAACTGCATGAGGCCGGCGCCCAGCTGGAAGTGGGAGACGACTACGTCGTTCTGGACATGCATGGCCAGCGGCCCAAGGCGGTCAATGTGCACACCGCCCCATACCCCGCGTTTCCGACCGATATGCAGGCCCAGTTCACTGCGCTCAACAGTGTTGCCGAGGGCGTTGGAACCATTACCGAGGCGGTTTTCGAGAATCGCTTCATGCACGTGCAGGAACTGCAGCGCATGGGTGCCAGGATCAAGCTTGAGGGCAATACCGCGATCTGTGCCGGCGTCCCACGCCTGACCGGGGCACCGGTGATGGCGACCGACCTTCGTGCATCGGCCAGTCTGGTCCTGGCCGGCCTGGTCGCCGACGGTGAGACCGTGGTCGACCGTATCTACCATGTCGATCGCGGTTACCAGGACATCGAGGACAAATTTGCGGGACTCGGCGCACAGATTCGCCGGGTACCAGGCTGAGAGGTGGAGCATGGCCGTAGTCATAGAGTCGCCGCTGACCATTGCGCTTTCGAAAGGGCGTATCTTCAAGGATACGCTGCCCCTGCTTAAGCAGGCGGGTATCGAACCGCTGGACGACCCGGAGACCAGTCGCAAGCTTATCCTCGAGACCTCGCATCCGCTGGTCAAATTCGTGCTGATCCGCGCCACCGATGTGCCCACCTATGTCCAGTGGGGCGCGGCGGATCTCGGTGTTGCAGGCAAGGATGTGCTAATGGAGCATGGTGGCGATGGCCTGTACGAGCCGCTGGATCTGAAGATAGCGCGCTGTCGGATGATGGTGGCCGGCCGCCCTGACGCCGATATCGGTTCGCGTCGTCTGCGCATTGCCACCAAGTACGTCAAGTCGGCACGCAGCTTTTTTGCAGCGCGTGGGCAGCAGGTCGAGGCCATCAAGCTTTACGGCTCGATGGAACTGGCACCGCTGGTTGGTCTGTCCGAGTTGATCGTCGACCTGGTCGAGTCCGGCAACACCCTCAAGGCCAATGGCCTGGTGCCGCTGGAGCACATGCACGACATCAGCTCGCGCCTCATCGTCAACAAGGCCTCCTGGAAGATGAAGCACGCGACCGTGCAGGCGCTGGTCGATGCCCTGCGCGAAGCGGTCAACGGGACAGATTCCTAAATCGGAACGCAGAGTGCGCGAAGAAGCGCAGAGACCGCAAAGATCCGTTATGGTTTAGGCTTCCAAAGCCTCTGCGATCTTTGCGTCGCCTTTGCGTCCTCTGCGTTCCAAAGACTGGTAGCTGAAAAATGGCCGACATACAAAAACTGAACACCGCGGATGCGGAATTCCAGCAGCAGCTCGATGGCCTCCTGGCCTGGGATTCGGTATCGGACGGTGCCGTCAATCAGGTGGTGCATGAGGTGATCGCCGAGATCCGCGCGCGTGGTGATGCGGCGCTGGTTGATTACACCAACCGCTTCGATGGCTGGGAGGCGAAGTCGCCCGGCGATCTGGAGATCCCGCTGGCGCGTCTGAAGCAGGCCTGGGATATCATCCCCGACGACCAGCGCGAGGCGCTGCGGCATGCGGCCGAGCGCGTGCGTGCCTATGCCCAGCGGCAGAAAACGGAGGGCTGGACCTATACCGAGGCAGACGGCACCGTGCTGGGTCAGCAGGTGACGCCGCTGGACCGGGTGGGCCTGTACGTGCCGGGCGGCAAGGCGGCGTATCCCTCTTCGGTGCTGATGAATGCACTGCCGGCCAAGGTGGCTGGGGTTGGTGAGTTGATCATGGTGGTGCCTACCCCCGGCGGCGCGCTCAACGAGCTGGTACTGGCTGCAGCCCATGTTTGTGAGGTCGACCGGGTGTTTGCCGTTGGTGGAGCGCAGGCGGTCGCCGCGCTCGCCTATGGCACCGAGTCAGTGCCTGCGGTCGACAAGATTGTGGGGCCAGGCAATATCTACGTCGCCACCGCCAAGCGGACCGTGTTTGGCCAGGTCGGGATCGACATGGTGGCCGGACCGTCGGAGATCCTGGTGATCTGTGATGGCCGGACCGATCCGGACTGGGTTGCGATGGACCTTTTTTCGCAGGCCGAGCATGACGAGGACGCGCAATCGATTCTGCTGTGTCCGGATGCGGACTTCGTGGCCCGTGTCGAGCAGAGCATCGACAGACTGCTGCCGGGCATGCAGCGGCGCGAGATCATTGAGACGGCACTGCGGGTGCGAGGCGCCCTGATCGTGTGTCGCGATCTGGACGAGGCTGCAGAGGTGGGCAATTTTATCGCGCCCGAACACCTCGAGCTTTCGCTGGCGGATCCAGAGTCCTATGTCGGCAAGATCCAGCATGCCGGCGCCATCTTCATGGGTCGCCATACCTCCGAGCCATTGGGCGATTACTGCGCCGGGCCCAACCATGTCTTGCCGACCTCGCGCACGGCGCGCTTCAGCTCGCCACTCGGCGTCTACGACTTCCAAAAGCGCTCGAGCCTGATCATGGCATCTGCCGACGGTGCCCGGACGTTGGGGAAGACCGCCTCGATACTGGCGCGTGGCGAGGGGCTGGAGGCGCATGCGCGTTCGGCGGAGTACCGAATCAAAGAGTAGGGCAGGCTGCGCCTGCCGAGTGTCGGGCGAAGCCCGACCTACGGTGTACAGAGACGCCGAGCGGATTCTGTGACCTGGGGTTGTTGAACAATGAAAAGCCACATCAATACCCTCGTCTCCCGTTGGGTGCGCCCCGAGATCCGCTCGCTCGCGGCCTATCATGTCCAGTCTGCGATTGGGTTGATCAAGCTGGATGCCATGGAAAATCCGTACACCTGGCCCGAAGAACTCCGCGATGCCTGGGTCGAGCTGCTGCGCAGCACGGATGTCAACCGCTATCCGGACCCGACGGCGCAGGCGCTGAGCGAACGTCTGGTCGAGGCGATGGCAGTCCCGGCCGGTATGCGCGTGCTGCTGGGCAACGGTTCGGACGAACTGATCCAGATGATTGCGATGAGCCTTTCCGGGCCCTCGCGCTGCGTTTTGTCGGTCGACCCCGGTTTCGTCATGTACCGATTGATTGCGACATTCTGCGGCATGACTTACGTCGGGGTGCCGCTCAGGGCGGATGATTTCAGTCTCGATCTCCCCGCGGTGCTGCAGGCGATGCACGAGCATCAGCCGGCGGTCGTTTTCCTGGCGTATCCGAACAACCCGACCGCCAACCTTTTCGACGAGCAGGCGATCGTCGACATCATCCGGGCGGCCCCCGGCCTGGTGGTCATCGACGAGGCCTATGCCCCGTTCACCGATGCGACCTTCATGGGCCGCCTGGGCGAGTTCGACAACCTGGTGGTGATGCGCACGGTGTCCAAGATGGGTCTGGCGGGACTGCGGCTGGGCCTGCTAGCCGGGCCAGCCGCATGGCTGGACGAGTTCGACAAGGTCCGGCTGCCCTACAACATCAACGTGCTGACTCAGGCCAGTGCCGAATTTGCGCTCAGCCACAAAACGGTATTCGATGAACAGACCCGGCGCATCCGTGTCGAGCGTGAGCGTCTTGCGGCGGCCATTGCGCGTCTGAGGGGCGTCGAGGTGTTCCCCTCGCAGGCAAACTTTCTGCTCATGCGTGTACCCTCGGGTAGGGCTGCATCCTGGTTCCAGGCGCTGCGCGAGCATGGCGTGTTGATCAAGAATCTCGATGGTGCTCATCCCTTGTTGAACGACTGTATGCGCCCGACCGTCGGGACGCCGGCGGAAAACGATGCCCTGCTCGGGGCACTGGTGCAGATCGGCGGCGCGGACACCTGATCGATCAGCCGTGTGTGGTAGGTTCTTGCATTGAGTTTTTGACGCAGAGAGCGCAGAGACGCAGAGGGCACAGAGAAGACTCGGGTTTGTAAGCGCTCGTGCGATCCCCGGATCGCGGCTACTCTTCGGTATTGCTGAACTCCACCGACAGCAGATCGGCGACGCATTCCTCGATGAATTGATCCAGGTCGGCCCCGCTGAGCCCGCCGGCCTCTCCCTCGATCCGGCAGTCGGCCTGCAGCTTTGCAAGGTCCTGCTGATCGCCCGGCGGCTGCGCACAACACAGACCTGTGGTGAATGTCAGGACGCAACCCAGGAGTAAGCCGCGGCTGTGTTGCACCCCGGTTTTTTGGTTTAAAAGGCGCATATTCTTCGTCCGTTTATCCGGCATCCATACAGGTGCAGTGGTAGTTGAACTCTTTGCGTACGCTTCGCAGTCGACGCAGCAGGTCTTCTCGATCGCCCTGGAACACCGCGACACTGGGGTCGTCCCTGTCGAAGCGTTGATGCGCCTTTAGATCGGCGGCCGGCAGTCGGTCGTCGCGCAGCTTGTCCGAGATCCCGCGGCAGACCGGGCATTCCTCGAGGACGCCCGCAGCCAGATCGATTTCAATTGCGATCTTGTCGCGGGCGGCACCGGGGCGGCGGAAAAATTCGAATATACCCATTGCGTTGCGACTCTCCTCTATTACTTACCCGACCACCCGATATGCCGGCTCAATAAACGGTCATGGTCCCTCACGAGCACGGATTCCGGCAGCGCTCAGTGTCTGGAAATGGACGGACGCTCACCGACAATGGCGATCTGCTCCAGATCACGCCCGTCGCGGACGAGCGTGATGGTCAGCGGGCTGCCGGGAGGCTTGGCGGCGATCATCTGCAGCATCTTCGGTGAGCCACCTAGCGTCAACCGGTCAATCTTTGTGATCAGATCGCCGGGCCTTAGCCCGGCCTGGTCAGCAGGACCGCCGTCGAGTACGCCGGAGATCAGGACGCCGTCGCGGAACGCGATGTCGAGTGATTCGGCCAGCACCGGGGTCAGGTCCTGTCCCGTTATACCCAGCCAGCCACGGATCACGTGCCCGTGCTCGACAATCTGTCTCATTACCTCTTCGGCGAGCTGGATCGGGATGGCGAAGCCGATACCGTGTGAGCCGCCACTTTCGGAAAAGATGGCGGTGTTGATGCCGACTACTTCGCCGAGCGGATTGATCAAGGCGCCGCCTGAATTGCCCGGATTGATTGCCGCGTCGGTCTGAATGAAATTTTCGAAGTCGGTGATGCCGAGCTGGTTGCGTCCGGTGGCGCTGACGATGCCCATCGTGACCGTCTGGCCGACACCGAAGGGGTTGCCGATGGCCATGACCACGTCACCCACCTGCATCGGCTCTGACCTGCCGAGGCTGGCGACGGGAAATTTGCTGCCGGCAGCCTGCAATACGGCGATATCGGTCTCCGGGTCGGTTCCGACCACTCGGGCCGGCAGGCTGCGCCCGTCGTCCAACACCACGTTGATCTCACTGGCGGCGTCGATCACATGGTTGTTGGTCAGCACATAACCATTGCCGTCGACAATCACGCCCGAGCCGAGGCTGTTCTCCCGTCTGATCCTGGGTCTTGTGGCCTGGTCGCCAAAAAAACGTTTGAAGACAGGGTCGTCGAAGATTGGGTGACGTTTCTCACGGGTGACCTTGGTGGCAAAAACGTTGACCACGGAAGGTGCGGCGCGCTGCACGGCATCGGCGTATGAGACCGGTCCGCCGGTGCGTTCGAGCAATACCGGTTTAGGCGCTGGGGGTGCCTCTCTGCCGGCAAGGTCGGGGCGCAACAGCAGCACCAGGAAAGCGGCAGCCAGCCCGGTCGCGACAGAGGTGAACAGGAAGTTGAATGCGCGATACCACTTCATACGCATACACTATCACGCCGACACCTTGCCCAAATACCGGACAGCCATGGCGCAACTCATTGACATCGTGACTTATTGCAACCAGCGCCTGGACGCTGATTCGTTCGACGATTACTGCCCCAACGGTCTGCAGGTGGAGGGCGGAGCGGAGGTCAGGAATATCGTCTCCGGGGTAACCGCCAGCCAGGCCCTGGTCGACGCCGCGGTCGAAGCGGATGCCGACCTGCTGCTGGTGCATCATGGTTACTTCTGGCGCGGTGAGCCGGCGCCCCTGACCGGCATGAAGGGGCGCCGGGTCAAGACACTGCTGGGCGCCGACATCAGTCTGCTGGCATACCATCTGCCGCTCGATGCGCACCCCGAACTGGGAAACAACCGCCAGCTTGGGATAAGGCTCGGCCTGGACGCCGGGTCACCGGCCGACGGCCTGCTCTGGGGGCAGGACCTGACCCAGCCCATGACGGCCGCGGATCTTGCCGACAGGGTCAGGTCTTCGCTGGGCCGCGCGCCCCTGATGATCGGTTCGCCGACCACACCCGTGCGCCGGCTTGCCTGGTGCACCGGGGCGGCGCAGGGGATGATCGCGCAGGCAGCGGCCGCCGGATTCGATGCCTTCATCAGCGGCGAGATCTCCGAGCAGACGGTGCACGAGGCGCTGGAGCTCGGCGTCCTTTACCTCTCGGCGGGACACCATGCTACCGAGCGTTATGGCGTGCAGGCGCTGGGTGAGGAACTCGCCGGTCGCTTTGGGCTGCAGCACCGGTTCATCGACGTCGACAATCCGGTCTGAAGGTCCTGCGAAGAACCGACCATCAGGCCCACGCAATCCTTGTCATAGATACCCTTTCCTTGACCGGGAAATCACCATGTTGGACAATCATCGGTCGATTAGGGAAATTCAGCATATTCTTAAGCTTCGATTCGGAATCGGCTGCGAATCTTTCCCATTAATTTTGGGTCTTTGGGAGTCCATCCAATGAGTTCAGAAGGCGTAGACCTCAAGAAACGCCGCTTCCTGACCGCCTCTACGGCTGTCGTCGGAGCGGTGGGCGTCGGTTTTGCGGCCGTGCCCTTTATCGCATCCTGGCTTCCGTCCGAGCGTGCCAAGGCACTTGGCGCTCCGGAAGCGGCGGATATCAGCAAGCTCGAACCCGGTGCTCTGCTACGCCTGAAGTGGCGCGGCAAGGTGACCTGGGTAGTGCGTCGCACCGAGCAGAATATCGCCGACCTGAAGACCCTGGACAGCAAGTTGGCTGATCCGAATTCCGACGTGGAGACTCAGCAGCCGGACTATGCCAAGAATGCGGCGCGGTCGATCAAGCCGGAATTTGCGGTGCTGGTCGGTATCTGCACGCATCTGGGTTGCTCGCCGACCTACCGCCCGGAAGTGGCCCCGGCCGATCTTGGGTCGGAGTGGAAGGGCGGCTTCTTCTGTGCCTGCCACGGTTCGAGATTCGATCTCGCCGGGCGTGTATACAGTGGCGTCCCGGCGCCGACCAATCTGGTGGTTCCGCCGCATCAGTACCTGTCTGACGATGTCATCCTGATCGGCGTTGACGGAGGTGCCGCATGAGCTTTATGAACTGGATTGACGAGCGCTTCCCGGCCACCAAGGTCTGGAATGAGCACCTGGCGCAGTACTACGCACCCAAAAACTTCAACTTCTGGTACTTCTTCGGCTCGCTGGCGATGCTGGTGCTGGTGCTGCAGATTGTCACCGGAGTCTGGCTGGCGATGATGTACAAACCGTCGGCCGAGGACGCCTTCGCCTCGGTCGAATACATCATGCGCGATGTCGATTATGGCTGGCTGCTGCGCTATCTGCACTCGACCGGCGCCTCGGCGTTCTTCCTGGTGGTCTATCTGCACATGTTCCGCGCCCTGATCTACGGATCGCACCGCCGGCCGCGCGAGCTGCTGTGGATCATCGGCGTGATCATATACGTTGCCATGATGGCAACGGCATTCATGGGTTATCTGCTGCCCTGGGGCCAGATGTCGTACTGGGGGGCCCAGGTCATCGTAAACCTGTTTGCGGCCGTGCCGTTCGGGATCGGGGAGCCGCTGTCGATCTGGATCCGTGGCGACTACGTCATCTCGGATGCCACCCTCAACCGCTTCTTTGCGCTGCACTTCCTGTTGCCCTTCATTCTTGCGGCGCTGGTGTTCATTCACATCGTTGCATTGCACAAGGTGGGCTCGAACAACCCGGACGGTATCGAGATCAAAAAAAACAAGGACGAAAACGGCATCCCAAAAGACGGTATCCCGTTCCACCCGTACTACACGGTGAAGGATGTCGTAGGAATCGGGGTGTTCCTGATCTTCTTCAGCGCCATCGTTTTCTTCGCGCCCGATTTCTTCGGACTGTTCCTCGAGCCACCGAACTTCGAGCCGGCAAACCCGTTGAAGACGCCTGAGCACATCGCCCCGGTGTGGTACTTCACGCCATACTACGCGATGCTCCGGGCCATCCCTCCGATGCTCAACTCGCAGTTCCCCGGGGTGGTTGTGATGTTTGGCGCGATTATCGTGTTCTTCTTCCTGCCCTGGCTGGATCGCAGCCCGGTCAAGTCGATCCGCTACAAGGGGTTGATTTTCAAGATAGCCGTCGCGATTTTCGTGGTGACCTTTGTCATGCTGGCCTGGTTGGGCATGCAGGCATCGACGCCGGCCAAGACGCTGTTGGCACAGATCTTCACTGCTTTGTATTTCGCATTCTTCCTGCTGATGCCGTGGTACAGCAGGATGGACAAGACCAAGCCGGTGCCGCAGAGGGTAACCAAATGAAGAAGCTGATCGCTGTTATTACATTGGCTTTGATGCCACTCACCGGCATGGCGTCCGGTGGCGGCGGTGTCCAACTTCAGAAGGCGAATATCGATCTCAGCAATGAGGCCGCCATCCAGCGAGGCGCCAAGCTGTTCGTCAACTATTGCATGGGCTGTCATTCGGCCAAGTACGTGCGTTACAAGCTGTTCACCAAGGTCGGCCTGACCGAGGATGACATCAAGAACAACCTGATATTCACCGACGACAAGGTTGGCGACCTGATGAAGATCGCCATGCCCGAAGTCGACGCCGGTGACTGGTTTGGCGCTGCGGCCCCCGATCTCACCCTGACGGCACGTATCCGGCATGGTGGCGCCGACTGGATCTACAGTTACCTCAAGGGTTTCTACACCGATCCTTCACGCCCCATGGGTGTGAACAACACGGTTTTCCCCAATGTGGGTATGCCGCATGTTCTGTGGGAGATGCAGGGCGTCCAGAACCCGGTCTACAAGTATGAGGTCCATCATGACGGCCACACGGTTGCCGAGTTCGACACCGAGGCTGCAGCCGATGCCTATGTGAAGGAGCAGGGCGAAGGCTTCCGTCTCGAGCGGGTGGTTGACCGCCTGGAAATGGCACAGCAAGGCAGCCTGACGCTGGCCGAGTACGACCAGGTGTCACGGGATCTCGCCACTTTCCTCGCCTATATCTCAGAGCCGATGAAGCTGGAGCGTCAGAGCATGGGAGTCTGGGTAATCCTGTTCCTGGTGGTTTTCACCGTGCTGGCCTACCTGATGAAGAAAGAGTGGTGGAAAGATATCCACTGATCAGCAAGGTTCGCCGGTGAAAATGGGGAGGCGCATAGTCTGGTATACTATGCGCCTTTGTTATTTGCGGCCGTTTGATTTCGGGCCGAAATCCAGCTGGAGAGATTATTGATGACCGCCGTCGCCACCCGCCGATCTGTGATGACCCTGTTTTCCGATCCTCAGAGTCTGCACAGTCACCGGGTTCGCATGGTCCTGGCCGAAAAGAATGTCACCTGCGACATTGTAGACGTCGATCCTCTGCACCTCCCCGAAGACGTGATGGACCTGAACCCGTACGGTACGGTCCCGACCCTCGTCGACCGGGATCTCGCACTGTACGATTCGCGGATCATCTGCGAATACCTCGACGAGCGTTTCCCACATCCCCCGCTGTTGCCGGTCGACCCGGTATCACGCGCCAGTTCACGCCTGTATATGTACCGGGTGGAAAACGACTGGTATGGCCTGGTGGGACAGATTCTCGCCGGCGGCAAGGCGGCCACCAAGGCGCGCAAGGAACTGCGTGAGGGCCTGACCGCAGCGGCACCCATCTTGGCCCACGGACCGTATTTTATGAGCGAGGAGTTCACACTTGTCGACGCGAGCATTGCTCCGCTTTTGTGGCGCCTGCCTGCGCTGGGTGTGGAGATCACCGGGCCGGCGGCCAAGCAGCTTAACGGCTATGCGGGTAACCTGTTTACGCGTAACGGTTTTATCTCCAGTCTGACCGAAGAAGAACGCGAGATGCGTCGATAGTCCTTCGGCATCATCCAGGTCAAATGTCAGACTGCGCGCCATGACATCCAATCGTCCCTACCTGATTCGTGCCCTGTACGAATGGCTGGTCGACAATGATCTGACCCCTTACCTGCTGGTGGATGCAAACCGTGACTCGGTCCACGTACCCACCCGCTATGTGGAAGAGGGTCGGATCGTTCTCAATGTCAGCCCGAGTGCCGTTAGGGACCTCTCCCTTGGCAATGATCTGGTCGCATTCGAGGCCAGGTTCGGCGGTTCAGCGTTTGCCATTTCCCTGCCTCCCGATGCCGTGCTGGGCGTGTATGCGCGCGAGAACGGCAAGGGGATGCTGTTTCCAGACGAGGGAGGGCAAGAGGAACCGGAGCCACCGCAGCCGGACCAACCGACACCGCCACCCGGCGGCCGTCCGTCTCTCAAGGTCGTCAAATAGAAGCGTTCAGCGGTCCCTTCGTTTGAACGGAACGACCTTGCCATCATTGGTCTCAGTGGACTCGTGTTGGGGCTCGATCACATCCCCGTCTGGGTCGGGCAGGCCGTCATCGATGGTCTCGAGGCGGGTTCCGAGCATGAGTACGTAGCCGGTGCGCCGGCCCACGCCCTCGAGGCTGAAGTCGAAACGGAACATTCGACGGATTCGCAGCCCGGAGGTGGTCCAGCGGATGCCGACACGCACCAGTGAGACTGTCCCGTCCAGAAACTGCATGTTGCGGTTCCCGCAGTAGCGCTGCACCAGGCTTGTTGCAAATTCCCGCGCCCGCGCGCCGTCGAGCCAGAGCATCAGGACGGCGCCGGCGAGCAGCAGTAAAATGAGGTTGCTCAAGTTCGGTTGTCCTGTTTACGGTTGGATGCGGCATTTGTCGGCGTGGGTTGATGCGGATTATCGAGATGCATCGCGACGGGACCCCCCGTAAACCAAGGTCGCTCATTGTTGCACGATCTGAGTGTATCGGGTCGATGTGTCTGCTTACGGCCCTCGGGCATATCAGCCGGCATCCACAGACCATGCCGATTCGTAAGCGTTGTACGCCGTACCCCAGGTAAAATCCGTGGCAACCCGGCGTTTCATCAACTTCACCTGACGTTTGGTATCGGTGGGGTTGAACAGCGCCTCATCGATCGCCGCAGCCAGGGCTGCCGGGTTGTCGGGCTCGGCCAGGTAAGGGTAGTAACCACCCAAGACCTCCGGGATTCCGCCGGTGCGTGCGGCAACGATCGGCGTCCCCAGGTAACCGGCTTCCAGCAGCGGTAGTCCAAAAGCTTCTTCTCGAGATGGCTGGACCAACAGGCGCGCATGCCGGATAGCGCTAAGGAACCTCTGATTAATTCTGGGCGAAGCAGATTGCGCTCGAGAATTTTCAGATTCAAGGCGCAAATTGCACGTAATAGCTGGCTATTGCGAAGATTTGCAACGCAGAAGCTGGAAATTATAAGTGCAAGATGCGAGTCCATGAATTGATCAGAGGTTCCCTAAGTGTCTGGCTGTGCTCAAGGTCGGGGATGAAGAATACGTGGCCCTGGAGGCCGAGTTGACGGGCCATACCGCGTAGATTCTGCAGATAGGGCGCACTTCGCCCGATTAGCACCAGCGCGGATTTGAGGCCGTTACGCAACAGGTTTGTATAGGCGTGCAAAAGAATGTCCTGCCCTTTCCTGTGCTCGTAGCTCGCGACGTTCACCAGATAGTTGTCAAAGCTGCCGACGTCGGGTTTGTAAACATTCGTCTTGGCCTGATCGAGTTCGGAGACATCGATACCGTTGTGTATCGTCGTCAGCCGAGGTTCATCCAGTTTGAGCGATACCTGTGCCCTTTTTTCCAGTGCCTCGGAGCAGCAGATGATCCTGTCCGCCTTCTTCAGCATCCAGCGGGCAAAGGGTCTGGCGGCGACCCCTGATTTCTCGATAGTCGTTACATCGGTGCCGTGCAGGGAGAACAGAAGACGAATCTTCGCACGGCGTGTGCGCAAGAGCGCAAAAACCGAATAATCCAGACTGGGGTGGTGCGCATTCACCACCCGGACATTGTATTTTTCCAGG
>Ga0265303_10001849_pt1 | contig 13122 bp, 17 predicted proteins | sample Helome_2_FD_192494 | JGI IMG/M metagenome (GOLD analysis project Ga0265303, IMG submission 192494) | Marine sediment microbial communities from subtidal zone of North Sea - Hel_20160317 (Illumina Assembly) | ecosystem: Environmental > Aquatic > Marine > Subtidal zone > Sediment ...
TTATGTAATACATTATTCAAAACCTCCACAAAACAACATTCACAAGTACAACCGTAACACAAAGAACCAAAGTCCAGTTTCTTGCCTTACCTAACTCCGATCGAGCCTCCCGCAATTCTTCAGTCAAAGCACGAGCCTCCACGATAGAGTCATTGATGACATCGATAGTAGGCTTTAGGCTCACTCTCATGGCATCTGGCAATGCCTTAACCGCATCGTGGACCAGGCCAACCTCATCAAGCAACTCCGCTATGAGTGCTTGTTGGGCTGTCCTTGGTCCTTGTTTCCTTTCTGGGTTCATTTACTTATTGAGAAACCGCAGAAACACTAGAAACCTGATCAGCACCAAATAAAGCCAGGAAAGCCACATCATGTTGTTTTCTGGCACTGACCGCTAAAGATTTCAATGCAATCATCCTGGCGCAATGCATCATCTTCCTGCGGTCCTTCTTTCTATCCAATGACTTTAGCATAGCTCTATAATCGGTCTTATCATCCAGGGTCTTGGATATGGTCGTATTGAGATCATCTAGCAGGCCATAGACTTCACTTTCAAACAAACAAGCCTCCTCGTTCACCTGGCAATTTTTCAGTTTCGCGGCATAACCAATGATGATATCGAACTCTTCACTGACATCCGCCTCAACGCGGTTGAACAGGATCTTTATCCTATCAGCGGGGATACCAAGATCGGAAAGAGCCTCGATAAGGCGGATACTCTCTTTCTGCTCGCTTCTGCCTGGAGTGATCGGGATTATGAAGTAATCGATCTCCTGCTGAGACCCTTCGTACTGGTTCATCTTGCTTATGAATGCCTCAACATTGGAACTGCCAACATCAACAATGACATCATCCTCCAGCATTATATCTGTATAGACATCACCAAATTTATCGCCTTTGTACTGTACAGTATCTATTCCCAGGCTGTCAGCAGTGGCATTGATGGTTTCTATCGATAGGACTGAAACCCCATTCATTCTAGGGGCTAATAGATTGGCGGCGGTGACTGTCTTCCCTACTTTTCCAGGGTAATTACAAACTGCTACTTTCATGTCTTTCTCCTTAGTCGTTTTCCAATTTCTTTATATTCATCCAGCTCGTCAAAACTGAATTGTCTGGTGCTGGATTTTCTGCCCAATGTTTTACCCCCATGATTTTGAGGTTTGGGCCTACTTTCCGTGGTTGGGCTTTGGGTTGAAGGTCTGTTTAAAGGACCATTTTTCACTCCATGGCGGATTCGGTAGATGGACTTGAAAAAGGTGTCTGCCTTTATGCCATAGCCTTCAGAATTGAGTATCTGTAATACGGTGTGCCGAGAGTATCCGGCATGGAGTGCATTTTCGATACAGTCAAAGATTTCTCTTAACATAGCGGTTTTGGTTCGCACTGCGGTCTCTGTTTGTACCTGATTTTTGGCTACGGTTTGTAGCTCTTCAAGTTGGCTTTGGGGCTTGGGTGTGTGAGTAGTCATAAATGTCTCTTTTTTGTCCTCTAAATGTCATTATACTGTCCTTTTTCTGTCCTTTCAAGGGCAAAAGAGACACTCTATGGACAAAATGAGGACAGATTAGGGACAAAACAGAGGTTTTGAGGTGTTTTTAGGGTAAAATAGGAGGTGAAAATATGGTAGTTCAGGCTAGACATTGACAGGGATAGTGGGTTACCCTATGCTATACCATTAATCAACGAATTAATAAGATATAAGGATACCTACTAATGGAACAGGTACGTTTTAAAGCAACTATTGGACAAATCGCGGCAGTAGACGCGAAAGCAAATGAAGCAGGAATTACTAGAAGCCAATACCTCAGATCTTGCCTTCCAGAAGACCCAAATGCTAAAGAATTGGAAAAGAAACACCAGGAAACTTCAATAGACAACTCAATCCGGATTTACCTATCTACAGAAGAGAAAGAGGCTCTCCAACAAGTAGCCAAAATCAGTGTTTCTATGCATGTTAGAAAACTAATCCGACAGGATCTTAACATGCCCAGGATTGCCTCTGATATTGAGATCAAAGCATTGAATAAAGCCTCCCATGAGCTGATGATTGTGGGAAGAACTCTTACACAAATTATAACTATGATGGAGATCTCTGAAGGTATGACGCCGATGGGTCTAACTGACGGCATAATAGAGAAGACTTCTAAGAGAATTGATAGGCTTGTCGTTCAAATTCGAGAGTTTATTAAGAGAGCTAAGTGGGGAGATGTCAGTGACTGATCTGTTTGAAATACCAGGAGAGAAGTACAGAGAAGAAAACCTTGGTCGTTACCCTCTAACTAAACGGGAAGCTATTGCTAATAGTACAAAAAGACCACAAGCTATTGTTAACATACCTTGCTCTAAGAACGGGAAGGGCTCCGGATATAGTCATGATGCATCTAGTATAAACTCTTATATTGACTATATTACTCGACAAGGTGATCTGGATGCCGAAATGGAGTTTAAAACTCTTACATATGAACAAGCAATGGAGAAAGGTAAATGGTGGAAACTTACTGACCAGTCTAACCCAAAGAAAAGGATACGACTTGCTATGAAACTCACCTTATCAGCACCAGAAGGCAGTGACCCAAAAGCAGTTAAAAAGGCTGCTAAGGCATTTGCTGGGAAAACCTTCGTTAAGCATGAATGGGTATCTGTATTACACACAGATACAGACAATCCTCATGTGCATCTTATGGTTCAGATGCAAGGAATTGATGGTATGAAACTCAACCCTAAGAAAAAAGAGTTAATAAAATGGGGTCAAGACTTCTCTAATGAATTAAACAAAGAAGGGGTAATGACCATATCTACTTCAGCCTATTCTAGAGGTTTAGGTAAGAAGACCTCTAGGGCAGAAAGCGAAGAAAATAGACCTTATGTTAAACATGGGAACAGGTATCCCATGTCAGATGACAAGCTTACCACTCTAGCCAACCAATACTACGAAATCAGTAAGAAAATCGGAGATAAAGATCTAAGCCAACAAGTTAAAAATTACGGCAGAGAAATAGAAGAAAGAACTATGGGACAGGAGCGATAAACGCCATAACCTCAGGAGTTTTATCCTCAGACACCTCATAGATAGCTAGCACACTTTTAACATACCTTTGTGTCTCCTGATATGGAGGTATACCATTATATTTTTGTACAGCTATCTCACCGGCATTATAAGCAGCTAGAGCTAGATCTAACCTGCCTCCACCATACCTCTTTATCAAGTCTCTTAGGTAAAGAACCCCTCCCTCAATATTGCTTTCAGGATTCCAGACATCCTCTACTCCATAACGCTTAGCTGTAGCTGGCATCAATTGCATTAAACCTTGAGCTCCGGCTGAGGATAAGGCTCTTGGATTATAATTTGATTCTGTTTGGATTACGGCATGTACCAATTGAGTATCTACCATATGCTTTTTTGTGATGCGCTTTACGACACCCTCATAAGGTCTTTGTGATTTGATAACCCGTGTCTCCATACCTGGAATAACTATCCATGAGGGTACGTTATCTGCGGACTCAACAATCATGGAACTGCCTAATATTACGGCAACTGCATGATTTATAATAAGTTTCTTCATGGCAATTCCCGAATGGAGTCAATAATAGTTAACTTCAGATCATGAGCATTTTGGATATTTCTTTGCAATAATAAGTTTTGAGGTATTTCCATAAATATTTCTAAAAGTACTTGAAGTACTTCACTGCGACTCAAGTATATCTCATTTTCTATAGAAACTACTCCCAATCGAGAATCCAAGATTTTGAGACTTTTCTGTGCAATGCGTGTAGTGATGCGAGTTTTCTTAATTTGCATAATTAAATCTGACAGTTGACAAAAGAATTAAAGTGAAGGATACTATAGTCACCGTTTGGTGTCAATTATGACACCAAACGGTATAACAGATTTTATAATACATTTTATTTTATACATAGGAGAAACGTAATGGGATTATTTGCTAAAACTAACACAGCTCTGATCACTCTTTTAGCAGCAGGCCAAGTTCAGGCACAGGCTGCGGGAGACGGTCTTAGCGGAATCCAAGAAGCTACAGACTCCTTTTTAGATTTTATTTCCAGTGGTTGGGGATTAAGTCTACTTACACTTGTAATTATGGGAGTAGGTTTGGCGCTGTGGTTTCGCATGCTCTCAGGAGTATGGGCGCTAAGGATTCTTGGCGGTAGCTTTTTGATTTTTGGTGCACCCCGTATTGGTACATGGTTACAGGGAATCTTTGTGTGAAAGAAGAAGAGGAGATCATTGTTGATCCATTGTTCAATGGACTCGCCAGACCCTCAATGATCTTCGGTGTGCCCTTTGAGTGGGCACTTGGAGAGGTTATGGTAATTACTCTTATGACTCTATGGTCAGATCAATTTTGGATTTTATTGATGTTAGCGCCAGTACATCTGACAGGGTATTTGATCACGCTCTATAACCCTCGAGGCACACAACACATTATGCTTTGGTTTAGAACATATACTCGCTGCTTGACCCAGAGAACCTGGGGTGGCAGTTCTTTTGACCCTTTTCCAACGATGAAACAGCCATCTCAAATTCAAACAAAGAGGAAATATTTCAATGCTGCAGATTAAAAACTTTGACGGAGAGGTGTTACTAACCATGGATAATATTAATACTTTTAAAGGGGCTGACCTTAGTGGAGCAGAGCTTTGTAGAGCAGATCTTAGAGGGATTGATCTCAGAGGAGCTAATCTAGAAGGAGCTAATCTAGAAGGAGCTAATCTAAAAGGAGCTAATCTTTATAGAGCTAATCTTTATAGAGCTAATCTTTATAGAGCATATCTTTATAGAGCTAATCTTTTAGGAGCTAATCTTAGAGGAGTTAATCTAGAAGGAGCTGATTTACAAGGAGCTAATCTTTATGAATCTAATCTAGAAGGAGCTAATCTTTACAGAGCTAATCTAGAAGGAGCTAATCTAGAAGGAGCTAATCTTTATGAATCTAATCTCGATCAAGCAAACTTTAAATAAAGAGAAGCACTAGGAAGAATCTTGAATGAATCTAAGCCAAGCAAAAACCGCCAAAGCCAGCTCAAGAGAAGTGTCACCAACTGAGTTCCTGCATTACACTAGGCATGTTGATACTTCTACTATCAAGACTAGAAAAGACCAATATATTCGCATATTGGAGCTAGAGGGGCAGTTTGTTGACACTGTATCAAATAGTGAAATCAATAGCTGGCATATATCATTAAATACAACACTGATGGGGCTAGCCACCCCACGTGTTGCTCTATGGTCTTATATGCTCAGAGAGAAAGGCGGGAAAGTACCAAACGGTATTTTTAGCGATAACTATTCTAGAGAATTTAATGATAGATATATCAAAACACTGTCTGGAGACAAAACCCTAGTTAACCGTTTTTTCGTGGCGATTGTATTAGGACAGGAAGGTTCTAAGGTTGAACGCAAAATAGCTTGGTTTAATAATGATAAATTTACGAGCCAAGAAAATAGAGAACTTAAACAAGAGCAAGATCTTGATTTACTTAATACCAAAACACAAGCTCTGCTATCAAGTTTAAAAGGATATAAGCCACGACTCTTGGAAGCCTATATGTACCAAGAAGCATTGTATTCTGAGCCAAAGGAGTTTCTATCCAGACTTTATAATGGTTACTGGAGTCGTCGCCCTATAACTCACCAACCAATTAACCAGGTTATCGGCACCTGTCGAATAGTATTTGGTAAGGAGGTTGTGGAGTTACGTCATGGTCATGGTAGCCAAATGGGTGGGATTATAGGTATAAGTGAATATCCTGATACCTCTAGTCAGGGGTTTATAAATACCCTAAGTAGGCTGGATTTCCCACTCGTGGTTGCGCAGTCTTTTACTTTTCAAGCAAAAGCCGACTCTCTTAAAGATATGCGAGACCAGATTGGACGCTTTGAGCAAGTTGGTGACGAAGCTTTTTCCCAGCATGAGGCCATTACTGACGCTATAGATGACGTAGTGTCTGGACGCATCGCTATGGGTCATCATAATCTATCAGTAGCAACCTATTCAGATATCGTTAATACCAAAAAAGAAATACAGCAAGGATTACAGAAGTGCAATATCCAAATAGGGGAGATAATCTCATCATTAGGTAATGCTGGAATTATAGCTGTAAGAGAGTCTTTAGTCGCACAATCGGCATGGTGGGCACAATTTCCCGGTATTCATGACGAAATTCCTCGTGCTTCACTTATCTCAACTAGAAACTTTTCGGGATTCTCCTCCTTGCATGGAGAATCAACAGGTACGTTTGATAATAACCATTGGGGAGAGTGTGTAACCGCTCTGAAAACGGCTTCTGGAAGCTTGTATCACATGAATTTCCATCAAGCCGATGTAGGCAGTACCGGGGTTTTTGGTATGTCAGGATCAGGCAAGACAGTGCTGATTTCTCACTTTGCTTCCCAGTCTAGAAAATACAGTGGATTGCGCCAAATATTTTTTGATAAAGACCGAGGTATGGAAATATTCATACGTGCAATTGGAGGACATTATAGCTCAGTTAAACGCGGTATTCCAACGAGCTGGAATCCCTTACAGATGGAGCCAACACATAATAATGTAGATTTCATGAAAAACTGGATTAAGAGCCTAGCTCCTGAGTCAGTTACTGTAACTGCAGACGATGAAGCTACTATTGATATGGCAATAGATATTCTCGTATCAGAAAAAGTACAAGTAAGACACAGACGGCTGTCAACACTGATTCAAGCACTAGACAAGGATGGAAAGACAAGCGTTACTAAATGGATTAAACCTTGGCTTGAGGGTAATCGGTATGGTTGGGTTTTTGACAATCCCGAAGACCTGTTGGATATGACAACCTCTGATGTTATGGGTTTTGATATAACGGAGTGGATTGATGACCCTGCATTGAGAGGTCCGATCATGACTTATCTGCTATACCGTACAAGACAGTTAGTTACTGGTGAGCCACTCCAAGTCTTCATAGACGAAGCGGCTAAACCAATGAATAACAAAATTTTCGCTGAGGAAATCATGGACTGGCTTTTGACACTCAGAAAACAAAACGCCATGGTAGTACTGGTTATGCAATCCCCAGCCAGTATTATGAATTTAGATATTAGCAAAACAGTTATTCAACAACTTGCAACTTTAATACTTCCATCAAACCCAGCAGGAACACATGATGAATACGTTGATTTTTTGGGTTTAAACGAACTTGAGTTTTCACTATTTAGGAGCATAGCTAAAGGTTCACATCGTTTTTTAATAAAAACAGTGGAAGCACATGACAGTGTTATCGCAGAACTTGACCTTTCAAATTTGAAAGACGATATAGCGGTCCTATCTGGCACTAGAACTAATATAGAGTTGCTCGACAAAATACGAGAGGAAGTTGGAGATAATCCTGACTACTGGCTTCCCATTTTCCATCAAAGGAGATCAAAAATATGAAAAAACTTATCTTATATGCATTGCTTACTTTTTCTATATCTGTTAACGCAGCTATACCGGTTACGGACTATGCACATATTTCAACATCTGTTAAAGATATGACAATAAAGATTGCTCACTTTGCAGAACAAATAGCCCATTATAACCAACAAATCACATATTGGAGACAACAAATAACTAATGCACAACGTGCTTTCAATGCTATTAAAGGATCTAGGGGAATTGGAGCCATACTTAATGATGAAGTCTATCGAGCATCACGTAGACATCTTCCTGCTGAATACAGAGAATTGGGAGATTCTCTTATGGATCTACATAGTGTAATAGATGTTGATATGCGCCGTGTAGCGAATAATTTTGAACATATGGATGCAAAATACCACTTTCGTACTACTGATATGTGGGAAGCACAGGATTACTCTAGAAGGCAAAGAGAAGCAATTGCAGCTATAGCTATTTCAGAAAAGACTTTTAATAGAGCGCGTGGAAACCTTGACGCACTTGAGAGTCTTTTAGACGCTTTGGATAATCCTGACAACGATCAAAAAGCTGCCTTAGATATGAATAGCCGACTCGTGGCTCAAAATGGTTTTCTACTCCAAGAGTCTCTACAGATCCAGGCAATTGCAAACAAACAAGCAGCCCAGCAATTGAATTTTTGGAATGAGATTGATGCGAAGGAAAATAGAATGAGTCAGGATTTCAACAAAGATAAATACACTGTTTTCTAATAACGGAATGATGAACATGTTTAATTTCAGTTTCAGCACTGTGGTTGTAATCAAAATAGCCGCTGTAGTTCTTTTAACTACAGGAATAACAACGGTTAGTATTATTAAGGTTGGCGATATATACCTTAACAGGACTAATCCAGTACAGAATCTTATTGTTACTAAATCACCAGACGAAGTTTACTTTATTCTTGGTAATGAGTATTTTGAAAATTGTCGAGAAAAGCAGGGGTCGCTAAAGTGTTTGGCTGAGATCCATAAGGCCAGATACAGTGCTTCCAGACATGGTTATGTACTTGGTGCTAACCATTTCACAGATGATGTATTAGCAAGGCTGGTAGCAAAGATCAAAGCAAGTCCCGAAGCATCGAGTGAAAGAATGAGTAAGGATTTTAACAAAGAGAAATACTCACGTTTTTAAGGAGATTTTAATGAAAGTTTTAATTTTATTATTGGCCATTTTAGTAACTGGCTGCGCGACCAAGGGTAAGCCACTATCTCCCTGTGCTGGCCCTTGTGGACCTCACATAAGCATTAACCAGGGTTAAGGTAGTGGCCTTAAACATCCCTGCGCTGTTGGACACTGTAGACACGGCTTTGGATACGTTTGTTTTTGACGTGTTTACAGGTATAGCGGAAGCTGCACAGGGACCGGCAACTTCAATGATAGCTCTTTCTATAACGATAGCCGGGATTTTTATATGGCTCGGATATATGCGATTAACACCAGGAGATGTAATAAAGATACTGTTTAAGATATTCGCTATATGGGCTCTTATAACACAATGGCCAATGTATAGTTTTTGGTTTGTCGATCTATTTACCAATACACCAGGAGAAGTAGCTGGTGCTATGTTGAGCAAAGCAAATATCACAATGGTCGATGGATCAGGGATAAGTAATTCGATAGGTGTTATAGGATACATTGACAACCTTTGGGAGAAGTTTGACCAGATTGCAATGAAGACGGCGGAAGGACGCTCATTTCTCAGCGAGTTTTTTGCGTTCTTAATTGTAAGTGCTGCGCAGATACTTTTGCTTGGGTATGCGCTCATTCTAATTATCTTGGCTAAGCTAGCACTTGCGGTACTGTTAAGCCTTGGATCTCTCTTTATCATTGCGGTTTTATTTGGCTTTACTTCTAAATTATTTGATACATGGTTGCAATATCTTTTTAACTATATGCTACTGCCAATTTTAGTATTTGCGATTATCCTTGTTCCGCTGTTTCTGGCAGACGTAGTGCTTACTGATCAATTGGGAATGGAAGAAATATCCTCAAGCGACATAGGAAAGTTAGTTTTCTTTTCAGTTCTTGGTTTTGTATTGCTACTTCAAGCTCCTACTTTGGCTGCAGGCTTGGCTGGAGGCATTGCCATTTCAACATTGAATGCAGTTGCACTAGCTTATCGCACTGGCAAAGGAGCAAATAACGCAGAAAGAAACTTTTGGAATCATAGAGATAGTAGTTTTAAGACAAGAGGCCAAAGGTTGCGAGGAGCAGCCTCATCTGTAGGAAGTAGTGCTATGAATGGTATAAGGAATTTACGTAGTAATAAAGTAGTTAAAACTTAGGGGATAAATATGGACGATATTGTAAAAGATCAGAAAGAATATTTTGAAAGAGGGAATCACTGGGAAGCAGATATATATCGCAGGACAAAGCGTAGTAATAAGGTTGCTTGGACAATAACAACGATCTCTACAGGTGTAGCTTGTCTGGCTATATTTGCACTAGCAGCCATTGCACCCTTAAAAACCGTTGTACCTTATATTGTTGAAGTGGATAGGATCAGTGGAGAAGTTAACGTAAAAAGACCTCTCGATGAGACTCCGATACCGCAAAAAGAAGCATTGGATAAGTTTTTTCTTCATAAGTACCTTCAGGCACGTATTGGGTTTGATCGTAACAGCTTTAATCATCAATATCGTACTGTCGTGGCCATGTCAAATAATCAAGTTGCTCATCAGTATGCAAAATTTGTTGACCTCAAAAATGAAGAGGGGCCGGTTAAGAGATACGGCGATCATGGATTTGCAAAAGTAGACGTGCGTGAAATTAATTTCATTGCTGAAAACACAGCTCTGATTAGATTTACTTTAAAAGAACGGTTGGCTAATCAAAGAGAGATATCTAAAGAGGGTAATGCAACCATTACTTATGCTTATGATAAGTCGCCAAAGAGAGAAGAAATACGTCTTATTACACCGTTAGGATTTGGGGTTAAGTCTTATCGCGTTGACCCAGTATTAGCCTTAAACAATTAGGAATGTTGATCATGTTTAAAAAGACTATTACCGTAGGAGTTATCTGCACTCTCATGGCTGGTGGAACCTATGCTAGTGTTAAACCAACCCCTGGTAAAGGGGATAGAAGGTTGAGACATGTTGTGTATGACCCTGAGAATGTGACTCAGGTTCATACCCGCTACGGTTGGACTACGCGCATTGTTTTTGGAGATGGCGAGATTGTTAAATATGTTTCTATCGCTGATAGAGAGGCGTGGAGTGCTTTTCCAGTTCCTAATTCCCCACATTTGATTTTGATGCCGGTTGCACAAGATGCTGGAACCAATATGTCTGTATTTACAAATAAAAGGGTTTATGACTTTGATTTGTATGCAAAGAAAAAGCGAGGGCGTTCAAGGGAGAGCATGGTTTATAAAATCAAGTTTGACTATCCTCAAGAACGTAGAAATAACAGACTTGCCAAAAAGAGAGAACTAGAGAGAAGGGCTATTGAAAAGAAGAAAAAACACATTGATATGGCTAAGGTAAATCGTTCGTATACTCGCAAAGGTTCTGACATATTGTCTCCTGTTGAAGTATTTGATGATAATAAATTCACCTATTTCAGGTTTAATGAAAAGATAGCCGTTCCAGCTATCTATGTAGTGAACGCTGATAAAACAGAAACGATGATCAATTTTCATAAGAGAGAAGACGGTTTGTATACGGTTCAGAGAATAGCTGGTCAGTTTGCATTACGCAGTAATAGGACCCTAACCTGCATCTATAACAACGCTTTTTCTGACTTATTTGAGAGCAAAGTACCAATTGATTTAAGAGAGACTAAAGTAAAAGACCGCAGTACTGACCTTTCTTATGACGATTATAATGGATAATTAAAATGGAAAATGACAACACTAAACAGGAAAATTCTGTTGAAGATAACGGCTCTCACCCTAATGATAGAGAAATTCCAGCACTCAAAAAACCACTTAATAGAACAGCTGGGTTTGTATTTATTATACTTGGAGCGGGTTTAGCTTACTTTGCAATTAATAACGCCATTAAAGAAAATGAACCGGACCCTGTTAAAACAATAGAACAGGAACAGCAAGGGGACTACAAAGAGAAATCTGTCCCAAGAATTAATCTGGCTGACCCTAAATTCCCAGAACCAGAAATTATTGTTAAATCTGAATCTTTGCCTCCACCTCCTGAAGAATCAGAACAGAAATCCAATAAGGATACAAAGAACGAAGAAAAACGCCTAAGAGATATTGCCGATAGAAAGAGAAAAGGGAATATGTTGATCTCATTTAGCTCTGCCGCCACTCTTACTCCCTCAATGCTGACAGAAGATCAAACGTTATCCGCTAGTATTAGGAGAATTGAAGACCCAAGCTATACTCTTGTAGAGGGCAAGGTATTGGGTGCTATTCTTGAAACAGCAATACAGAGCGATGTTATAGGTAAATTGAGAGCAGTTTGTACAGAACCTGTCTACAGTTATGATGGTATGAATCTTCTTATCCCGCAAGGATCGCGCTTTATTGGCGAATATAAGTCCGGTTTGAAAGCAGGCAAGGCTCGTATATTTGCAATATGGACAAGAGCTATTACACCAGACGGTATTAGTATAGTGCTAGACAGTCCAGCCATAGGCGATCTTGGACGTGCTGGAATGGGCGGTTGGGTGGATACGCATTTTTGGGAGCGTTTCGGGACTGCGGCATTGTTTTCTATTATCGGTGCTGGTATTGATGAAATGGGTGCTGATGTTTCCAATGATGTAGCGGATGATTTTCGAGATACTGCAGAGACTGATCTGGAACAAATAGCAAATATACCGCCAACTTTACATAGACATCACGGGCAATCGTTTCGGATTTTTCTGGCAAAAGACATCAATTTTCGTAAAGTGCTGAATAAGGAAATTTAAAATGCATAATGTAGACTCAAACCTAATCCTCAAAAACTATATCTTAAAGCTTACAGAATTGCTAGAAGATGAAAGCGTTAACGATATCATGATTAACGGGGCGCACGACATTTTCATAGAGCGAGAGGGTACAGTTAAAAAATATGAAGATGTAGATAAGGTTTTCACTCTGCAAACGCTTGAGTCTGTTTCTAAGCTTATGGCATCAGAAAGTAATCCGATAGGCGAGCATAGTCCTATATTGTCTAGTGAGCTGCCAGGAGGCGAGAGAGTAGAGATAATTACTTCACCAGCGGTTCCTGAAGGTTCAATTGCAATGTCTATCAGAAAGCATAACTCACTGGATCTATCAGTAAACGATTTTAAGGACTCAGGTGCTTTTGATAATGTTCGCCTAAGCACTGAGGATAATGAAAGCAAAACTGACATTGCATTACGTGAATTGTACAAACAGAAGGATATCCTAAATTTTCTAAAAGTCGCCGTACCTGCAAAAAAGACATTTATTCTGGCAGGAGCAACCGGTAGCGGAAAAACAACCTTTGCCAACGGCATTTTAAAACTGGTTCCTAAACACGAGAGAGTCATAACGATAGAAAACATAAGAGAGGCAATTGTACATAATCCTAATAAAGTACATCTTATTACTCCGGCAAAGAACGCAAGAGAGCCTGGATACGATATATTTGATCTATTTATCTCTTGCTTACGACTCAATCCTGATAGGGTTATGGTCAGTGAAATAAGAGATATGGATATCATACCATTTCTTAATACTATCTCTTCTGGACATGAT
>Ga0265303_10001851_pt1 | contig 13117 bp, 10 predicted proteins | sample Helome_2_FD_192494 | JGI IMG/M metagenome (GOLD analysis project Ga0265303, IMG submission 192494) | Marine sediment microbial communities from subtidal zone of North Sea - Hel_20160317 (Illumina Assembly) | ecosystem: Environmental > Aquatic > Marine > Subtidal zone > Sediment ...
TTCGACAAAATTCGGTACGAGATGGAGGCGCTGGAAGCCTCCCATAACCTGGCAAAGCTCGAACTCGATTACACACAAATTCGCGCGCCGCTCGATGGCGTCGTGTCGGATCGCTTTATCCGCCTTGGCAATACGATCTCTGTTGGAGATCCGATGTTCAGGGTTACGAGTTTCGACCCGCTTGTAGCCTATCTGTACGTTCCCGAGCGCGAATATCGCAGCATTGCAGAAGACCAGGTCGTAGGCATCGAGATCGACGCACTGCAGGGACAACGAATCGTTGCCGCCGTAACCAGAGTGAGCCCCGTCGTCGATCCCGGGACGGGCACGTTCAAAGTAACGATAGAGATCTCCGATGAGGAGCGACGGATCAAGCCGGGCATGTTCGGCCGCATCTATATCGTCTACGACGAGCACACAAACGTATTGCAGGTGCCCCGAAGCGCTGTTCTCGAGGAGAGTTCTGAGAACAGTGTGTTTGTTGTCGAGGATGGCAAGGCCATTCGCAGATTCGTACGGATTGGCTACAGCAACAGCGGCATGGTCGAGATAACCGATGGCCTGACCGACGATGACCTGGTCGTCACCGTTGGGCAGGTCGGCCTCAAGGACGACGCTGACGTGACGGTCATTAATGCGGGCGAACGGTCTGCCGAAGCAAGTGCCGAGGACCATGAACGGGTGAGCGACAATGCGCCGACTGATTGAGATCGCCACAGAGCGACGCATCACGATCGTGATGCTAATGGTCGCTATCGTGCTATTCGGCATGGTTTCACTGTCGCGTCTGAAGCTCAATCTGCTGCCTGACATTTCCTACCCAACCGTAACGATTCGTACAGAGCTGACAGGCGCTGCGCCCGTCGAGGTCGAAAACCTGCTGACGAAGCCGATCGAAGAAGCCGTCGGCGTCATTCGCAATGTACGCCTCGTTCGCTCAGTGTCACGTTCGGGCCAGTCCGACGTCACGCTCGAGTTTCTTTGGGGCACGGATATGGACATTGCCGGCGTCGATGTAAGGGAGAAGCTCGATATTCTCGTGCTGCCCCTCGAAGCAAGCCGGCCTCTGTTGCTGCGATTCGACCCTGCCTCCGAACCGATCATGCGTCTTGGCTTGATGTACAAGGACGATTCAATTGCCGACCAGGCCAGCGTCGAGGCGCGACTAAAGGCGCTGCGCAGACTTGCTGAAGATCGTATCAAGACCGACCTCGAAGCCGAGGAAGGCACTGCAGCGGTCAAAGTCAGCGGCGGCCTTGAAGACGAAATTGAAATTCGGGTCGACCAGCAGAAACTCTCCCAACTGGGTATCAGTATCGATCAGATCGCGGCACGCATTCGTGCCGAAAACGTCAACCTGTCTGGCGGTCGTCTCGAGGAGGGTGATCAGCGCTTCCTCGTGCGCACTTTGAACGAGTTCAAGACAGTGGACGAAATGCGCGATGCGATCGTCGCGTATGTGGCAGAACGGCCGGTCTATTTGCGGGACGTTGCAACCGTCAATCGCGGCTACAAAGAACGGGAGGCGATTACACGTGTGCGCGGCCGGGAATCGGTCGAACTCGCGATCTACAAGGAAGGTGATGCGAACACCGTACAAGTCGCCGGCCGAATCGTGAGTCGCCTCGAACGCGTCAAAGAGGCGCTGAAAGACGACATAGAACTCACAACGATCTACGATCAATCGAAGTTTATTTCCTCATCGGTCAACGACGTCAGGAACGCGGCGATTCTCGGTGGCATCATCGCAATAGTCGTTCTGTTCGGTTTCCTGCGCGACTCGCGCGCTACGACGATCACGGGTATCGCCATACCGGTGTCGGTGATCGGCACATTCCTGCTGATGTACCTGAACAAGGTTTCGCTGAACATCATGTCGCTTGGCGGTATCGCCCTGGCGGTTGGCATGCTCGTCGACAACTCCATTGTCGTGCTCGAAAACATCGTACGCAAAAAGGAGCAGGGCGAGGGCGTCCTCGAGGCAGCACAAAACGGCACATCCGAGGTAGCGGGGGCCGTCGTGGCGGCAACGCTCACGACGATCGCGGTCTTCTTCCCGATGGTCTTCATTTCCGGAATTGCGGGCCAGCTTTTTCGTGATCAGGCGCTGACGGTCACATTCGCGCTCGTCTTCTCGCTCATCGTCGCGTTGACGCTGATTCCAATGCTCGCGTCTCTGGGAACAGGTAGTCGCTATCAGAACGAGCGCGAAGGCACCCCGCCCGGCTGGTTCACACGCGGCGTGGCATTCGTGATCCGCATGCTGGGTATTGTATTCGCCGGCCTCAAATGGTTGTTCTGGATAATTCTGTGGGTGCCGACCTGGCTGCTGCAGCGCTTGTATCGGATCGTGGCCGCCGTGTATCCCGGGATGCTGCGATGGTCTTTGCATCACCGGCCCGCCGTCATTGCCGGTGCCGTCTTGATCTTTGCTGCGACCATGTCTCTCATTCCACGCCTGGGTACCGAGCTGATTCCGCAGCTGGCGCAAGGGGAATTCAACGTCGACCTGCGATTGCCACCCGGCGCTCCTTTGCTGGAGACGGACCGGGCCATTCAGGCGGCACAAAGGGCCACGGAGGATATAGCGTCCGTTGCCCTCGACTATTCGGTCGCCGGCACAGGAAACCGACTCGACGCCAATCCCGTGGATGCGGGCGACAACACCGGCACGCTGAGTATTGCGCTAACGCCGGGCTCCGGCAGGAACGAGGAAAACGCGGCGATGGACGTCATGCGCGCCGAGCTCGCGAATCTTCCGGGCGTACAGTATGAATTCAGCAGGCCGGCGCTGATGACATTCGCGAGCCCGTTGCAGATCGAGATCGCCGGGTTTGACCTCGACGACCTCGCCCGTGTCGGCGGGCTCGTCGTCCAGGAATTATCTGCGTCAGGTCGTTTCACGGACATAAAAACCACTGTCGAGCGCGGCAACCCGGAGATTCAGATCGTATTTGATCAGGAGCGTGCCGCGAAGCTCGGGCTTGCGGTGCGCGACATTGCCGATCGTGTTGTTGCAAACGTGCGCGGCGAGCTTGCAACGCGGTACACCTGGCAAGACAAGAAAATCGACGTGCTGGTCCGGAGTGTCGACACACGGCAGTCCAGTATCGACGAGATCCGGCGGTTGATTGTCAACCCGGCGTCAGAGAGACCCGTATCGCTGGACGCGGTCGCACAAATCACCGTTTCCCAGGGTCCGGCCGAGATCCGCCGCGTGGCGCAGGAGCGTGTTGCCGTCATCACGACTAACATTGCTTACGGCGACCTTGGCGCCGCCGCGTTGGAGGCCGGTGAAATCATCAGTCGGATACCGATGCCAAACGGTATTACGGCGATCGTCTCCGGGCAAAGTGAGGAAATGCAGGAATCGTTTCAGTCGATGCAATTCGCGCTCGCCCTGGCGGTCTTTCTGGTCTACCTGGTCATGGCATCGCAGTTTGAGTCGCTGATACACCCGTTCGTCATTCTGTTCACGATTCCGCTCGCGCTCGTTGGCGCAGTTCTGGCATTGTTCATTACGGGCACAACGATAAACATCGTCGCCCTGATCGGCGTCATCATGCTCACGGGCATCGTTGTCAACAACGCCATCGTACTCGTTGACCTTATCAATCAGCTGCGGGCACAGGGCAAAGACCGGATCGACGCCATTATGGAAGCCGGGCAGGCGAGACTTCGCCCAATCCTCATGACATCGCTGACCACGGCGCTCGGATTGCTGCCGATGGCGGCGGGTTTCGGCGAAGGGGCTGAGGTACGTGCACCGATGGCCATTACCGTTATCGGCGGCTTGTTGGTTTCGACATTCCTGACGCTGCTCGTGATTCCGGTTGTGTACTCCTTGATGGATCGCAAGCGCTGGCCTGCCACCACCGGCATTGCGACCGCCGGGCAGCCCGCACAATGAGGCACACCGAATTCGCACTGGGCCGACCCGTTACGACGGTCGTCTTCTTTGTTGCACTGGCCCTCGTTGGGTTGATTGCATCGAGACTCCTGCCGCTGGAGAAATTTCCGGACATAGAGTTCCCCGGGATTTTCATACAGGTCCCATACGCAGGGTCGACGCCCGAGGAAGTCGAGCGCCTGATCACGCGTCCGATCGAAGAAGCGCTCGCCACGCTGTCCGGTGTCGAGCAGATGTTCTCTACATCCAATGAAGGCCAGGCACAGATATTCCTGCAGTTCGGCTGGGACCAGAGCATGGGCGCCAAAGGCATCGAAGCGCGTGCGAAAGTCGACAGTATTCGCCATCTGTTGCCTGAGGACATCCGCCGCATCTTCATATTTACCGGGTCCCTCGGCGATCAACCCGTGCTGCAGCTGCGTATCTCGAGCGAGGGCGACCTGTCCGACAGCTACGACCTGCTCGACCGCCTGCTGAAACGGCGTCTCGAAAGAATTGACGGTGTATCCCGGGTGGAACTGCAGGGTGTCGACCCCCGCGAGATTCGCATCCTGATGCATTCAGATCGCCTGGCCGCGTACGGTGTCGACATTGCGAGCTTACGAGACCTGCTGCTAAGCAGTAACTTCGCGGTCAGTGCCGGGAAGATCACGGCAGGTGAGCAGCGCCTCAGCGTTCGTCCGCGCGGCGAATTCACGTCGGTCGAGGAAATCCGTAACCTCGCCATCGACGACCGGGGCCTGCGTTTGCGCGATGTTGCCGACGTCGAGTTACGCACACCTGAGCGCAACTACGGTCGACATCTCGACCAGAAGTACGCCGTGGGCGTTGCAGTCAGCAAGACGACAGGATCCAACCTGGTCGATGTGACCGACCGTGTACTCGCCGAGGTCGACAAGGTCAGCAAGTTGCCACAGATGCAGGGCATCAAGATCTTCTCGCTCGATAATCAGGGCGAGAGCGTGAAGGACTCGCTATCCGACCTGCTGAGTGCAGGCCTCTTCGGCGGCCTGCTCGCTATTGTGGTGTTGTACCTGTTCCTGCGGCAAGTCTCGACGACCTTGATTGTCACAGCATCCGTGCCGTTCTCGATCCTGATTACGCTCGGCGCGATGTACTTTTTCGGCCTGACTCTCAACATCTTGTCAATGATGGGACTCATGCTCGCGGTCGGTATGCTTGTCGACAATGCAGTCGTTATCACCGAGAGCATCTTCCGGGAACGGTCGGAGAGCGACAATAGCCCCCGCAAGGCGACGATAAGGGGCGTGAAGGAAGTCGGCATGGCCGTAATCGCCGGTACAGCAACGACTATCATCGTCTTCGCGCCGATTATCTTCGGCGTCAAGACCGACATCATGGTTTTTCTGACCCACGTGGCCATAACTATCATCGTCGCACTATTTGCCTCGCTGTTGATAGCGCAGACGCTCGTACCGATGCTGGCTGAACGCGTTGCCGTACCACCCAGACCCAAGTCCGGCGCACTGATGTCCCGTATTACCCGTCGCTACGAGCGCGGCCTGAGCTGGATTGTGTCGCACCCCTGGTGGACTGCGCTTGGCATACTTCTGACCTGTGTCATTGGCGTCCTACCGCTGGCGCTGAGTCTGGTCAAGTTCGACGCGTTCCCGCAGGACGTCGGCCGGCGACTATACATGCCCTACCATATCGAAGGACAGCATTCGCTCGAGACGATCGAAGCTGCTGTCGACAAGATCGAAAATTACCTGTACTCGCGGCAAGAAGAGTTCAATATCCGCACGGTCTACAGCTACTTCGACACTGACCGGGACAACACGGGGTCTACGCTCCTGTTGACCGACGAGGACGACGCGACGCTCTCGACAACGGAGATTATCGAGCGCATCGAAGCGGACCTGCCCGAGATCGTGATCGGCAAACCCAGCTTCGAGTTCGAGCAGCAGGGGGGCGGAGAAGGATTCAGTATTCAGATTTCGGGCGACTCGACCACCGTACTCAATGAACTCGGCGTCGACATTGCAAGAGCTTTGTCCTCGGTTGAAGGCTTGAAAGATGTTCGCAGCGATGCCGAAAGCGGGGACAAGGAAATTCGCGTGATCATCGACCGCGACAGGGCGGCCGCCACCGGCCTCACGACCGGTGAAATCGCGCAGACGATCAGTATCGCGATGCGCGGCGAAAACCTGCGCGAGTTCCGCGGTGAATACGGCGAAGTGGACGTACGCCTGGCATTTCGCGACGACGAAAAGCAGAGCGTCGAGCAGTTAGCGGACCTGCCTCTGTATCCACCGGATGGCGATCGCATAACCCTCGGCAGTGTGGCAACCCTGGAAATGGGACAATCCCCCGACACGATCCGCCGCACCGACAGACAGACGTCGGTCATACTCTCGGGAAACATGGACGACGAGACCAGCCTCGAGGAGATTGAGCCCAGCATCGAGAATTTGATGGAGCAGATCGAACTGCCGCCTGGCTACAGCTGGAAATTCGGGCGCGGATTCGAGCGCGAGGATGAGACGCAGCAAATGATGGCGACCAACATAGTACTCGGCATCGCCTGCATCTTTCTCGTCATGGCGGCCCTGTTCGAGTCTCTGCTATTTCCGTTCTCTATCATTCTTGGTTCGATCGTCTTTTCGATCTTCGGCGTCTTTCTGTTCTTCGCGGCCACTGGCACGACGTTTTCGTTCATGGCTTCTATCGGCATCATGATTCTCATCGGCGTGGTCGTGAACAACGGCATTGTGCTCGTTGACCATATCAATAACCTGCGGCTGAAAGGATTACCGCGTAACGAGGCAATCGTCTCTGCCGGCAGGGACCGACTGCGACCGATCCTGATGACTGTCGCCACAACCATCGTCGGCCTGTCTCCGCTCGCGATGGGGACGACGCAGATCGGCGGCGATGGCCCGCCCTACTACCCAATGGCGAGGGCCATCATCGGCGGCCTGGCGTTCTCTACTGTTGTATCGCTGCTCGTCGTGCCGGCGCTTTACATCTACTTCGACAATCTCTCGGCCTGGGGCCGCAAGGTCATGCGCACCGCCAGGCACGGCGCCGCGCCGCGGCCGTCAGCGCCAGGCCCAGGATCAGCAGCCACCCCAGCGATCCACCGCCGCCACGATTGACGACGATCACTTCCGGTACTTCCACAGCGTCCCTGTTGGCATCTTCGAGCGGCAGGAATGCGAGCTCGGACGTATCCTCAGGGCCTATCCAGGCAAGAAAGGTATCGTCGTAGCCATCGAACAGCTCAATCAGCAGATCGTAGCTGCCCGCGGGGTAGCCTTCGAGCAACTCGGTGACCAGCACATAGTCGTCGTCGCTCGATGACCCGAATATCGTGAAGTTCTCGGTCGCGCCATATTCGTTCCAGGGCCCACCCTCGAAACTCAGGTAAACCACGGCGTAGACCTCGGCCACGGCAAAATAGGTATCTGCGTCGAACAGCAAATCTATGCCATGGTAGTAGCCGTCACGGTCCTCGTCGTTGAATAGCACGACGTCGACGGAGTAGAACCAGAAGTCGACGTTCGGCGATTGCGCCGCCAGCGGCGTGCTCTTGAGTTGCGCAGAGGCGCGTCTGCTTGCGGCACGTTCGCCACTGACATCCAGCGCCGCGAACTCATCCTCGGTGACGATACCCGCAACTCCACTGTCGCGCTGCGTTTTTGTGTTTTGCGAGGTTATCGATACGCGATTGGCCGCCACATCATCTGCTGCAAGAGCTTTCGCAGAAAAAATTGTGATCGCTGTCAAAACCGATAGCGTGACAAGCAGCCGCATTGGGCTCAGATTCAAAGCTTGCGATTTCATGTTCTCGTCCTCGATCCATTGCATCCTGACTGTCATTAAAACGCCATCACACTGAATCGACGCTGAACCTGTGGGCTCGCCTCGCGCAAAAAGCGATCATGTTCAGCTGCCATTAAGTTTGGTCGCCCGAAATTCACTTATGAATCAGGAAAATCGTCAGAACGCGACGGGCAGCGCTTTCCGTGTAGGTTATTGCAGGACCGATGTTTGTATCGCTGATGCTGCTTGGTCAGGGCACGTGGGAGGCACCCAACACCAGCGGTTGGCTATTATTCACGCTCGCGGGTGCGTGCTCGGTAATTGCCTGGATCGGGATTGCCGGCGGCTATCGACGCTCGTCTACTGAACGTCTCCGGCTGAGAGTCCGGCGACTTCTGCGGGCGATACCTGTAGCGCGTCGACGACGCCGTTGAAAAAATCGACTTCCAGCACGCTGACGCTCTTATCACTGCGGAAGACATCCGCAAGCGCATGTACGGTGTCTACACGATCCTTGTCAGCCATTTTGCCCCGAACACTCGCCAGATACTTGCGCAGTGAAGCTTCGGCGTAGAGATCCGCACGCGCAGCGATTCGAATGTCGCCCGTACTGAAGTCCTGGCCGGTACGCTCTTTGAGAATCGCCTGAATCCTGTCTACTTCGACTGCCTGAATGTTGATATCGGCATCCGCCGCCCTGGCGAGCGTCATGAGCAGTACTTCTTTGTATAGTTCGCCCTGCTCCTCCGCACTGACGTCCGAGCCGCCGAAGATTTTCAAAACACTCTTAAGATCTGCGATTGCCATTTTTTTCTCACTTATGATTGTCGTTCTTTCAGCGCGGTTGCCGCGACTGAGGCAGTAATCGGAGTATACACGCCAGGTTATGCCAGACTAGTCGCAGGCCGCCGCAGAAACAGCGTTCAGCCGCGCGGCTGCTCTTGATTGTCCCGGCAGCTTCTGTGGCTGAGCGGCATATCATATCGCATCAATTGCTGCTTTTATACCCTTGTTTTTAGACGATATTTTTCTTGGCTTGTGGCGAGTTTTCTACGATACTGACCGCGGGCCAACAACATAGAAGGAGGTGATCCATGTCTAGTGAGATATCAAGGGTGTCGAGAAAACCATTGGGTCTTGTGCGGATTATGGAGCAACCTTCGGACTGCACCTGACGAGGTTTTCCAACCCGATACTCACGAAGGGCTGCCCTCGGGCAGCCCTTCTTTGTGAAAAGTCGCTGCCCTCGGGCAGCCCTTCTTTGTGGAAAGTCGCTGCCCTGCGGCAGCCCTTACTCGTTGAATATCCGGCGTTGCCGAACTAGCCCTCGTCCGCCATCTCCCTGACGACCTTGGCGTCATACACGCGGCCGATATCGCAGTCGACTACATCGCGAAAGAGCTCGTTGGATTTCCGGAAATGACCTTCGCTGTACAACTGCCAGTTCGCCCCGGCCGTCGTATGGTCAGGCATGGCCGTGACAATCTTGAAGTCGTAGTCATTATCCGACTCACCGTAGATCGGCCACCATACCCAGGCAGACTCGTGAATACCGTTCTCTGCCGCATAGGTGCCCCATTCCTCCGTGGCCGCAAGATACTCGTCGAAAGTCTTGTCTTCTTTTACCGAGCAATTCGAGAAGGCCACAACGAACGTGCCATCACCTTCCTCGCCCGTGTCCGGTGCTTCCTGCACTTTTTGCGACGCGAAATTCGTGTGCGCCGCGCATGTGAGAATCTCGCCATAGGCTGCCCCGAGTTCGCCGCCTTCGCTGATCCAGAGATCGGTGCCCGTGCCCATCGCATTTCCGTCACGCCAGACTCCGATCCAGGCAACGTCGAACGGCCATTCGCCGTAGTAATTCGGTGTCATCGTCGCGGCAAAATAGTCGTCCTGACCTTCATCATCCATCCACTCGTTCCATTCGGCATTGGCTTCTTCAAGATCTGCCGGGCCCTTGCCATCATTGTAGTTACACGCGAACGCTTCGATCGGCCGGAACGAAGGCCCTTCGGATTCGTGCGAGTCCGCCGCAGCGGTGCCCGCAGCTGCTATCAGACATGCAGAGATGAGTGTCGCTAGTGTCTTCTTCACTTGGTATCCCCTTTTGCTTGTTATTGGTTATGCCGGCATCGCGCCGGTTACTGGGATTATAGACCAAGTTGCAGTGGAAACTTTCTACTGCGACGACGTCAGGCAAGAATATCCTCGAGCGCGTTGAGAACGCTGTCGATTTCATCCGCCGTGTTGTAATGCACTGCACCAATTCGCACGGCGCCACCGGAATCCAGAATCCCTAACGCGCGAGCGGCCTCGAGTGCATAGTTGTGGCCGCTCCAGACGAAGATATTACGTTCCGCCAGCGCCTGGGCAATCGCCTCGGGAGCGACTCGATCGTGCGTAAACGCGACCGTCGGTACCCGGCGGTGCATTGCCTCAGGGTCGCTGATGCCTTGTACCGTAACGCCCCGAATCTCCTGCAGACCGCTCACGAGCCTTGCTGCCAGCGCCTGCTCGTACTCGAGCAGCAAATCCAGCCCGGCAGTTACCGAGTGCCTGCGGCCGCCACTCGCAGCACCCGACGCGGACATCGTCTCACCGATCCATGCAAAGTAGTCTACGGTGGCTGCCGTCCCTGCCATGCCTTCATGGCTCTGTGTCCCTGCCTCGAAGCACCAGGGCAATTCGCTCGGCGCCGGACGGACTTTGTAGGGTTCCAGCGTCTCGAGAACCTCTCTGCGGCCCCACAGAATACCCTGATGCGGGCCAAAGAATTTGTACGCCGAGCAGACGAAAAAATCGCAGCCGAAATGCTGTACGTCGGTTGCCACGTGCGGCACCGACTGCACCGCATCGATGTATGACCACGCACCGGCAGCGCGCGCCTTGCTACAGATCGTCTTTACATCGTTGATCGTACCGGTCAGGTTACTCGCACCCCCGATGCAGACAAGCCTGGTCTTACTCGTCAACAGCTCATCCAGCTTCGCCAGATCGAACTCAAACGTGTCGGTATCGAATGGCAGCCACCGGACCTCGAGACCGTGATCGCGTGCAAGCAGCTTCCAGGGTTCGACGTTCGCATCATGCTCCATCCGCGACAGAACGATCTCATCGCCCGGCTGCAGGTCGCGGCCGATCGAACGCGACACATGGAAAGTGATCGACGTCATGTTCTGGCCGAATATGATTTCGTCGGGAGACGGCGCATTGACAAAATCGGCCATCGCGGCACGAGCCTCTGCTGCTACCTCGTCGGCCAGCATGGAGGTCTTGAAGTATCCGCCGATGTTGGCGCTCTTGTGCAGCAGACAGTCGGCCATGCGATCAGACACCGACTGCGGCACCTGCGTACCGGCCGGGTTATCGAAGTAAAGCCGAGGCCGGCCATTGTCGACCTCTGCCAGGGAAGGGAATTGTGCGCGAATGCGCTCGAGGTCAATTGCCATACTGGCAACGCAGCCGCTTACTCATTTGCATTGCCGCCCCACTTCTCACGGTGCGCGTCCTCGGCCCGCTGCCGAACCTTCGCGTGACGACGCGTCAAGAGTAGCGAGCCAGGATCGCAGACCTCGGGCTTGATGAGTCCAAGATCGCTTGCCGCATCGAACAGACTCGGGTACCAGCGTTCCCAGTTGGGCAGCAGGGATTCGACTTGATCACGCAGACTCATGCACGCAATGTAACCGAGCGCCACATCCGTGACAATGCGTTTGGAAAGACTGAATTATTCTATAAGCATGCGCGTGCCGAGCAGTCCGGCAGCAAGCAACATAGCAGCCAGAACCACCATCTGGGCAATCGACGCGCCGAATACGACAGACTCCATCTGAGGCAACCACGACGTGGGCAATTCAACGAGACCCTCTGGGATGACGGTCAATAACTTCGACGCTGCCGTCACCAGTTGTGATAACGGCTTGATGGCAACAGCGCCTCCCAGCAACATCGCAACAGGAAGCGCGAGCCGTCTTATCCAGAGCCGGCGACGAATTCGCGACACCACGCGACGGCTAAAGCCGTCGTCCGCGATCGACTCTGACTGGAACATCGATTCCAGAAAGCGATCTTCGGCGTCTTTCAGTTTCTCAGCCATGTTGATGATCTTTGATGTCAAAACTAGTCCTGATCTTTTCCTTGCCGCGAAATATGACGGATTTGACCGTGCCTACCGGCATTCCGGTCGCCTCGCCAATCTCGCGATGTGACAACCCACACGCATACGACATGACCAGGATCGCACGCTCTTCTTCCGTGAGCACTGCGAGAAGCTTGTCGAGATCAGACACTTCCTCTGAACTCTGAGTGTAGCTTCTCGATTCCATTTGCGCGACATGCCCTGCTTCGTCGAGAATCTCTGCGTAGCGTTTCGACTTCCGTTTCGATTGCAAGAAAGTCGTGTAGGCAACCTTGAGCAGCCAGCCGATGAACGAACCGCGTCCCGAGTAGGTCTGCAGCTTGTCCCAGGCGTGCAGGAAGCACTCCTGTGCCAGGTCGTCGGCCTCATCGACAGAACCGCCGGTGAGCTTGCGCAGAAAGTTGCGCACCTGCGACTGGTGGCGACGGATCAGTTCCCCGAAAGCCCCCGTGTCCTGCGAGCCGACGGCAAGGGCAACGAGGTACTGATCCTCGCGTTCCAGCGGTGTTGCTGTGTTGACTATTGCTCACGCCCCGTGAATCGCCACATGATCAGATAGGCTATACCGATCGCGAACGGAAACGCTGCGCCAGCCAGGCAACCTTGCAACGCATGGCCGCTTGGATCCGGTACGGCAAGCCCGCAAAGCGCAAGGCCTATCGCCAGCGCGAGCCAGATTAGCGCGAGCCGCAGGTCCTTGTGCTTGGGTGGCGGCGGATTGCCGAGTCGGTCGATGATCTCGGGGCTCAACTCCTGGCCCTTGTCGATTGCGATGCGAAACGTTTTCTGCATGTCGCCGCGAGCTTTGTAGCGAAACCAGAAAAAAAAGCACAGGACGACCGCAAGCGCTATGAACATTACGATCGGAATGAATTCTTCAACCACTGTCGTTACTCCATTTGTGTGTTGCTGCTCTTCGAGCAGGTCTCACTGGGTAGATGCCTGCCGCGACGATTTTGGATGCATTTTTTAACGTATTGTTTTAATTGGCCTTTCTTATGTTGAATAGCGCCTGTTGCACCGAATTCTGGCCGCGCACGTCATATGATCGGGCCAGCCGGTCAACCAATATGCGAACACGACGTTCTTATTGCAGGGCGACGTCATAGTCTGATTCCAGTTTAGCCCGATTTTGGGCTCTCTGACGCGCAACAAGGAGTTCGCCTGATGAAAACCGAGTCTGCCATCGCCGCAAATCGCTTCGGCCTGGGCGCCCGCCCAGGCGAACTGCAGAAGATCGACAGCGACGCAAGAGCCTGGCTGCTCAATCAGCTGCAGGGGCC
>Ga0265303_10001853_pt1 | contig 13109 bp, 10 predicted proteins | sample Helome_2_FD_192494 | JGI IMG/M metagenome (GOLD analysis project Ga0265303, IMG submission 192494) | Marine sediment microbial communities from subtidal zone of North Sea - Hel_20160317 (Illumina Assembly) | ecosystem: Environmental > Aquatic > Marine > Subtidal zone > Sediment ...
GCCGGCAAACCAAATCGGCGGAGGAACCTGGGGCGCGGGGCGAAACCATACTGTTGGTCGAAGACGATGCGGATGTCCGGGCCTTTGCCGCCTCGGCCCTCGAAGCCCTTGGCTACAATGTGCTTCAGGCCCATAACGGCCAAACGGCGCTTGCAACCCTGGATGGGGATCTCCAGGTCGATCTACTGCTGTCCGACATGGTCTTGCCAGGCGGCATGGGCGGCGACGCCCTGGCCCAGGCGGTCATGGAGCGGAGGCCGGCAATCAAGGTACTTTTGATGTCGGGCTATGCCGAGAACGCCATGCTTCGCAACAGCCCGCTGACGGACGATATCGAACTGCTCAGCAAGCCCTTTCGCCGACGCGACCTTGCGCAGAAAACACGCGCCGCGCTGGACCGTACCAACGACAGGCCTCCGACCGCTTTGCCCTAGCCGAAGCAAGGGTCAGCAGGGCTTCGCCATCTAGGGCCTTTGCTGTCAGCTTTCATCATGACCCAGGATCTCCGCGAGTTTCCGGCCCAGTTCGGCCATACGGAACGGCTTGCCAATAACAGCGAAACCCGTGCCCTCCAGAAACTCCGGGCGCCCCGAAGTCAGCAGGACCTTCAGAACCGGGCGCCTGGCACGGGCCTGTTCGGCAAGGTCGGTGCCGTTCATCCCACCCGGCAACACCACATCGGTCAAAAGCAAGTCGATCGCGTCGTCCCGTTCCAGTGCCGCGATCGCCGAGCGTCCGTCGCCAGCCTCGACAACGGCATAGTGGAGTGTCTCAAGCAGGAGTGCGGTGGAGTTCCGCACCTCGGGTTCATCGTCCACCAAAAGTATGGTCCCACGACCTGACATCGGCGTCCCTAAAACAACCAATAGATGATACTGAAAAAGATGGCATCCAACTTAGGTTTGGTAAGCTAGAGGCAAATTTACCTGTTCACGATCCTCGAAAACCACTCAAACAAACTATATTTCAAAGGTCAAGCGTCATCGGCCGGCGACGAACGTCGCCACTTTGCACGCTTGGCTTTCCACCACCTCCGGATGCGGCGCGAAAAATCGCGCACCCAAGGCACCTCGAAGAAGACCACCAGAAGGCCAAGCGGGATCATCCAAAATCCCAAGACCGGCAGGAAACCGAAGACGCCGCCAACGACCAACGCCAAACCCACAAGCACGCGCATGGCCCGGGGAGCGGTGACGAGCGATCTGTAATAGCTATTCGGCTGTTTCATGTGCGTTTGGCCGTGGCCGGGACGGTGAAATTCGGCGCAGGAAAGATCGAGCTATCCTAGAGCGCAACGTAGCTAGCCTTGTCAAACCAAACATAGCTGTGACGACGCCGTTAGATCCGCCCAGTTCCGTACCAACCGACCAGACTCCTCCCCTTTTGGCGACGCGACGACGACGTGTTTCGCCTGACTAAGTTTTGCCAATTAACAATTTTTACACCCCTAGATTGTTACACGTGATTGTCGAAGTAGAGCTTTTTTTGCTCTCTTTTCTAGTATGCATTTGAAAGGACCGCCCCATGTTGTCGTCATGCCGCATCGTCTGTGCCCTTTCCGGACTGTTTCTGCTGGCCATTGCGAGCATCAAACCCGCGGCCGCGGAAACCATCCTCGTGCCCTCTCAGGTTCCGAGCATCCAGCAGGCGATCGACCTCGCGCTAGACGGCGACACCGTCCTGGTGGCGCCCGGCACCTATTTCGAAAACCTCGATTTCAACGGCAAGGCCATCACGGTGACAAGCGAGGCCGGACCGGAGACGACCATCGTCGACGGCCGTCGCTTTGACACCGTGGTCAATTTCATCTCTGGTGAGAGCCTGGGAGCCGTACTTAACGGCTTTACGCTTCAAAACGGCGATGGCGGGTTTCACCGCGGCGGCGGCATCCACATAAGTTACGGCTCCTCACCCACCATCACGAACAATCGAATCATCAACAACACGGCATGCAGTGGCATTGGAATAAATCTTGCCAATGGTTCACCAATCATCAAAGGCAATTTCATCAACGGTAACTTCTTGAGCCACTGTACCGGCAGCAGCGGTGGTGGTGGTATTAAGATCAGCCATGCTCCGAACGGTCAAATTCTCGAAAATGTCATTTCCAACAACGATGTAGGAAGAGCCAGCGGTCCCGGGATTGCGCTCTCCGGGCCCGGTCTCCTGCGCGGCAACATCATCACCGGGAACCGGACGATCACAGGAGACGGCGGCGGCATATATATCGTTCACGGCTCCACCGCCACGATCATTCAAAATTTGATCTATGATAACCGGGCGCGCCGAGGAAGCGGCGTCTACTTCTCCATTCCTCTGGGTAAACAGGGGCCCACATTAATTGGAAACACGATAGCGGATAACTTCGGAAGCCAGGTTTACGCGAACGGCTTTTACTCAGATAGCTTGCTGGTCAACAACAACATCAAGGGCTATACGGGAATTTTTTGCAGTGACGACTTCGATCAGACTCCGCCGGCCATAATCTCAAACAACGCCTTCGACGAAGGTGGCAGTGCCTATGGCGGTGTTTGCTCCGACCAGGCCGGTATAAATGGCAATATTTCCGAGGATCCGCTGTTCGTCGACCCGGCGAGCGGCAACTACCAGCTCGGTGTAAATTCCCTGGCGATCGACGCTGGCGACGGCAGCCGTCCCGACATTCCGTCGACGGATTTCGACGGTCGGCCAAGGCTGTTCGACGGCGACAACGACGGATTAGCGACCATCGACATGGGGGCCTTCGAGTTCCAGGACAATCCAGTGGCCAACGCCGGACTCAACCAGCGGCTACGCGATTTCGAGCCGGTTTCGCTCGATGGCTCCGCTTCGTTCGATCCGGACGGCGACCCCTTGTCCTACATTTGGAGCGAGGATGGCATAGAGTTTGCCACCAGCCCGGCAGTCTCCCTGGGCCTGCTTGCCGTCGGTAATTACACTTTCACCCTGACGGTAACCGACTCGGATGGTAACAGCAGAACCGATTCCGTGGCGTTACAGGTCTTGGCGAATCAGCCGCCGGTGGCCGACGCCGGCCCGAACCAAACCGCCCGCGTGGACGCTACGATCGCCTTGAACGGCAGCGCTTCCTTCGATCCCGACGGCGGGCCGCTGACCTATAGCTGGACCCTTAACGGCACGCAGATCGCCACGGGCGCAACGCCCACCTTGGGCTCGATAGCGACCGGAACGCATACGATCGTTTTGACCGTGACAGATGAAGAAGGGGCCAGCGCCTCGGACTCCACCACTTTTATCGTGTTGCCGCCCAACCAAGCACCCGTGGCTAACGCAGGGCCGGACCTGACCAAAACCGACAAGGAAAACGTTCGTTTCGTTGGCACCGGCTCCTTCGACCCTGACGGTACATCGCTCAGCTACGTGTGGACCTTGAACGGCGTCCAAATCCTGACCGGGCCGTCGCCGACCAGGCTACCTTTCTCCGCCGGCGTCTACACCATTATCTTGACCGTGACCGACGCCGACGGTGCCAGCTCAAGCGACGACATGAACCTGACGGTGCACAGACTTCCAGTCGCCGAAGCCGGCACGAACCTGACGATCATGGAAGGGGAGACTGCCACCTTAGACGGTTCGGGCTCCTTCGACCCGGAGGGCGGTCCCGTGACCTACTCCTGGACCGTCGATGGCAACGAGATCGCGACCACGCCCTCGCTAACAGTCGGGCCATTCACAAGCGGACTCCACCTCTTCACCTTAACGGTCACCGATCAGGAGGGCGCAAGCGCCTCGGACAGCGTGACCGTCGCGGTTGCCGAAGAGGGCCAGGAGCCGGTCGTTGTCGTCGGCGCCATTCGCGTGCCTCTGGATCAACCCACGATCCAAGACGCCATCGACGTCGCGGCCAACGGCGACACGGTCCTTGTCTCGCCCGGGATCTACCGTGACAACATTAATTTCATCGGCAGAGCCATCACGGTGACCAGCGAGTTCGGGCCGGCGCTTACAGTCATCGACGGCAGCGGGCTCGACTCGGTGGCCACGTTCGGCTCCGGCGAGACTTCTGAATCCTTACTCAGCGGTTTCACCCTGCGCAACGGGGATGCCTGGAACGGCGGCGGAGTGCGGATCCTGTCCTCCTCTCCCACGATTACCGGCAACCGGATTGTCAACAACACCGGCTGTAGCGGTATCGGCATCTACAGCTCCTTCGGCTCGCCCGTAATCGAAGGTAATTTCATAGACGGCAACCGGCAGCTTGGTTGCACCGGCGGCGGCGGTGGCGGAATCCGCATCGGCGGAGCGTCGAGCGCGCAGGTCCTGAACAATACGATTTCGAACAACGTAATCACCGGCGGCGCCGGCGGCGGCATCGAACTCTCTGCCGCCGGCACACCTACCATCCGTGGCAACGTGATCCGGGGTAACAGCATTTCGGGTATCAGCCCGGCCAGCCGAGGAGGCGGTATTAGAATCATCAACGTCTCGGACGCTTTGATCGTTCAGAATATCATCACCGACAACACAGCGGACGAGGGAGCAGGAATCTATTGGCTCGTTCCCTCGTTCGGCCGTGGACCGGTACTGATCAGCAATACCATCACCGACAACCACGCCCGACAGGGTGTGGGGTCGGCCCTGCTTGCAGACGGCTTCGATGCCGAAGCTCTGCTGGTCAACAATATCCTTGCCGCTCCGTCGGGATCGGCCTTGGCGTGCGGCAATTTCAACGACCAGAACCCGCCGGTCCTGATGTCGAACAATATCTTCAGTTCGGCGGGAGCGGCATACGAGGGGCTGTGCTCCGACCAAACTGGGCTAGACAACATCTCAGTCGATCCGCAGTTCGTGGATGCCGCCAATGGCAACTTCCGTCTCCGGGCGATCTCGCTCCTGATCGACGCCGGTAACGAGACCGCACCAGGCGTGCCGGCGACGGATTTCGACGGCAACGCGCGGGTCATCGACGGCGACCGTGATGGCTTGGCCCTGGTCGATATCGGAGCTTTCGAGTTCCAGGACGTGCCGGTCGCCGACGCCGGGCCCGACCAATCGGTAATGGACGTTGATACCGTATTCCTGGACGGCTCGGGCTCTTTCGATCCGGCGGGCGACGCGCTGACCTTCGCCTGGACGCTCGATGGCATCGAGGTCGCGACTGGACCGGCTCCCTCCGTCGGACCTTTCGCGGCCGGTAGCTATACCATCACGCTGACCGTGACCGATGCCCGGGGCGCCAAGGCCCTGGACTCCATGGCACTGAGCGTCAGCGCGACCAATACGGCGCCGCTGGCCGATGCCGGGCCCAACCAAACGGTCGAGGGGCCGGACATCGTGACCTTGGACGGCAGCGGCTCCAGCGATCCGGACGGCGATACGCTGACTTATTCCTGGGTGCTAGACGGTGTTGAGGTCGCCACCGGGGCTCAGCCGAATGTCGGGCCCTTTGCGGAGGGTAGCTACGTCTTCACCCTGACGGTTACCGACCCGTCCGGCGCCACTTCCAGCGACAGCGTGGCGCTCACGATCGTGAACGCACCGCCGGTCGCCGACGCCGGTTCCGACCAGACGATCATCACCAGGTGGAGCCGGAAGCGGGTGACCCTGAACGCTTCGGGTTCGAGCGACGCCGACGGCACCATCGTCTCCTACGTCTGGCGGCTCAACGGCAGTGTCCTGGGCAACGGCGTCTCGATCAGGCCCAGGTTGCGCAGAGGCACCAACACCGTGGTCTTGACGGTGACCGACGAGGACGGCGCCTCGAGCTCCGACGAAGTCGTGATCGTCATCGCCAGGAGAACCCAGGTCAGCGGCGGCGACTGACCGCCCAGCTTGAACTTGTCTCGACTGCTTCCGTCACACCTCGCCGTGGCGGAAGCAGTCCAAAGTGTGGTCGTTGACCATGCCGACGGCCTGCATGAAGGCATAGCAGATGGTCGGCCCGACGAAACGGAAGCCGCGCGCCTTCAGCGCCTTGGAGAGCGCCTTGGACTCGGCGGTCTCGGCCGGCACTTCGGCCAGGGAGCGCCAGCGGTTGACGATCGGTCGGCCGTCGACGACTTGCCAGAGAAAATCGGCAAAGCTGCCGTCCCGCTCCATGATATCGAGCCAGCCCTTGGCGTTGTCGATGGTCGCCTGGATCTTGGCGCTGTTGCGCACGATACCGGCGTCGGCCTTGAGCGCGGCGGCCTTGTCAGGCCCGTAGCGCGCGATCACCGCCGGGTCGAAGCCATCGAAGGCGGCGCGGTAGTTCTCGCGCTTCTTCAGGATGGTGATCCAGGACAGGCCGGCTTGCGCACCCTCCAGGATCAGCATCTCGAAAAGCGCCCTGTCGTCGCGCAGCGGCACGCCCCATTCCCGGTCGTGATAGTCGATGTAAATCGGCTCCTTGCCGACCCAGTCGCAGCGGATCTTAATTTCGCCGTTCATGAGGCGACTTGCTCCGGGAAACGCTCGGCCAGTCGTTGACGCGGCACCGGCAAGGGCCGGTCCTGGGGGGCGAAGACGAGGCGCTGCAGGAAGTACCCGGTCAGCCTGAGTCCCTGGCCGACCTCAACCGGCCCGCCGCCGCCGCGCCCGGCCAGGAAGCCCGGCAGGGCCAGCAGTTTGTCATGGTAAGGCTCGCCGGCCGCCAGCGAGACCGCGCGGCCGGTGCGTGGGCTGACGTAGGCCAGTTGATCGTTGGCGCCGCCGGCCGCACAGGAAGCCAAGTCGAGGCCGAAACCCAGCTCGGCGAGCAGGGCCAGCTCCCAACCAACATAGGCTTCCGCCCAGTGGTCGCCCTCCAGGGCCGCCAGCAAAGCCAGGAAGCCGTCATAGCAGGGCTGGTGCGCCTCGCGCTCGGGCAAGGCCCGTTCCGATACGGCGGCCGCCGCCGTAAGCGCCGCCAGGCGATCGGGATCATCCATCAGGCGCGCCGCGTGGCTGGTCTCGAGCTCGCAGGTATAGGCGCCCAGATGATCCGCCAGACGCGCCCGCCAGGTGGCCGCCACCCGGTTGCCGGTCTGCAGCACGCCGCTGGCCCGGCGGCCCTGCCCGCCTCGCACGAGGCCCGCGTGGCGCCCGTGGTCCCGGGTCAGAAGCTGTACCACCGCCGAGGTCTCGCCATGGGGCCGGGCGCTCAGGACGATGCCCTCGTCGATCCATTCCATGGCCTCAATCTGCCGTATGTCACGCCTCGAAGTCGAGGCCCCATTCGCGGTAGCGGGCCGGGTCGTCGAGCCAGCCGGGGCGCACCTTGACGAAGAGGAAGAGATGGACCGGGCGATCCAGACTCTCGACCAGATCGACCTGGGCCGCCTCGCGCACCGCCTTGATGGTCCGCCCACCCTTGCCGAGCACGATGGCCTTCTGGGAGTCCCGGCGCACGTAGATGATCTGCTCCAGCCGCACGCTGCCGTCGTCGCGCTCGTCCCATGATTCGGTCTCGACCGTGAGCGCGTAGGGCAGCTCCTGGTGCAGCATGAGGAACAGCTTTTCGCGGGTCGTCTCGGCCGCCAGCAGTCGTTGCGGCAAATCCGAAAGCTGATCTTCCGGATAGTGCCAGGGCCCCTCGGGCAAGGCATCGGCCAAAAATTGCAGCAGGTCGTCCGTGCCGTCGCCCTTGAGCGCCGAAATCATGAAGATCCGGTCGAAAATCTCCTCGGCCTCAAAACGCGTGGCCATTTCCAGCAGCCGGGCCCGCTTGATCGTATCGATCTTGTTGAGCACCAGGATGGCGCGCCGCCGCTGCTTCTTCAGTCCTTCGATGATCCTGGCCGTATCCCCGTCACGCCGGGTGGCACCGCAGTCGACCACTAGCACCAGAAGATCGGCATCATCCGCCCCGGACCAAGCCGCCGCGACCATGGCCCGCTCCAGCCGCCTCTTGGGCGCGAAAATACCGGGTGTGTCGACGAAGATGATTTGGCTTCGATCCTTGACCGCGATGGCGCGAAGCCGCGAACGGGTGGTCTGAACCTTTGGCGTGACGATCGCGACCTTGGTCCCGACCAGGCAATTGAGCAGCGTGGACTTGCCGGCATTGGGCGCGCCCAGCAAAGCCACAAAGCCGCAGCGCTGTTGCTCGCTCCGGTTCATTGGCTGTCGTCGGCGAGCGCGGCCAGGAGACGACCGGCGGCGGCCTGCTCGGCCAGGCGCTTGGACCGCCCCTCGCCCACCGCCGGCGGATGACCGGCCACGGTGACCTCGACGGTAAAGACCGGTTCGTGCGCCGGACCTTCGCGGCGAGCCTCCCGGTAGGCCGGCAGCGGCAGACCGCGGCCCTGGGCCCATTCCTGCAATGTGGTTTTGGCGTCCTGCGGCGGCGTGAGATCGGCCTCCAGCAAGGGGGTCCAGTGCGGCACCACGAAACCGCGCGCGGCGGCCAGACCACCGTCCAGGTAAAGCGCGCCGATCACCGCTTCGCAAGCATCAGCCAGGAGCGTGGGGTTGGCGCTTTCACCGGCGCCCTGCTCCGCCTTGGCGAGGATAAGAAAGTTACCCAGGCCAATGCTCTCGGCAACCTCGGCCAGGGTTTCCCGGCGTACCAGGGCGGCAAAACGGCGCGCCAAGGCGCCCTCGGGCTCTTCCTGAAAATGCGCCAGCAAGAGATCGGCGACGATCAGGCCAAGCACCCGGTCACCCAGGAACTCCAGGCGCTCGTAACTCTGCAACGGACTGCCCGCGGCGCTCGGGTGGGTCAGGGCCTCGCGCAGGAGGTTCGGGGAAGCGAAACGATGAGACAGCAGTCCGGCCACATCATCAAGATCGCCGTCGGCTGCTTGTGACGAGTCAGATGCCGCCGCCACCCTAGGAGCCTGCCCGAGTGTTGGTCACGGGCTCCTACTCGATGCCGTTGAAAAGGCGGCGCCAACGAATCGTCGTGGGCCAGCGCCAGAACTGCCAGAAGGCGGCCTCGCCGTTTTGCGAGAAGAACAGGAATTTGGCGTGGCCGACCAGGTTCTCGTGGGGCACGAAGCCGACCCGACTCTGGGCCCGGCTGTCCTGGCTGCGGTCCCGGTTGTCACCCATGAAGAAGTACTTGCCCTCGGGCACCAGGAATTCACGCGTGTTGTCGGACCTTTCCTGGTCGCTGTATTCGCGGATCAGGTGCTGGCGGCCGTTGGGCAGGGTTTCGAGGTACTCCAACACTTTGCTGGTGCGGCCCGCGAAGCCGGAGATCTCAACCGGGCCGAGCAACTCGCGCTCGACCGCCTGGCCATTGATATGCAGGATCCCGCTCTTGACCTGGATCCGGTCGCCGGGCAGGCCGATAAGGCGTTTGATGTAGTCGGTCTCGTTGTCCGCCGGAAGCTTGAAGACGATCACGTCACCCCGCTCCGGCTGGTCGTCAAAAATCCGGCCGGAGATCAGCGGCAATCCGAGCGGCAGGGAATAGCGGCTGTAGCCATAGGCAAACTTCGACACGAAGAGATAATCGCCGACCAGCAGGGTGGGAACCATCGAACCCGAGGGAATGTTAAAGGGCTCGTAGGCAAAGGTCCTGACGAACAGTGCGATGATCACCGCATAGACGACCGTGCGCAGCGTCTCGACCCAACCGCCGGATTTCTCACGTGACATAGAGTCTTCCATTATCGTCCTGGGTTTCAATGCCTTGAGCTAGGATAGGCAGGGTCGGAACAGCCATTTTCGGCCCGCCCGGACGCCTGATCGACGGACCGGTCATTCCCCCTGTCCAGGCACCGCCGAGATAATAACGATCGCCTGGGCCAGGGGATAGTCATCGGTGATGGTAATGTCAATTTGCGCGGTCATTCCCGACGGGACGAGCTCGGCCAAGCGCTTGGCCGCGCCGCCGGTCAAGGCCAAGGTCGGCTTGCCGCTGGGCAGGTTGATGACACCCATATGCTGCCAGTGAACGCCGCGCCGCGGCACCCCGGTTCCGAGCGCCTTGGCACAGGCTTCCTTGGCGGCAAAGCGCTTGGCATAGCTGGCCGCGCGGGCGGCCCGGCGGTCGGACTTCTGCTGCTCAACTTCGGTGAACACACGCTGCACGAAACGCTCGCCGAAACGATCGAGAACCCGCTCCACCCGCCGGATATCGATCAGGTCGTTGCCCAGGCCGATAATCATCTACTGCCGCCCCCCTGCGGCACAGGCATGTCCGGGCGCCTGCGAGACGGCATCATAGATGCTCCGGCGGCTCTGTGCCATCTGTCTGTACCGCCAACACTTTCTGGCGCCGGCGCATGACCTTTCTGCGGATCCGCCAGCGCCGCGCGCGCTGATACTCGGCCACGAGCCGGCGCATCGGTAGAAAGAACAACATCCAGGCCATGATTGCCGTCGGAACACCGCTGACCGTCATCGGCCAGAGCACCTGCCAGGTATTGTCGCGAATGTAGTTGAAGGTCAACTCGTCGGGCAGGTCGCTGGCCGCGTCCTGGCCGAGCAGCCAGCGCCCCGAGATGTAAAGCCAATACCAGATGAAGGGAAAGGTCCAGGGGTTGCCGATCACCGTGCCGATGCCCGCGGCGATCAGGTTGCCCCGGATCAGCAAGGCCAGCAGCATGGCCAGCAGAATGTGAAGGCCGATGAAGGGTGTGAAAGAAACCGCAGCGCCGCAGGCAAAGCCGGCAGCAATGCGATAGGGCGTTCCCGGCAGGCGGCCGAGCCGATGCGCGACGTACTTCATCGAGCGATGGAATCCCCCGCTCGGCCAGACGAACGCCTTGAGCCGGTGAGCGAAGGGCAGAGGGATTCGGCGCTTGAACATTTCCGCTAGGGGGTCTCGGGGGGTCCAAGTGGTCGGTTAGATCACAGTCATGCTCGCCGTCCAAGGCGAAATTGCCGCGATCAGGCGCGGGCCCGCTCGACCGAAGTGATCACCGGCGTAGCCCTCAATGCCGCTATGATATTCGTCAGATGCTTCACATCGGTTACCTCGACATCGATCAGCATTTCGAAAAAGTCGATTGAGCGGTTGGTGATCTTCAGGTTGCTGATGTTGCCCTGATTTTTGCCGATGATGGTCGATAGCGACCCGAGACTGCCGGGTTCGTTGGCGACTACCACATGAAGCCTGCCAAGCCGATGTTCGGCCTCGTTGCCAACGTCCCAGGCCAGATCGACCCAGCGTTCCGGCGTGTCCTGAAACCGCTCCAGCGTCTCGCAATCGATCGTGTGAACCGTAACCCCCTTGCCGGTGGTCACGATGCCGACGATACGGTCGCCCGGCAAGGGATGGCAGCAGTGGGCGAAGTGCACCGCCATACCCGGAATCAGCCCCTTGATCGGGACCGCGTTGTCCTTGGCCTTGGCTTTGCCCTTGCGCGCTCTGGCCCGCCCGATCGGAATGACCTTATCGCGCTTCTTGCTGTCCTTGACCCCTGGGAACACGGCCAGCAGCACCTCGCGCGCCGTACGGTGGCCGCGGCCTACATCCGCATAGAGGTCCATCGTGGTTTCGCACTCGAACTTCTTGAGCACGCCCGCGATGGCCTTTTCCGCAAACTCGTAACCCTCCTGGCGAAACGCCTTTTGCAGCATCTGACGGCCAAGCTCGCCGTATTGTTCGCGCTGCTTGCCGCGGATAAAGCGGCGAATGCGCGACTTCGCCTTGCCGCTGACCACGAAGGTCTCCCAATCAGGCGACGGCGACTGGGCGCGCGAGGTGATGATTTCGACCTGATCGCCATTCCTGAGCGCCATACGCAGCGGCACCATGCGGCCGTTGACCTTGGAGCCGACACAGGTGTCACCCACTTCCGAATGCACCGCAAAAGCAAAATCGACCGGCGTGGCGCCCCGGGGCAAGGCAATCAGATCGCCCTTGGGCGTGAAGCAGAAGACCTGATCCTGGAACATCTCCAGCTTGGTGTGCTCAAGAAATTCCTCGGGGTTCGAAGCGTGCTCGAGGATGTCGAGCAGTTCGCGCAACCAGCGGTACTGACGGCCGTCGACCTGTTGGGCGCCTTGCTTGTACCTCCAGTGTGCCGCGACGCCGAACTCGGCGACTTCGTGCATCTCGCGGGTACGGATCTGCACCTCGATCCGCTGGCGCTCGGGCCCGATCAGACCGGTGTGCAGCGAGCGGTAGCCGTTCGGCTTGGGCGTGGAGATATAGTCCTTGAAGCGGCCGGGAACCACCGGATAGCGGCTGTGCAGCAGGCCAAGCGCCTGGTAGCACTGGGTCACGTCCGGAACCACGACCCGGAAAGCCATAAGGTCGGCGAGCTGCTCGAAGGTCACATTGTGACGCTGCATCTTGCGCCAGATCGAATAGGGCGACTTGACGCGGCCGGATACCCAGGCCTCGATGCCGTCTTCGGCCAAGTCGCGCTTGAGCCGCTCGACGATCTTGTCCGGCAGATCCTCGCCGGCTTGGCGCAGAAACTCGAGCCGCGCCTGCACCGAATCCCTGGCGTCGGCGTTCAACTGGGCGAAGGCTAGATCCTCGAGCTCGTCCTTGAAGCGCTGCATGCCGATGCGCTCTGCCAGCGGGGCATAGATGTCCATGGTCTCGCGCGCAACGCGCCGCCGCTTCTCCTCCGACTTGACGCTGCCCAGCGTGCGCATGTTGTGCAGGCGGTCGGCCAGCTTGACCAGGAGCACGCGGATATCCTCCGACATGGCCAGGACCAGCTTGCGGAAATTCTCGGCGTGCTTGGTCTGCTCGGACTGCAGTTCCAGCAATGAAAGCTTGGTCACGCCGTCAACCAGCCGGGCGATCTCCTTGCCGAACATACGTTCGACATCGTCCAGGGTGGTCTCAGTGTCCTCGACCACGTCGTGCAACAGGGCGGTGATGATCGAGTTATCGTCGAGCTTGAGGTCGGTCAGTATGCCGGCGACCTCGATCGGATGGGAAAAATAAGGGTCGCCCGACTCGCGCTTCTGCGAGCCGTGAACCTTCATGGCGTAAACGTAGGCGCGATTGAGCGCATCCTCGTCCGTTCCCGGATCGTAGGAGCGAACCCGCTCGACGAGCTCAAACTGCCGAATCATGGTGTTTCAATGCGGCGGCCTTCGGAATCCTGCCTTCCGCGTTCGAGCATAGGCACCCTTGATCCCGCCGCCAAGGCGCGAAATGGCGGGGCTGATCCGGTAAGGTTACCGAGCTATCGCTCAGACCTTTTCCTTGTCGTCGACGGGTGCCTCGTCGTCGACGGGTGCCTCGGCAACTTCTTCGTCGCTGCCGCTGG
>Ga0265303_10001854_pt1 | contig 13109 bp, 11 predicted proteins | sample Helome_2_FD_192494 | JGI IMG/M metagenome (GOLD analysis project Ga0265303, IMG submission 192494) | Marine sediment microbial communities from subtidal zone of North Sea - Hel_20160317 (Illumina Assembly) | ecosystem: Environmental > Aquatic > Marine > Subtidal zone > Sediment ...
TCTCCCCACAGGGGCCGTTCAAGCCGAGCTACTACCGATACTGAGCCACGATGGTCTCGCTCTTGATCGAGACTTGGCGCTACTTTGCGTCGCATGATGGGCGATTGCTCTCCGGGGCAATCGCCTTTTATGCGTCGTTGGCGATTGCACCGCTCGGCGTCGTCGCCTTGCTAATCGCCTCGCTGGTCATGTCGGAGTCGACGGCGCGCGAGGAGCTCGTCGGGCAGGTCGGGGCCTTTCTCGGCCCGGATCTGGCGGCCTACCTCATCAACACAATCGTCAAGCTCGGCGATGAGGCGACGAACTTCGCAGCTCCCGCTATCGGGGCGATTTTCATGCTCTACATCTCCGCGCGCCTGTTCACCATGCTCCGGCGCGCACTCAACCACATGTGGGGCATTCGACCCAAGCTCCTGGTTCACGCCAGTCGTTCCGAGTCCTTGCATCTGGTCCAGCGGCGGCTGCTCGCGTTTGCAATGGTTCTGGTGTTCGGAAGCTCGCTGATCGCCCTCGTATTGCTGCATTCGGGCGCCGCGGCTGCGGCTCGCCTCTTCGGCGAGAGCCGCTACATGCTGAGTTTGGCTGAGTTCGGCAGCGCGTTTGCCGTCATGGCGCCCTTGATCGCCCTGGTCTACCGTTGGCTTCCCGACGCCGTGATCTCCTGGCGGGACGTCTGGGTAGGCGCTTCCGTGACTTGCCTATTCGTCCTAGGCGGCTCCTTTCTGATTGGAATCTACCTGGGCTACGCGAGTCCGGCGTCGATTTACGGGGCGGCTGGGTCGTTGATCGTTTTGCTTCTGTGGATCTACTACACCACGCAAATCTTTCTCTTGGGCGCGGTCTTTACGCGAGCCTGGGCGCGACGGCATGGAAGAGCGATCGAGCCGCTGCCATTCGCCGAAGCGGTCGAAACCCGCGACTATTCTGCGAGCGTCTCGGCGAGCGAAACGTAGTGCGGCGCATGTTCGGGCGCTTCCTCCGCGGTGCCGTGCATGTGCGTGTCGAGGAAATCAAACAGAGCGCCCCACTGCTCGCGCGCAGCGGCGCGCCAGAGCAGCACATTGAAGGCGTGGATCTCTCCACGGAAGACGTGCATCTCGCAGTTGGTGTCGCGTTTCGCAAGTGCGTCGTTCAAGCGAATGGTGTCTCCCAAGAGCGGGTCCGCCGTTCCGACCGTCGTGAAGAACGACGGGAGCGGTCGGCTTCCTGGAACAGGCGGCCTTTCAAACAGGCGTAATGGGCTTGCCAGCGGAAACTGAAGTGCTCGCTTCACACGCCGGCCCAGGTACGAATAGGCGGTGCCTCGTATTTCACCTTTGATCCAGCTTGCCATGCGACGGCTCTTTTCTGGGTCGCGCCAGAAGCGTCGGACGTCGTGAACGTCGAGCAAACCGTATAAGGGAGCGACGCAGGCGATCTTCGCATGACGCTCGAAGATGCTCCGGGTGAAAGGTTCTGGGCGTGGGTGCGTTGCGCAATACGTCAGCGCCGCGGTGAGATTTGCGCCGGCGGACTCTCCGATGATCGCCAGCCGCGTGGTATCGGCGCCGTACTTGGCACCGTTGTCGAGCACCCACTCGAAAGCGGAGATCGCATCCTTGAGTGGCTTCGGATAAGTGTGTACGGGTCCGAGCCGGTAATTGATGTTGAAGACCTGATAGCCCTGGGCCGCCAGGACGTACGCCATGATCCGGTGGGTGTCCTTCGACATCATCGAGAACGCGCCGCCGTGGATGTAGACGATCGTCGGCACGGACCCAACGGCGTCCTTGCTTCGGTAAATGTCTAGGAGGTGCGAGCGCCTGCCCGTGTTTCGGTACGGTACGTTGTGTTCGACGTGAACATGGCGCCAACTTTGAACGACCCAGGGCAGCACGCCGTAGCCGACATGCGAAAGGCGATTCGCTGCCTTATCCACGCCGTTGCGCACCAACGGCATGAGCGAGTCACGGGGACGGGCCATGGCTCAATTATAGGGGACGAATCCGTTCACGAAAAGAAGCCGAGCTTCTTCAGCGCGCTCCCATAGATGAATCGAATCATCCCATCGATTTCCTCTGTGGTTTTCGCCGTGTGCGGGTACCAAACCCGCTCTTTCTTGACGGCCCAGCGGTCGATGAAAATCGGTTGCTGATGGGTGTATCCGCGAAGCCCCCCCAGGCCGTTGACCTGGCCGACACCGCTGTCCTTCATGCCACCAAACGGCGCCTCGGGTGCGCCGTAGGCCATCGACGCATCGTTGATCACGACCGAGCCCGTTTCGAGTCGCTTTGCAATCTCGATGCCCTTCTGAATGTTGCTCGTCCAGACGCTGCCGCTGAGCCCGTATTGTGAATCGTTGGCAAGGCGAATCGCCTCTTCTTCGTCTGCGACACGCATGACCGAGACGATCGGACCAAAGGTTTCTTCCCGCATCAGCTCCATCGTGTGATTGACGTTGCGCACGAACGTCGGCTTGTAGAAAAGGCCATCTCGAGTGTCGGCTTCTCCACCGACCACGATCTCTGCGCCTTTCGATTTCGCGTCCTCGATGTGGCGCTCGATAATCGGCAATTGGCGATCCCAGAACACCGAACCCACGTCGATGTCATCGCCGGAGCCGTATCGGAGCTCGCTGACCATCTTCTTCACCCGTTCTTCGAACTCGTCGGCCACGCTTTCGACCACGTAGACCCGCTCCACACCCATGCAAACATGGCCCGAATTCATCATCGAGTTGAAGACCGCACCTCCCGCAGCACGTTCGAGGTCGGCGTCTTCGCAGACGATCATGGCGTCTTTTCCGCCGAGCTCCAGTGTGTATGGAATCAGCCGCTCCGCGCAGGCCGCAGCGATCTTCTTGCCGGTTCGAACGCTGCCGGTGAACGAGATTTTCTGGACGTTGCCGCGAACCAGCGCTGCTCCCGTTTCGCCATCACCGTGGACGGTCTGCACGACGCCTTCGGGCACCCCCGCTTCCCTGAGCAGTCGGACCGCCCAGTCGCCGGAGTACGGCGCGACTTCAGAGGGCTTCAAGATGACCGCGTTACCCGCGAGTAGCGCCTGCACCGTGGGGTTCATCGCCAAGGAAAAGGGGCCGTTCCAAGGCGTGATGATGCCGACGACGCCAAGCGGCCGGTAGTGCATCAGGAGCTTCTTGTAAGGGCGAAGATAACCATGGAGCTTTCGCTTCTCGTCTGAAAGCTCCTTGACCGCCCTCCCGCACCAGAAGTTGATGTAGTCGCAGGATGGAAGGACTTCCATGATCAACGACTCGAGCTTCGTCTTGCCCGTTTCGTCGATGATCGTCTTCGCCACCGCTTCGCGCTGCTCGACCAGAACGTCGATCGCACCCCGAACGATGCGCGCGCGTTCCGCGACGGGCACCCGGGCCCATTCCCGCTGCGCGTCTTGCCCCTTGGCGATCGCAGCCTCTACATCGGCTTGGCCGTTGACGAGGATCTCGCCCACGGATTCGAGCGTGGCCGGGCTCCGTATCCCAAGCCTCCGGCGCCCCTCGGAGGTCGGGGGAAGTGGTTCGACAATGGCCATCGATCTGCTCCTGTTTCTTCGCAGCCCAGAGGGCGTCGACTGAAACATGTTCTACTGATCAAGGGCCCAAACGCAAGCGGGCCCCGATGGTTGGCATGGCTAGAATATTACACTTATATTTTAAAATATGCGCGCATCGATTCGTATGGCCTTGCTTTGCGTGGCCGTGGCCGGCTGTGGAGATGCTTCAACGAGCTCTCCCCCTCGAATTGGAGCGGGGGGAAGCGGCGGGTGCGAGTATCGACCGCCAGTGGGGGACTTTGCGCCAACCATTGCCTGTAGGTGGACGCCTCCTGAGGCGCCGCCGGGGGCCAGCGCCGAAGCCATCGAGCTCGCCAGCATGAGTGACGTCGTGATGACGCCGTCGGTGGCAAATCTCACCGACGACAACGGGGATGGTGTCACCGACGTGTTCGATACCCCGGACATCGTGTTCGTGAGCTTCAACCGTATGGCAAACGGCTGTTGTACCAGCCGGGGCGTGCTCAGAGTCGTGTCTGGCGCCTGCAACGGCGACGGAACGATGAACACGCACGCCACGCTCAAAGGGCTAGGAGCGGAGGATTGGATCGGGAATTCCACCGGGATCGCACTGGGCAATCTACACCCCGATGACCTGAGCGCCGAGCGTGTTCCGGAAATCGTCGCCACCTTCAAGAACGGCGGCACCGTCGCCTGGCGGCGAACCGCAGATGACGGCTCGGTCTGGGAAGTCATGTGGCAAAACGACGAGCTCCCGAACAACCAGCACACCCGCGGCGGCGCTCAACCGTCGATCGCCGACTTGAACGCCGACGGAAGGCCTGAGATCATCATCGGGAACGTCGTGCTCGACGGCCTGACGGGGAAGGGCCCCCACGACGTCGACCTGCCTGTCGGCGCGCTCGCCTGGGATGGGCGCGACCTCGAAGCATCGACTCCAGGATCGAACCTCGGGATCGGCAACAACGCGTTCCTGGGTCCGGTGTCGACTGTGGCCGACCTCGATCGAGATGGCCTCCAGGAAGTGATCGCTGGAAACACGGTCTACAACTACAACGGCAGCGTGCGTTGGACCCACGAGTACAGCACGACGAACTCGAGCTGCGGCGGCTCACTCGACTGCGACGGCTACAACGCCGTGGGCAACTTCGATGACGACGACGACGGCGAAGTCGTGATCATTCGACAGGGGGAGCTCTTCATTCTCGACGACGATGGGTCCCCCGTTTCGGGAATTCCGCTGCCGATCCGAATTCCCGGCGCTCCTGCGGACGTTGCGGAGCCCACGTACTCACCGGCCGCCTACGTGCCCTCTACCCCGCTTCATGACGACGATGGGGATTTGCTGCCGCCGGAGCGGATTCTCTGCGGCGGAGCGCTGAATCTGCCCGCTTTCGACTCCGGAGGGAATCCGATCATGAGCGGGGGCTCCCAGGTCGTGGTCCACACGGCGGGCGCCAACGAAAGCGGGCCGCCAACCGTGGCGGACTTCGACGGAGATGGATTTGCCGAGGTCGGCACCGCGAGCTCGACCGCCTACGTGGTCTTTGATTTCCAGTGTACTGGCGACCCGCTACCCCCCGAGTGTGAGCGCGAGTGGGTGCGCTGGATGGTCGAGAACGACGACTGCTCGAGCCGCGCGACGGGGTCTAGTGTCTTCGATTTCGAAGGCGATGGCTCCGCCGAGGTGGTGTATGCCGACGAAACGACGTTTCGAATCCTCCGGGGATCCGACGGCACCATCCTGTACGAGGACACGAGCCGTAGCAGCAACACCCGTGTGGAGATGCCCATCGTGGTCGACGTCGATAACGACGGGAAGTCCGAGATCGTCATTCCCGAGCCGAATACCAATCCCGGTCTGGGTGGCATCGAGATCTGGGAAGACGCCGACAACAACTGGGTCCGAACCCGCCGCATTTGGAACCAGCACGGCTACAGCGTCACCAACGTCACCGAGGACGGTCAGATTCCGCGCGCTCCAACGACGAACTGGACGCGCTCGACGCTCAATAACTTCCGGCAGAACGTTCAACCCGGGGGGCTTTTCGATGCGCCCGATTTCGTCGTGCGCTCGATTTCGAGGCTCGATTGTGACGAGAGCCATTTCGTCTTGGCGATCGTCGTAGGCAACGACGGCTCGTTGAGCGCGCCGCCCGGCATTCTTAGTCACGTAGTCGTGACCAGCGACGATGGGCGTGTCTTCGACCTCGGCACGGTTGCAACTTCTGGATGGTTGCTCCCGGGGCAGTCCGAGCAGCTCGAGGCCGTGTTCGCGATCCCGGATGGACCCTCGATCGGCGCGATTGTGGTCTCGGCTACCGCGGACGAGGACGGGATGGGCGGCCAGCAGTACAACGAATGTGACGATGAGAACAACGCGGCGACCTCGAACCCGCTCAGCTGCCCCTCGGTCGAGTAGCCCGGAAGCCCCCGTTTTTTCGATTCGCGATCATGGGGATTGTCCAAGCGTGCCATCCGGGCGCATACTCGATGATCCATTGCTTCGTACATCAACGATACCGCCGGCTAGCCGGCTGTTGATCCGTCAGGGAGGGGTTTCTGACCTCGGTGGCATCGTTCGGCTTTGCGAGAAACACGCCGAGTATTGGGACGGCCTGCTTCCCAGCGCGATGCGGCTGAACCGCTTTTTCGAGCGCGCCCTGAAGTCGCAGGACGATGTGTTTCAGTTCTGGATTGCCGAAAACGGGCATGGCGCAATGGTGGGCTGGGAGATGCTGTCCGCGGCGATTGCCGATCCGGCGAATCGGCGTAGGACCGCCCAAGCGATCACCTGTCTCGGGCGGCAGAGCTCTGCTCTCGGTCGAATGTTGGCAACCCATGCGATTCGTCACGCGGCGCGCACCCCGCTTCAGTACGTGTTTGCGCGGGTACCGACTCGCGACACGCTGATGGTCGGCGTGCTCGAAGCAGTGGGTTATCAAGAAGTGGGTTTGATTCCCGAAGCGGTCAAACCGCCCGCGCATCCCGAGGAGCTCGAGTTCGTGTACGTCGTCGAGCCCTAGGCGCATCGTACGCGCTTGCCCTCCGCACTGTTTCGGATAAGGTGCCCGTTCTGGGAGGCGCCATGGCGACGAAGCGAACGCCGAAGAAGAAAACCACGAAGAAGGCCACGAAGCAGCGCGCGAGCAAGGCGCCCAAACGGCCTCCCAAGAAGCGCGCGAGCAAGGCACCCCGCAAAGAGGGCGCGGTGCGCGGGACGAAGAGCAAACGGCCGGCGAGCCGAGCGACTGTGCCCGCAAAGCCGAGGGCGAAGAAGAAGGCAGGGACAGCGTCAGCGCCAGTGTCAGCGACAGGGTCAGCGCCAGCGGCAGTGTCAGCGCCAGTGTCAGCGCCAGTGTCGGCGTCAGTGCCAGCCTCAGCGAAAGCGCCCTCGTCTCGTCCGCCCTCTTATCTCGAGGGGGTGCCGCAGGATCCCGCTGAGCTGGTTTCTGGCCTCTTTCAGGTGTTTCGGGGGGCCGCCAAGGACCTCAAGACCCTGGTCGCGCAGGCGATTGCCATCAGCAATCACAAGAATGATCCCTTTGATCGATGAACGGCATGAAGCGGATTGCCGTCGTTGGGGCGTCCCTCGCGGGGCTGCGAGCGGTCGAATTCATTCGGCGCGCGAAGTTCGACGGTGAGCTCGTCCTAGTCGGTGCGGAGAAGCATCACCCTTACGATCGACCGCCACTCTCGAAAGAAGTGCTCCGCGGCAAGGCGAGCCGGGAGCGCCTCGCGCTTCGGCGGAAAAGCTACGACGAGTTAAACGTCGAGCTGAAGCTCGGGCAGCGCGCGCAGGCGCTCGACGCAGGTGCCCGTGAGGTCCTGCTCCAAAGCGGTGAGGTGGTTTCCTACGATGGTTTGGTCATTGCGACCGGCGGTGAGGTGCGTACGCTTCCGAATCAGCCGTCGCTCCAGGGGATTCACGTTCTTCGAACGCTCGATGACGCGTTGGCTGCTCGCGCCGCGCTCGAGGCCAAGCCACGAGTCGCCGTCATCGGTGCCGGTTTCATAGGCGCCGAGGTCGCGGCTTCGGCACGGCAACTCGGGCTCGAAGTCACGATGGTCGAAGCCTTGGAGACTCCACTTGCGCAGAGCTTGGGAACACGACTCGGACGAATCCTGCAGGAAGCGCACGAGCGTCGCGGTGTGAAGGTCCTCTGCGGACGGCGAGTCGAAAGGTTTGGCGGCGATCGCCGCGTGGAAAGCGTATGGCTCGACGATGGCAGCAAGGTCGATTGCGACTTGGTCGTGATTGGCATCGGAGTCACTCCTTCGGTGTCCTGGCTCCGGGGATCTGGAATCGTGATCGAAGACGGCGTTCGATGTGACGAAACCCTCGCGACCAACATTCCAGGGGTCGTGGCCGCCGGGGACGTTGCGAGCTGGTACAACCCACTGTTCGAGGAGCGGATGCGGGTCGAGCATTGGACCAACGCCATCGAGCAGGCGCGTCACGCCGCCTCGACGCTGCTCGCCGCACCGGGCGAAGCAAAACCGTTCGAGTCGGTTCCGATGTTCTGGTCCGACCAGTTCGACATCAAAATTCAAGGCGCGGGCAGGCCTAAACCTGGCGACGAGCTCACAATCGTCAGACGAGGGTCGGACGACGAGAAGCTCATCGCCATCTACAGCCGGGCCGGCCGCGTGGTTGGCGCCGTGGCCTTCAACCAACCGCCCAAGCTCGTCCAGCTTCGGATGCTGATCGGAAAGCGCGGCGGACTTGATGACGCCCTGAAAATTGTAGATTCTTGAGTCTTGAGCGTTCGCCAGGCCGATGTCGAGATTCGAAGCGGCGATGACGTCTGCCGTGCGTGGCTTTTCTTTTCGGCGTTCTCAACTGGGAGCCGGGTGGTGCATGCCACCCTCGACTTCGTCAATCAGGGCACGCGCTCAAGACAGGTCCAGTAGCCAGAGCGGCTCTAGCTCGGTCTGGTGACGCTCGACCGAGATTCGTGCAAGGTTCAGCCAGCCGCCGCATTCATCGAGGATCGCGCTGTCGGCGCTTGCGACCACCGCAGTCGAAGCCTTCAGCAATTCGTCCACACGGTCCGCGGTCGTCGCTTGGATGTGCGACCCTTTGCCGGACGCTGTCGTCCGTACAATCTCCGCAAGTCGGCCGGAGTTCGAAACGGGGCGGTCGATGTATACCGTCACCTCGGATGGCCGAAGCGAATCGACGACGTCGACGAGAATTTCGACGGCGCGCCCGGTCTCCTGCACCAAGCGATAGCTGCCGTGGAAGCTTGCCATGTCCCGCAGACAGGAGTCGCGGCCGAGCAGTAGAACTCCTCGGGCCAAGGCCACCTCGATCGTCGTGATCACATTGAGGCCGTCGATCAGAAGATGCCGAGCGTCCATCATCTGGGGGGCGCATCGCCTCGATGCACGGTCCTCTCGAGCGGAATCCGAGCAGGCGCAGCGCTTTGCTGCAGTGCGTTGGCGACTGCGTAGTCGATAGCGGTCCCCGACGAGCTTGACCGCCGACGCATCGGAATATCGGCGGGTCCGGAGCCAGCTCAGGTCTGAGACCGCCGCCATCAACGAGGGAAGCGCCTGCTCGGAGAACAGCTGGGCATCGGTGGGATGCGGTCCGCGGTGACGCCGGGAATCACCCATACGCGAGCTTAACCCTTGGATCGCCCGGCGCAAAAACTGCGTATTTGCAACTGCGCCCGCAAGCGTTGCCGAAGGGCGAGCGAACAACCCGCTCTCGCGAGGGGTTTCTTGGATGGCACGCACCTTGCTGGGGCTTGTAGTGGGTTCCATGCTTACTGCGGCGTCTAGCGTTCTGGCTGTGACCGATCTGACCTCTGCGAGCTACAAGCTCGTGAGCTTCGCCGCGCTCATCGTAGGCCCAACCGATGGCGAGGTGGTCTTGGTTTCAACCTATGGAGGCGGTGGGAGCCGGCGCTCCGAGCCTCCCGCCTCGATGCGTGAGGACTCCGACGGTTGGCGCGACCGGGTAGAGTCCAGACTTCGTCAAGAGGGTCAGCTCCTCGAGCGGCAACGGCAATGGTGCGACGATCGCGGTGTTCGCTGCCGGGCAGAGCTCTACGAAGAGGGGCATTGGCCGGACTACGTCTTGCAGAGCGCCAGGCGCTCGCGCGTCGATCTGATTCTGCTCGGCATCCAGCTGACCAGCGGAGCGGACCAGCTCAAACCAACCGACGTCCGCAGGCTCGCCGCAGACGCTCCCTGTCCGGTGAGCGTGGTCAGGCTGCCCACGCTAGCCGCCTTTTGACGGGGTCGTGAGCCGCCAGCCCTTGACAGAACCGTTGCAGTTTCTTAGCCAGGCCGGATGGCCGACTCCAGCCTGCTCCCGGCGCTCATGGACTACGTGAGGTTCGACGCCGACTGCGCCCGGCGCCTCCAGGCGCTGCGCACTCGGATGGAGCCCTATCACCTGCGCATCGTGGATCGCTTCTACGAGGCCATCCTCGAGGACCCCGGCGCAAGCGCGATCCTGCAGAGCGAAGCTCAGATCCAGCGCCTCCGGTCGTCGCTGCTGCATTGGCTCGAAGGGCTTTTCACCGGACCATACGACGAAGCGTACTACGAGAAGCGCGCGCAAATCGGACGCGTTCACGTCAAGGTCGGGCTCGAGCAGCGCTACATGCTCGGTGCGATGAATGTGATTCGAATCGGGCTCCATCGCGCAGTCTCGGATTCCGCTCCGGACGGTCTCGGGGTCTTCGAAGATCACAGCGTCATCGACCAGATTTGCGACATCGAGCTCGCGATCATGCTCGAAACCTACCGAGAGGACTATGTGCTCAAGAAGACCGCCGAAGCGGAGTCGCTCGCGGTGATGGGAAGGCTGACGGCGGGGTTGGCCCACGAGGTGCGAAATCCTCTCAACGCTGCCAAGCTTCAGCTCGATGTTCTTCGACGCACGGCCTCCAAGGTCGAGGATGCATCGACGCGCCGGAAGATCGAAAGGCGAACCAACGTGGTGCAGGACGAGCTGCGACGACTCTCGCTTCTGCTCGACGATTTCCTGAACCTGGCGCGCGCGCAGCGGATGGAGCCAATCCGTTGCAATGCCAGCACGCTGCTAGCCGAGGTCTTGGAGTTGCGGCGTCCGGAGATCGAATCACAGGGCATCGAGTTCATCGAAGACATCGCTTCGGTATCCTGCGTTCTTCTCGCAGAGCGCGACCGCCTCAAACAGGTGGTCAACAACCTGATCACCAATGCGGTCGAAGCGGTGGCCAACAGCGGTCAGCCGAGCATTCAGATCGTCAGTCGGATGCTCAACGATGACCAATGGGAAGTCGCGGTGATCGACAACGGTCCCGGCGTGTCGAGTGAGGTGGTCCGGCGGGCATTCGAATCATTCGTCACCACCAAAGAGGCTGGCACCGGGCTTGGCCTCGCGATCGTCCAGCGCATCGTGGACTTGCACGGTGGCGCGGCGAAGCTGACATCACTCCCCGAAGGCGGCACGCGCGCGTCCTTTTGGATTCCGACGGAGACTTAGTCGAGCAATGAAGTTTGATAACCCCATTCCTTGACTCGGTATTGGATTTTCCGCTGACTGATGCCGAGGATCTCGGCTGCGCGGGCGGTGGAACCATCGACCGCATCCAGCGTCCGTAGGATCGCGACCCGTTCGAGCTCGGACATCGTGACGCCTGGAATCAGCGCCATCACCGAACCGTTTTGCAGGTCCCCGTGAGCCGAGGTCGGCAAGTCTTCACGTTCGATCCGCTCGTTTTCACACATCACCACGGCTCGTTCGATCGCGTTCTCCAGCTCTCGAACATTGCCGGGCCAGGGATAGATCATCAGGTGCTGCAGCGCTTCTTCGGATAGACCTTGGACCGGTCGATCGTTTTCAGCGCCGTACTTCCGTAGAAACGCATGGGCCAGCAAGGGAATGTCGCTTCGGCGAACCCGCAGCGGCGGCACGTCGAGCTGGACTACCTTGAGCCTGTAATAGAGGTCTTCGCGGAACTTTCCGTCTTCGACGCGTTGCTTCAAGTTGCGGTTGGTTGCCGCCACGACCCGGACATCGACCTTGAGCGTTTCATTGCCTCCGACCCGCTCGAACTCGCGCTCTTGAAGGAAGCGCAGAAGCTTGATTTGCACGCTTGCTGGAATTTCGCTCACCTCGTCGAGAAAGAGCGTGCCGTTATCAGCCTGCTTGAACCGCCCCTCGCGCCGCGTCACCGCGCCCGTGAAAGAGCCGCGTTCGTGGCCAAAAAGCTCGGACTCGAGAAGCGTTTCGCTCAAGGATGCGCAGTTCAGCTTGACGAAGGGCTTATCTTTGCGCTTCGAGTTCTGGTGGATGGCGGCGGCGATGAGCTCCTTACCCGTGCCGGTTTCGCCGTGGATCAGCACGGTCGCTCGGCTTCGCGCGACCTGCGCGATGTTCTTCATCAGCCGCTGCATCGAAGGGTGCTCGCCCAGGATGTTGCCCAGTTGAAAGCGATCCTCGAATCGCTCGCGGAGCTGCGCGGCTTCACGCGAAAGACGAGTTCGATCTAGCGCGCGGTCGACGATCGCCATCACGGCATCGAGCTCGAGGGGCTTGGTGAGATAGCTCTCCGCGCCCAGCTTGATCGCTTTGACCGCCGTGTCGATGGTTGCAAACGCCGTCATCACGACGAAGGTGGTATGGGGCGACATCCGCCGTCCGCGCTCGATGAGCGACAAGCCATCCATCCCCGGCATCTTGAGGTCCGTCAAGACGACATCGGGATCGACCTGCTCCAACTGCAGGAGCGCCGTACGACCGTCCGCAGCAGTGCTGACTGAATAGCCGGCGTCGTCCAGGAGCTCTGCGAGTGCACTTCGCGCGTTCGCTTCGTCGTCGACGATCAACACGCGACCTTTGGATGTTGCAACGTTTGCTCGTTCAGCGGTCTCGGATATGTCGGATGCGGTGTTTGCACTAGTCATGGTCATTCAGCTTTCGCATTTTCTGTGCCACGATCTGGCACTTCGATTTCTACGCGTGGGCAGTAGCGTCGTCGCTTCCTGGGATTCCTGCCGAATGGGCTGCGGCGAGCTCCATGTACTCTGCGAACGAAGCTTCGAGATCCTCGACGAACTCGTGCACGTCGGGAAAAGACTCCCAGTCCGCGTTCAAACCAAAATGAAGCCCGCCCGCATAGCTGAACAAAGCGATGCCGAGGTTTTGGTTCTGCATCAGCGGAACCATCGGATAGATGGCTTTCATGGGCGAGCTGAGTAAGAAAAGAGGGAAGGGTGGGCCCGGCACGTTGGTGATGATCAAATTGTAAGTGCGCAGCTTCATCGCGACCAAGTAGAGCTCTGACACGATACGCTTGGTCGTGAGGTCTGCGACTTCTTCGATCAGCTCGGCTCCGCCCGTTTGGTTCGACTCCTTCTTCAGCTCGTTCGTCACATGAATGACCTTCCTCAGGCGCTCGAGGGGGTCTGGTTCGGACACCGGCAGATCCGCGAGAAGCAGAGCTACCTGATTGCCGACCGTCGAACCACCGGCTTTGCGAATGTTCACCGGCAGAGCAGTTCGAAACCCTTCCATCGAGTCGACGTCCGAGCCCCGCCGCAACAGGAAGCGACGTACTGCGCCGGTCACCGTGGCAACGACCGCGTCATTA
>Ga0265303_10001855_pt1 | contig 13108 bp, 12 predicted proteins | sample Helome_2_FD_192494 | JGI IMG/M metagenome (GOLD analysis project Ga0265303, IMG submission 192494) | Marine sediment microbial communities from subtidal zone of North Sea - Hel_20160317 (Illumina Assembly) | ecosystem: Environmental > Aquatic > Marine > Subtidal zone > Sediment ...
AGTCAGGAAATCACCGCTGGATGCCCGCATGGCGCTCTTCACCTGCACGACATGCTTCTTGCGTTTGTCATCCGTCCAGGCCCAGCGATCCGGCTCCGCGAGATTGGAGTAAACGAGACACTCATGGTCCACGAGTTCGGCAGGCGTCTGCGGCGTGCCGTGTGTCTTGAGATAATGCGGCGACGCTGCAACCACCGTACGCACGTCAAAGAGCCTGCGTGCGATCAATGACGAATCTTCGAGGTGCGCGATACGAATGGCGACGTCGATACCCTCTTCCACCAGGTCGATGCGCCGGTCATTCAGATCGAGATCGAACTTGAGCTGGGGATGACGATGGCAGAACGCCGCAATCGGCTTGCACATGTGCCGCACGCCGAAGGATAAGGGCAGGGCTACCCGTAGTGTCCCTCGCAGCTCGCCGTGCTCCTGTTGCACTGCCGCCTCGGCCTCTTCGAGGTCGGCGAGAATCTGCGAACTGTGCTCGTAGAAACTTTTCCCGGTGTCGGTCAGGTTGAGGACGCGCGTCGTACGCCGCAGCAACTGCACCCCGAGCCGTTCTTCGAGGCCTGACACGCGCCGGCTGACGGCCGATTTGGCCAGGTTCAGGCGATCGGCAGCGGCCGTAAAGGTCCCGGCCTCGACGACGGCCACAAACGCCTGTAAGTCTTCGAATCTATCCATATTGTTGCGTTTTTGAGAACAATTATATCTCCAGACTAATCTTTATCTCGGTTTTGTCAACAGCGAGACTGTATCCAAGCTAAGAACTCACCGACGTCACGGAGACAGCAACATGAACAACGCAGCAACTTTGAATATCCTGGAAGTGCAGGCCAGCGCCCGCAGCGAGGATTCCATCAGCCGCAGCCTCACAGCCAATCTCATTGCGGCACTGACAGATCGCCATGGAAAGACTGACGTCGTGCAGCGGGACCTGGCCCTGGGCCTGCCTTTCATCGACGAGGCCTGGGTGGCCGCGAACTTCACGCCTGACGAAGAACGCACCTCTGGTCATCGCCAGACGCTGGCCAGATCCGACGATCTCGTCGCAGAACTGCAGGCGGCCGATGTGATCGTCATCGGCGCCCCGATCTACAATTTCTCAGTCCCGGCCGTTCTCAAAGCCTGGATCGATATGATCGCTCGCGCACGCCTGACCTTCCGGTACACGGAATCCGGTGTCGAAGGCCTGCTCAAGAACAAGAAAGCCTATGTTGTCGTGCCATCCGGTGGCGTACCCATTGGCAGTCCGATGGACTTTGCGACACCCTACTTACGACACGCATTGGGATTCGTTGGTATTACCGACGTCGAATTCATCGGTGCACAGGGCGCCGATCGTGATGACGGCGAAGCCCTCGATAATGCCCGGGCGAAGATCGCCGAACTCATTCATCTGTCATCACAGGCAGCCTGACCAAAGGAGACAAGCATGTTGCAAGTAATTCATTCAGAAGATCGCGGACGTGCTGACCACGGGTGGCTGCAGGCAAAGCACACATTTTCCTTCGCGGACTATCACAATCCGGCGCGCGTACGTTTTGGTCGCTTGCGTGTAATCAACGAGGACCGCATTGCCCCTGGTCAGGGATTTGGCACACATCCCCACAAGGACATGGAGATCGTCACGTACATCATTGACGGTGCGATCGAACACAAAGACAGCATGGGGAACGGCACAGTGATCTCCGCCGGTGAGGTGCAGCGCATGACCGCCGGTACCGGTGTGATGCACAGTGAATTCAATCACTCCCAGGACTCGGAATTGCACCTGCTGCAGATTTGGATTTTCCCGGAACAGAATGACCTCACGCCGAGCTACGAACAGACGCTGTTCTCGCGCGAGCAGAAACTGAATCAACTCAGGCTGATCGGCTCACGCGACGGACGTGATGGTTCGATCACGATCCACCAGGATGTCGACCTCTATGCGAGCATTCTCGAAGAGGATCAGAGCGTCGTGTTGAATGACGTTGCCGACCGACGAGTTTTTGTACAAGTCGTAGCGGGCCGTATCGAACTCAATGGCACGACCCTCACCGCCGGTGATGGAATACAGGTTCGGGATGAGACCGCGATCGACATCACAGCGCATGAAGAAGCAGAGTTGCTTTTGTTCAATATGAAATAGACGGCATGGGTTAGAATTCGTCCATGCGAATTCTAACCCTGTTAATCGGCCTGTGCCTTGCTGCCGCCTGTGGCGGCGGCGGTGGCAGCAGCGCCGCCTCATCCCCGCCTCCGCCACCCTCCTCCGGATCGACAAAGATCAGCGACGTGCAGGGCAGTGGTGCCACTAGTCCCATGGAAGGCCAGACGGTCACGCTGCGCGGCATCGTCACCGGCGACTTCCAGGAGAACGATGGCGATGACCGCAGGAACCTCGGCGGTTTCTACATGCAGGATGCACCACCCGACATCGACCTGGAAACATCTGATGGCGTCTTCGTTTTCGACGGCACCAACCCCGCAACTGATATCGATGCCGGCGACGTCGTCGAGGTAACAGGGACCGTCGCAGAATATTTTGGCGAAACGCAGATCAACGCGTCGTCCGTACGAGTGGTCGGGTCCGGAGGCGTTGTTGCGAGACCTCTGAACCTCTCCGTCCATGGATTCACCAGCAACAGCGACGGTGACCCCATTGTGGACCTCGAGCGGTACGAAGGCATGCTGGTCGAGTTCAGGGATACGCTGACCATCAGCGGTCACCGCAACCTGGAACGATTTGGCGCGCTGACGCTGTCAGATGAGGGGCGCCTGACCCAGTTCACGAACGCTAACGAGCCCGATGTCGCTGGCTACGCGGCGCACAAGGAAATGAATGCGCGACGCACAATCGTGCTCGACGATGGCCGGCGAGAGCAAAACCCGTCCGACCTGCACTATCTCAATGCGGGCCCGACATCGGATTACTCAGTTCGCGCCGGCGACACACTCGATGGACTCACTGGCAATCTGCGCTACTCACGCGGCAGCGGTGGAGACGGAGACGAAACCTGGCGATTGATGCCCACGGTCGATCCCGAGTTCATCTCTACCAACCCCAGGCCGGGTGCGCCAGCTATCGGAGGTACGCTGCGCGTTGCCAGCTTCAACGTCCTGAACTTCTTCACGACAATCGATGGCGGTCAAAGCGACTGCGGGCCACGGGAAGACCAGTCCTGCCGCGGCGCTGACAGCAGTACTGAACTTGCACGACAGCTCGAAAAGTCTGTGACCGCGCTGGTAATGCTCGATGCCGACATCATCGGTGTAATGGAGATTGAGAATAACGAAAGCGAGTCGCTCAGCACACTGGTCGACGCCATGAACGCGCGCATCGGCGCAGCGAACTACTCCTGGGTCGATTCGGGGACAGTCCACGACGACGTGATCAAGACAGGCTTCATTTACCGTAGCTCGACGATCTCGACCGTTGGCGAATTCGCCCTGCTCGACCGCAGTGTCGACTCGCGCTTCAACGATGCCCGCAACCGGCCCGCGCTCGCACAGTCCTTCGTGGTCGATACAACCGGGGCGGTGCTAACCGTGGCAGTCAATCACCTGAAGTCCAAGGGCTCATCGTGTGACGCGGATGGCGATCCCAACACCGGCGATGGCCAGGGCAACTGCAATATGACTCGCACGAGTGCCGCTACCGCCCTGGCTGACTGGTTGGCTGGCGATCCAACCGGAAGCGGTGACGACGATGTATTGATCATCGGCGACCTGAATGCCTACCTCGAGGAAGACCCACTCACTGCATTTGCCAGCACGGGATACACGAATCTGCTGGGCGCAAACGCGGCCCCCTACTCATTCGTCTACGATGCACAGGCAGGCGCACTGGATCACGCGATAGCATCCGCCAGCCTGGTCCCACAGGTTGTGGAAACACTCGAATGGCATATCAATGCGGACGAGCCTCCACTGCTCGACTACAACCTGGAGCACGGGCGCGACCCCAGCCTCTTTGATGGAACTACACCATATCGGGCGTCAGACCACGATCCTGTTGTGATCGGGATTGACCTGGCCGACTAGGTCTTAGTTAAGGCTGCTCAATAACGCGTGCAGGTCGGTACGTAGTTGCTCGAGCGCGGCGACGATTTCCTTTTCACTCGCCCTTTCCGAACCCAGGGTTGCCCAGTGCTGTGCCCAGGTTGTCTTGAGCTCCTCGGCGGATTCGGCCACAGGCGTGTTCAGGATCATCGCGAGATCATGGATAGCAAGGACAAGTGCCCAGCCGGTGCGGGGGTTTCCTTTGTCGATCTCATCCTTGTCCCAGTGCAGGTGGAGCACGACCTGGTGCAATTCACCGACATTGCGCAGCACTTCGATGGCTACAAGGCGCTGATTACGATTGGACTCGCTCGCCTCGTTGCGCCAGGTGTTGTATCCAAGACTTGTTACTGCAACGGCCAGGCTGATAAGCGCAACGAGATTGCGCCGAACCTGCTCTTTAAATTTCACTGCTGGCTTCATAGCTAGATCAGACCGGGCGCACCCGGTAATTATTTCACGGCGGACTTTAATGCGGGATTATCAGACCAAACGGATGCTGTGTTCCTGCGCTGCAATAAGAGCAACCAGGCGACAACTGCGACACCCAGTGCGGAGACGACGGCCAGGAACAGGAAGTAATGCTGGTGGCCGACCGGACCCGGGTTGGCATCGAGGATGCGTCCTGTAATGGGTCCGAAGAAAATCTCCGGTGTGTAGCCAATAAATGACACCGTCCCGGCGACCGCACCGGTCAGGTACGGCGGCACCTGGTTTTCCTCGAGCAGAGCGAAATAGACTCCTCGAAGCATGAACACCGCGAAGAAGCTGACAAAGATGCTGCCGTAGATGAAGTTAAGTCCCGTGGTTGAGGGCAGAGAAGTCGCGAGCACGCCGTAAGCAATAACCAGGACCCCGAAACAGACCCCGATTGTCTTGCCAGCTGCCCAGCGGTCGGCCAGGAAGCCAGCCGCTATTGCTGCGACGGGGCGTATATAGGTGCCATAGGCCGTCAACCTGGCACCATCGACTTCGTTCATTCCGAGAACTTGCACGGCATACAGCGAGTAGTTGTCGAGCGCCTTGTAACCGCAGTAGGCACAGATAATCACGCCGGCCTGTGCCCAGACCAGCGGACGGCCCAGAACCGTCACGGCATTGCGGAACAGGGCCATGGTTGAATCACCGATGTGCTTGACCTGTGGAATAAGTGTCCACGTCAGTACCGCGGCAGCGAGCGTCACGGCGGAGTAGAAGTAGATCACGAGACGGAACGCCGGTCGCCGCTCCTCGTTACTGAGTTGGTCGAGATTCTCGGGCAGGAACATCGCAAGTAGCGCGACGCCACCTGACGCCAGCAGCGCGGCCACCAGTCCTCGCCCACCCTCGAGGATGCCGAATGCCCTGCCTTGTTCGTCATGCCCACCCCATTCCCGAGTGGCACGAATCAAGGCGGCCCAGAACAACAGGATCGTGGTGATTCCAAAGTACCCGAACAACAAGGCCAGGCCGGCCGGCCCCGGGTAAGTAGCCATATACAGACCACCGGCACTGGTCGCGACTAACGATGCCGTCAGCAGGGTCCTCGCCGAGAAGCGATCTGCGAGGGCACCGCCGGGGAAGTACGCTATCATCGCCATGACGCCATACACGGCAAACATGTCACCCAGTTGTGTGTTCGTGAGCTCGAATGCTTCGAGTATTGTCGGACGGAAAAACCGCGTCGTAGCAAACGGCAACAGGAATACGATTTCGCCCGCGAGTACGAGCGTCAGCATTAACATGAATCGCGATAACATGATTCCACCATACAGTATCGTTTGAGGAGGAAACTGATGAAACGAGTCTCACTGGCTGCAATGTTGCTCACGCTTGGTATTGCGGCGACCGCATCCGCTGGCGCACCGGACACGATGCGTGTCGACTATTTTCACAGTGGTAATCAAGACACGGAGATGTTTTCGCTCGACCAGGTAGTGATCGAACCGCTGCCCTGGACTGGCAACATGTCGCAGCCGCTCGACCAGACGTCGCGCGGCAAGTACCTGTTTGAAATTGCGGATCCGGAAAGCGGTGACATCGCCTGGTCGCGGAGCTTCAGCAGTATTTACGGCGAATGGGAAACCACGGGCGAAGCTCGCCGTATCAACCGCTCGTTCCACGAGTCCGTGCGTTTCCCGGCCCAGGCGTCAACGTTTGAACTTGTGATGAAGAAGCGCGGTCCCGGCAACGTATTCGTCGAAGTGTGGCGCATCGAGCTGGACCCCGACGACGTTCTCGTACACCGGGAGTCCGCCATGTTCGCGGAACAGATTGTCGCGATTCACAAGAGTGGTGACCCGGCCAACAAGGTCGATCTGTTGTTGATGGGTGACGGTTACACGGCCGACGAGACCGACGCGTTCATCGCCAAGGCAAAGGAACTGACTGACATCCTGTTTGCGACGTCGCCGTTCAAGGAGCGCATGGATGATTTCAATGTCTGGGCCGTGGCACCCGTGGCGGCAGAGTCCGGCGTATCCCGTCCATCGACGAGCACTTTCCGTGATTCGCCGATTGGTGCCACCTACGACGCATTCCGGTCGGAGCGCTATGTACTGACCTTCGACAACAAGTCGATGCGGCGCATCGCATCATCAGCACCGTATGATTTCATTGAGATCCTGACCAATACCGAGGTCTACGGTGGCGGCGGTATCTACGGCCTGTACAGCACGGCCGCGGCGAACAGTGAATGGGCGCCTTACCTGTTCGTGCATGAGTTCGGCCACCACTTCGCAGGGCTCGCGGATGAGTACTACACGAGCTCCGTCATGTACGAAGCACCGACTGAGATCACCGAGCCTTATGAGCCGAACGTAACGGCACTGCTGGATCCTGAGAATCTCAAGTGGAAACACCACGTGGCACCAAACACGCCACTGCCAACCTCCTGGCCCAAGGAAAAATTCGAGAAGCACTCGATCGCTTACCAGCAGATTCGTCGCCAGATGCGGGCCGATGACGTACCCGAAGCGGAGATGAACAAGCTGTTTAGCGACAACCAGGAATTTGTCGAGGCCCTGTTCGATGAGTCGGGTCGCAAGGGTGTGGTGGGTGCGTTCGAAGGTGGCAACTACCAGGCGACGGGTTACTACCGTTCCGCCCAGAACTGCCTGATGTTCACTCGCACGGAAGAGTTTTGCGCCGTCTGTGCAGAGGCAATCGGAAAGGTCATCGACGAATACACGCTGCAGGAGTAATTAGGTACCGGGTACCGATTACGTCCGCAGGCGATACCCCGTTTTGAAGATGTAGCGTACGACCAGGAGACAGACCAGCAGGAACGAGACGGTCATGCCGAGGCTCAGCGCGACACTGACGTCGGCATTCTCGTAGAAACTCCAGCGAAAGCCGCTGATCAGGTAGACGACCGGGTTGAACAGGCTGATCGTCTGCCAGGCCGGCGGCAACATGCTGATCGAATAGAACGTGCCACCCAGAAATGTCAGCGGCATAATCACGAGTATCGGCACGATCGTCAGTTTCTCCCAACCGTCAGCCCAGATGCCGAGAATAAAGCCGAACAGGCAGAAGGACACGCAGGTCAAAATCAGGAATGTCCCCATTATGAGCGGGTGGGCGATCTCGATATCGACGAAGAAGCTTGCCGTGACCAGGATGATCGAGCCGATAATGACCGACTTGGTGGCGGCTGCCCCGACGTAACCGAGCAAAACCTCGCCGTAGGACACGGGCGCCGACAGTACCTCGAAGATCGTGCCGGTGAACTTCGGGAAATAAATGGCGAATGATGAATTCGAGATGCTCTCGGTCATGACTGAGAGCATGATCAGACCAGGCACGATAAACGAACCGTAGCTGACGCCGTCAATCTCCGTGATGCGCGAACCAATCGCCGAACCGAAAATGACGAAGTACAGCGACGTCGACAGGACCGGTGCAACAATACTTTGTACGACAGTACGGAACATGCGAGCCATCTCGAATCGATAAATTGCTTTTACGGCGTGAAAGTTCATCGGTCCTTGTTCACCAGGTCCACAAATATCTCCTCGAGTGAGCTCTGCGATGTTTGCAGGTCATTGAAACGTATTCCGGCCTCGCGCAACTCCTGGATCAGGTCCGTGATACCCGTATGTTCGCCCTTGGTATCGTAGGAATAGGTCAGTTCGCGGCGATCATCGCTGAGCTCGAGCCCGTAGTTCGATAGTCGGGTGGGCACTTCATTCAGCTCGTCATAGAGATGCAGCATCAGGCGCTTCTTGCCCATGTCACGCATGAGCTTGTTCTTCTCTTCAACAATGATGATCTCACCGTTGTTGATTACGCCGACCCGATCGGCGAGCTGTTCGGCTTCCTCGATGTAGTGCGTCGTCAGGATGACAGTCACGCCCTCTTTTCGCAGCAGCTCAACGACGTTCCACATATCCTGCCGCAGTTCGACATCCACGCCGGCCGTCGGCTCGTCAAGAAACAGGACTTCAGGTTCGTGCGACAGTGCCTTGGCAATCAGGACCCGGCGCTTCATGCCGCCAGAAAGATTCATGATCATCGTGTCGCGCTTGTCCCACAGCGATAGTGACTTCAGCACGCTCTCGATATGCTCGTCGTTCGGCGGCTTGCCGAACAGACCGCGACTGAAGCGCAACGTGTTACGCACGGTCTCAAAAGTCTCGGTGGGAAGCTCCTGTGGTACGAGGCCGATCCGCGAGCGTGTCTGACGAAACTCGGTGACGATATTATGGCCGCCGACAAGCACCTCGCCACCGCTTGGATTGACGATGCCGCAAACGATGTTGATTAGCGTGGTCTTGCCCGCACCATTCGGCCCGAGCAAGCCGAATATCTCACCCCTGTTGATCTCAAGATCGACATCCCTGAGAGCCTGAAAACCGTCGGCGTAGACCTTGCTCAGGCCTTGAATCGAAATTACAGAGCGCATGCACCTTATGATACGACGGACTTTCTCCAACGTGGTAGCAATACGACACATGGCAGGAGGAAGATGCACTGCAGCTGCGTTACGGTCAGGTTGCCGAGCACGATATGCCCGTCGGCGCGCAGGAACTCGATGAAGAAGCGCATCAGTGCATAACTGCAGATCGCCAGGATCACGAGCGTTCCCTGTGGACAACGCCGCCATGGGACGCGCAACAGCAGCAGAATAAGCGCGAGCAATGCACCGGCCTCGTAGAGTTGCACCGGGTAGACCGGCAGGGACGCCAGCGCTCCCGGTTCGATCATCCCCATGGCGAGATGTTGTTCGTAAGGCAGGCTCCCCGGCAGATACTGAACCCCCTGGGCTATACCCCGCAGGAACGACGTGCTTTGCACTTGCGAAGCGAGTGCGCCAGCGTCCTGGTGTGTTATCACGTCACCCCAGCAACAACCGGCCGCAAAACACCCGATGCGATGGATCATGAGTGCTGCGAGCGTCGGCAATGCGAATAAATCCAGCAGGCGCCGAACTGAGAACTTCACGATACGGCCGTAAACGAACACGGCAATTACCGCCGCCCCGATGAAGTTGAACAGGCGGAGGCGGATACCGTGATCCATGGCCTCCCCGGCAAGCATGTGGTCCATGGGCATGAACCTGGCGACGATGGTACCGCCAATAACGCCGGCGATGATGGTTATTGGCACGAGCAGGTCGATGTGCGACGGATCCAGCTGCACCGCTATCGCATTGCGCCGCGCGAAGAACCACGCCACGAAGATCGCGCCGATGAAGATCAGGCCGAATGGTGTTACCCAGGACGTTGTATCGAAAAGCGAGTACATGATCGCCCTTTACTCGAACTCGATGATCTTCTCGAACAACGCAGCCGCTTCTGCGAGCTCGTCTTGCGGAACCCTGCTCAACAACAAGGGCTCTGAATACATCTCCTCGTCGTCGATATGGCGCTTGATCACACGCTCAAACTTGCGGCGCATCTTGCCTATGTAATCGTCGCCATCATATTCGTCGGGCGTTGGAATATCCGCGAAGCCCTCGAACTCGAGGTCGATCATGCGAAGACGAAACTGGTCGTCATTGTCCTTGTCCACGCGAAATACAAGCCAGAACTCCGGTTCAAAGCTGCCATCGCTGTTGATGCCCCCAGCCTGCTCCCAGGTCATGAATCTCTTGCCGCCGAGCCTGGTCAGCCATGCCTTGTACAAGGCGATCTTCGTGGAAGCGCCGAAAGTCCCTTCAGTGCCGATGACCACCCAGGTGCGTTTGTCATAGGGCCGAAACAGGTACAGGGCGCTTTCCTTGCCCTCTTCAGACATTTTCCAGGCGCCGTTCAGCTCCGGGTCAATCCGGCTCCGTTCAGGATCGCCGATCGGCACCGGCATGCAAGCGAGCAGGCCCGCAATAATCGGGATAATAACGAGCATCAGTGCCGCGCCGCTGAGACTGCGAAACTTGGGTTTCATCATCCTCTCCTCTCACGCTCCGTGCACGAATTGGCACGTCTGTCAGGCTATTCGGGTCCCGGTCAAGCGTCCTGCGGAAAACCTGATCGGAACCTGATGGTTCGATGTGGCCGGTGTTTCAGTCCAGGTCCAGTATGTCGGCGTAGGCGAACAGGCCGACCGCCCCTCCCGTGTGCAGAAAGACAATTCGTTGGCCCTTGTCAAAGCGGCCTTGCCGCACATAGTCGATCATGCCGGCCAGCGCCTTGCCGCTGTAAACCGGGTCGAACAACAGTCCCTCTGTGCGCGCCAGCATCAACACGGCTTCATTCATCGCCTCGGTGGGCTGACCATAGCCGGGGCCAATGTAATTGCAGTCGGCAATAATGTCGTCACGTGTAACGCATCCGGGCTTTTCGACCAGGTTCGCTGTTTCGACGGCCAGTTTGAATACACGTTCTTCCTGCACGTCTTTCGGCGCATTGACGCCGATGCCGAGTATTGGCAGATCACTGCCGCTACCGCGCAATCCAACGGCAAGGCCCGCATGTGTACCCGCGCTTCCGGTAGCAATAACGATATGGTCGAAGGACACGTCCTGTTCGTCGCATTGCCGCAGAAACTCCTCGGCACAACCCACGTAGCCCAGGGCGCCAACTGGATTCGAGGCGCCGCCCGGCACAATGTATGGCGTTCCGCCCGCGGCTCGGACTTCGCCGGCAATTTCTTGCATGGCGGCATCAAAATCGGTGCCCGCATCGTACTCGCGAAGATTCGCCCCGAAAATTCGGTCCAGCAGGACGTTGCCCGAGGTCCGGTAAAGCTCGCTCGGGTCGCTTACCCGGTGTTCGAGAAGTACCTCGCATTTCACGCCGAGCTTGCAGGCAGCCGCTGCGGTCTGGCGAACATGATTCGACTGCACCGCCCCCACGGTGATGATCGTGTCAGCACCACGCTCCACCGCCTCTCCCATGGAGAACTCGAGCTTGCGTGTCTTGTTTCCACCGGTTGCCAGCCCGGTGCAGTCGTCTCGTTTAACCCAGATCTCCGGCCCGCCGAGGTGTTCGCTGAGTCGCGGCAGGATTTCGAGTCGAGTGGGAAGGTGCGCGAGAGGCACGCGCGGGAAACCGGTCAGCAGCATCTTTTTGTCCTTTTTATTCAGGCTGAACAGGCCTCTATCCTACCGCAACACGGTAAGTACTAAACACATTAGCATTCGCTAAAGTGCTCTCGTATTCTTGTGCGATGAGTGCCGCAGGACATTGTTGCCACAGCAACAAGCCCAAAGATGAGATCCCGCCCATCAATCGCCGCCTGGCGATCATGGGCAGTATTTTTGTGGGCGCGTTGTTGTTGTCATTCCTGCCCGCACTGGAGCCACTGAACCAGAGCCTGCTTGAATACCTGAAGATCGTCTGGTGGGCAGTGCTGCTTGGTCTCGTGCTCGGCGGCATCATCGACTACTTCGTCCCGGACGGGTTCGTTGTCAGGATCCTCGGCAAGCGCAGGAAATCGACGCTGATAAACGCCGTGCTTGCCGGCTTTCTGATGTCGGCGTGTTCTCATGGCATCCTCGCGATTGCCATCCAGCTCTACAAGAAAGGTGCGAGCGTCCCCGCCGTTGTGACCTTCCTGCTTGCTTCTCCGTGGGCGAACCTGCCGATGACGGTTCTGCTGTTCGGGTTCTTCGGCTGGCAGGCACTGTTGTTCGTCGGCGGCGCCATGGCCATCGCACTCGTCACGGGATTCATCTTCACGCTACTCGATCAGTTCGGACTTATCGAGGGTCCGGCAAAGGATGTCGAGGAAGAAGACGTTTCGTGGGATCGAGTGAAGAACTTCGATCTGAAGAAGTCTGCGAAAGGCGTGGCGATCGGTTTTGTTTCGCTGGCCAATATGGTGCTCTGGTGGATCCTGATCGGCATCCTCGCTGCATCCCTGATTGGCGCTTACATTCCCGAACACTGGTTCATGAACTATATGGGCCCCGACTTCACGGGCATGCTGGTCGTGCTGCTGTTCGCAACCGTACTGGAGGTATGCAGTGAAGGAACGTCGCCGCTTGCCTTCGAGATCTTCAACAAGACGGCGGCATTGGGTAACCCGTTTGTCTTCCTGATGGCCGGTGTTGCCACCGACTACACGGAGATCGGGCTGCTCTGGACGAATATCGGACGACGCACTGCGATCTGGCTGCCGGTCGTGACGGTGCCGCAAATATTACTGCTTGGAATGTGGTTTAACTCGCTATCCTGACGAGGCCGGAACCAACGTACCATCCGCTGCGCGCATAAGCTGCGAGGACTCCAGGTCCACCTGGTTGCGGCCGGCTCTCTTGGAACGATACAAGGCACGATCGGCGCGCAGCATGACGTCATCGAGTGACGTGTCATGTTCTGAGATTCCGGCCACACCAAAGCTCGATGTCATTGGCAGCCCGACCGACGTCATATCAAGCGGCGTCGAGCCGACCTTCTCGCAGAGTTGATCGGCAATCGCCATCGCATCTCGCAGTTCGGTTCCGGGCAGGAGTAGTGCGAACTCCTCGCCACCGACGCGCGCAATAATGTCCTCCTGCCGACGAGTCTCGGACATCAGATGCGCGAAGTGTGCCAGCGCCGTGTCACCGGCAGCATGCCCGAACTTGTCATTGATGTACTTGAATCGGTCGATGTCGGTCATGATGATCGACAACGCCTGGTTCGATCGTCGGGCT
>Ga0265303_10001856_pt1 | contig 13105 bp, 8 predicted proteins | sample Helome_2_FD_192494 | JGI IMG/M metagenome (GOLD analysis project Ga0265303, IMG submission 192494) | Marine sediment microbial communities from subtidal zone of North Sea - Hel_20160317 (Illumina Assembly) | ecosystem: Environmental > Aquatic > Marine > Subtidal zone > Sediment ...
GAAGGTCGGTGAGCTCGCGCGTCAGCTCTTCGAACCCGGGCAGAAACTCGTGGAGGGGTGGGTCGATCAGCCGAATGATGACGGGCAGCCCGTCCATCGCCTGGAACAGGCCGGCGAAGTCGGCGCGTTGAAATGGAAGGAGGGCGTCGACCGCTTCGCGTCGCTCGGCGGGCGACCGGGTGGTGATCATCCGCTGGACGGTGGGCAACCGCTCGGACTGGAAGAACATGTGCTCGGTGCGGCACAGTCCAATACCCTGCGCGCCGTACTTGCGTGCTCGTACCGCATCCTCTGGGTAGTCTGCATTCGCGCGCACCCCGAGACGACGAAACTCGTCGGCCCAGCCCATGAGGCGCGAGAGCCATTCATCCTCCATGTCGGGCACGACCGTTTCGAGCTTGCCGGTAAACACCTCGCCTGTCGTGCCATCGATTGAAATCCAATCGCCTTCTCTGACTTCCTGTTGCCCCACGGTCATGACCCGCGTGCCCAGATCGATGCTGAGCTCGGAGGCCCCGACGACCGCGGGCTTTCCAAACTGACGTGCGACGAGGGCAGCGTGGCTCGTTCGCCCGCCGCTCGAAGTCAGAATCCCGTTCGCCGCAAGCATTCCGTGCACGTCGTCGGGCTTGGTCTCCGGCCTGACGAGCACGACATCGCGCTTGCTCTCTTTAGCCCAGCGCTCGGCGAGGTCGGGGTCGAATGCCACCACGCCGGTGGCAGCACCCGGAGAGACGTTCAACCCGACTGCGATCACCGGATGCCCCGCCTTGGAGGCAGCCGAAAACTGCGGATGGAGAAAGAACTCGATCTGCTCGGGCGCGACTCGCAACACCGCTTCCTCGCGGGTGATCAGACCCTCGTCCGCGAGCTCGACTGCAATCCGGACGGCAGCCTGCGCGGTACGCTTGCCAGTCCGCGTCTGCAAAATCCACAGCTTGCCGCGCTCGACCGTGAACTCCATGTCCTGCATCTCGCGGTAGTGATGCTCGAGCCGCCGCGCGATCCCCTTGAATTCGTCGTAGATCTCAGGCATTTCGCCGTGAAGCTGCTGCAACGGCTTGGTCGGACGGGTTCCAGCCACGACGTCTTCGCCTTGCGCGTCGATGAGGTAGTCGCCTTCGAGCACGTTCTCGCCCGTGGTCGCATTGCGAGACATCGCCACGCCGGTTCCCGAGCCTTCGCCGAGGTTGCCGTACACCATCGTGACGACGTTGACGCCGGTGCCGAGGTCGTGCGCAATGTTGGCCGCTTCTCGGTAATCGCGTGCGCGCTTGCCGTTCCAGCTATCGAACACGGCCAAGATCGCCATCCGGAGCTGCTCCTCCGCACTCGACGGAAAGCCAACCCGGGCTTGCCGGCGCACGATGTCTTTGAACTCGCCCACGATCGATCGAAAGTCTTCCCCGGTCAGGTCCGCATCGCTGCTGACCCCGCGCCGCTCGCGGTGTTGCGCGAGCACGTCTTCGAAGGGCTCGTCGCGCACCCCGAGAACCACGGTGCCGTACATTTGAATCAGCCGCCGGTAAGAATCGTATGCGAAGCGCTCGTTGCCGGTCAGCTTGATCATGCCCTCGGTGACTTCGTCGTTGAGGCCGATGTCGAGGACGGTGTCCATCATGCCGGGCATCGAAAACTTCGCGCCTGAGCGGCAGGACACGAGCAACGGGTTGCTTGGATCGCCGAAACGCTTTCCGGTTTTCTGCTCCATGGTGCGGAGCGCGGCCAGCGCCTGATCCCACAAACCTTCGGGCAGCTTGCGACCACTGGCCAGATAGCTGTTGCACGCCTCGGTGGTGATCGTGAACGCCGGCGGAACGGGAACGCCGAGTCGGTTCATCTCTCCTAGGTTCGCACCCTTGCCACCGAGCAGGCCGCGCACGCGATCCCAGTTGTCGTCCACGGCCGCTTCGGCCTGGTCGATCTCGTCCAGCGTGTATACCCACTTGGTCGTCATTGGAGTCCCTTCTGACGCGCGCCGCGTCTCGCCGTGGGCTTTAGCAAGCGCAGATGGGAGCGCAACGGACCGCGCCACTATGGCCATCCGCGAACCCCCGCGGGTCGCCGCCGAACCGCCACGCCGCCGCTGACGGCCGCCACCTGAGGTGAGAATTTCCCTCCTGTTTCAACGCGTTCGCGCTCGGCACGCAGCTTGCTCGGCGAAGTGCTGTGCTTCCGTGGATCGCGACCGGATGGCTGGGCGGCTTGTTCCTGGGTGCGCAATGGCAGCCCGATTGGGGTCCGCTTATCGCCGGCTGGGGCCTCGCCGGCTCGCTCCTCATTGCGGCCCACGGCCGGGAGCTCGGCGCCCGACTCTGGGGTGCGCCACTTGCCGTGCTCGCGTTCTGCTGCGGTTTGGGCGTTTCGGCCTCGCTGCCTCCGCCCTGCTCGGTGCGAGGCGAAGCACGGCTGCGCGCTCGGGTCGAATCGGTGCGGCATGGGGCGGAGGGCAACCGCGTTCGAATGCGCGTGCTCCAAGGTCGCCTCTCGGAGTCGGGGCAAGCCGTGCCCAGCGGTCTGCAATTGACGGCTCGGGTTGTTGGGGCCGCCCCGCCCTCTCCTCGAAGCACCATCGTGCTCCAGGCTGATCTCCGTCCCCGCACCGAGCTCCGCAATCCGTCTCCCCATCCAAACCTCTCTCCAGCGCGCAGCGGCGGCTGCTGGGCTCATTGGGTCGACCCAGCCGCGCTCGAGCTCGTCGAGGTACCCAGGTGGGCGGCCCAAATCGATCGGGCCCGCGCCGGCGTGCGGGCACAGATGGACGACGGATTGCCACCCGACGTTGCGGGCGTGGCCCGTGCGCTGGTTCTGGGCGATGGCGCCGCGCTTGGCTACGAGCAGCGCAAGACGATTGCGGCCGTGGGCCTAGCTCACCTGTTTGCCGTGTCCGGGCTCCACATCGCCCTGGTCAGCGGAACCTTGGTTCGTTCGATGCACTGGCTGCTCCGCGGTTTCGCGCTTGGTTTCGATCCGCGACGGCTGGCTGCGGCGGCCGGCATCCCGCTGACCCTGCTGCACGCCCTCTTTGCAGGCGGCTCGCCGAGCGCGTGGCGCGCTGCAATCACGGCGGCACTGGCTTGGTGTTTCGTCGTCATCGACCGTCGCCCGTCGGCGACCGCCGTGACCGCGGGAGCGGCCTTGCTGCTCTCCGCGCCGGACCCAGCCATGGCCCTGCGGCCGGCCTTTCTTCTTTCGATTGTCGCCACGACCTCGATTCTGAGCGCACCGCGCATCTCCCCGACCAAGCGCTGGCGCCGCCTTCGCTCCTCCGCGATCATCAGCGCGCGAACCTTGGTGGCCACGACACCGATGGTTTGGTGGTGGTTCGGTGGCGTGCCGCTGGTCGGTTGGCTCACGAACATCGTCGTTCTCCCGTTCGGAAGCTTGATTGTGATTCCGCTGGCGCATCTCTTCGCCCTGACGGCGTCGATGCCTGCCGTCGCCGAGCTCGTGGGAGCCGCTCTGACCATCGCGGTGCACATCCTGCTGTCGATCTGCGACGCGTTCGTCCCGCTGACGTTCACGCGACGTCTCCCGCCCCCCGACGTCGCGCAGGGCCTGCTCATCGTGGCGGCCTGCCTGCTTCTCTTGCTCAGCCAAACCTGGCAACAGCGCGTCACCATTCTTGCTTCGGCAGCCCTCCTCTGGCTCGCGGCAGACCAACTGCTCATCGCCCGCGAGCAGCCGCGAGATGTGCTTCGCGTTTCCTTTGTCGACGTCGGCCAAGGCGACGCAACGCTCATCGATCTTCCCAATGGACAGCTCGCGCTCGTCGATACCGGTCAAGGCGGACGTCATCCCGCAGCGCGTGAGCTCCGTGCCCTCCTCGACGCCCGCCGTCGCTCACGAATCGACCTGCTGGTGATCACGCACGGGCACCCCGATCACTACAGCGGCCTGCGCGACTTAATCGGCGAAATCGAAATCGGCGAGATCTGGCTCAACGGGCAGCTGCTCACCGAAGAGCGCGACGGCGCGATGGCAGAGCTCCTGTCCTCGGCCATGGCGCGCGGCAGCAGGGTTCGATTCGCGCCGGAGCTCTGCGACAGGACCGGACATTTCGGAAGCGCGGAGCTCGAGGTCCTGTGGCCCTGCCCCCGCTACGACGCCGCGCTGAGCCTCAACGACAACTCGATCGCGCTCCGGCTCACGTACGGAAGACGCTCCTTCTTGTTTACCGGCGACCTCGAGCGCGAATCGGAGCACGCGCTCGTCGGGTCTGGGCGCCTCCAACACGCTGACGTGCTGCAAGTCGGCCACCACGGGTCCCGGACGTCGACCTCGCCTGTCCTCGTCGCCGCCGCCCGCCCTTCGGTCGCTGTGATCAGCTGCGGCGCAGGCAATCGCTACGGCCATCCGAGCCCTGCGGTGATCGCACGGTTACGCGAAGCCGGCGCATTGGTGCTCCGAACCGATCTTCGCGGCGGGGTCATCATCACCACCGACGGCGAGCGACTCGAAATCCGCCGCTAGGCGCCGATGGGCTTTTCGAACAAGCGATAGCGCTTGTAAATCGTGGAACCCATGCTTCGGATCGCTGCGTTGATGAGCCGGTTGTCTTCGAGCGTCCAACCGAGCTCGGCCCATTCGTAGCCTCGCTTGAGGCCGCGTCGCACCAGCTCGGCGATCACGGCCATCGCCAACGGGGCATAGCGCTTCTTGCCGCGTAGCTCGGTGCGGACGCCGAGCAACATCAGGCGCGCCGACTTCGGGTGCCGAACCTTCAGCCGCCAGATCAGCTTTGGAATGGTGACGGGGCCGAGCTTCCCCTTGAAGTCGAAAATCGCTTCGTTGACGTTCGGCAGACAAACGCAAATCGCAACCGGCTGCCCATCGATCTCGGCAAAGAACGACAGCTCTTTGTCGAGGACGAGCTGCAGGTCGGCGGCCATCTTCTTCGCTTCGGAGTCCGTGGCAGGAACGAACCCCCAGTTGTGCTGCCAGGCGTCGTTGAAGACGTCGAGGATGTCGTGGACTTCCTTCTTGAGCTTGCGCGGGCTCACCGAGCGGAATCGAACCTCGGGCAAGCTGGTGATCGCTTCCCAGGCTCTCTGAGCGCGCGGAGGCGCAGGCAGTACTTGGTGCTTCCAGCCGTAGCAGTCCTTCGCCTTCTGAAGCCCCGCCCCTTCGGCAAGCGCCCCCTGATACGAGCGGTGGTGCGGCGACATGATCGTCGGAGGCGAATCAAACCCTTCGACGAGCATCCCGGTCTCCTCGTTGATCGAAAGCGAAAACGGGCCACGCATCAGCGTCATCCCACGGCTTGCAAGCCATTGCTCGGCGGCAGCAACCAAAGCCGACGCCACCTCCTGGTCGTTGACCGTGTCGAAGAAGCCAAAGAAGCCGGCATTGTCTTTGTGGATCCGCAGATGCTCGTGATCGATCTGCGCCGAAATCCGTCCCACCGCTTTCCCGTCTTTCCAGGCCGTGAAGAGCGCGACTTCCGCGTGCTCGAAGAACGGGTTCTTCTCGGGCGTCAGCCGGTCGGTGATTTCCATGTTGAGCGGCGGCACCCAGGCCGGGTCGTCCGAGTACACGTCGAACGCGACTTGAATGAAGTCCTTCAGGTCCTGGCCCGGCTGATGCTGTTTGATCTCGACGCTCATACCTTGAGGGGGCCTACCATGTCTTCCGGCTGTACCGCTTCGTCGAATTGCTCGCCGGTGAGCAGACCAAGCTCGACCGCAGCCTCTCGGAGGGTCGTGTTCTGCTTGTACGCGTGCTTCGCGATCTTGGCGGCGTTGTCATAGCCGACGAGCGGGTTCAGAGCAGTCACCAGCATCAACGAACGGCGAAGCTTGTCGTCGATCGTCTCGAGATTCGGCTCGATGCCCACCGCGCAGTGGTCGTTGAAGCTCTGAGAGGTGTCGCCGAGCAGACGAATCGACTGAAGCAGGTTGTAGGCCATGACGGGCTTGTACACATTGAGCTCGAAGTTGCCCTGCGACCCTGCGATTCCAATCGTCGCATCGTTGCCCATGACTTGGGTACACACCATCGTCATCGCTTCGCACTGCGTGGGGTTGACCTTGCCCGGCATGATCGAGCTTCCGGGCTCGTTCTCCGGAATTCGAATCTCACCGATGCCCGACCGCGGGCCCGAGGAAAGCCAGCGCACGTCGTTTGCAATTTTCATCAGGGCCACCGCGAGCTGCTTGAGCGCGCCACTGGTGCCGACGAACGCGTCGTGTGCGGCAAGCGCCGCAAACTTATTCGGTGCCGACACGAAAGCCGTCGCACTGAGCTCGGCGATTTTCGCCGCTACCTTGTCCGCATACTTCGGATGCGTGTTCAGGCCGGTCCCGACCGCGGTCCCTCCGAGCGCTAGCTCGCGAAGCTGAGGCATCGTGGCCTCGATCGCCGCCAGGCCGTGGTCGATCTGGGAGACCCAGCCGCTGATCTCCTGCCCGAGCGTCAGCGGCGTGGCGTCTTGGAGGTGGGTCCGACCGATTTTCACGATATGCGCGAACGCCTTGGCCTTGCTGTCGAGCGTGTCGCGAAGCAGCCGAACCTTGGGGGTCATCCCTTCGACCGCAAGGACCGCTGCGATGTGCATAGCGGTCGGAAAGGTGTCGTTGGACGACTGCGATCGATTGACGTGATCGTTGGGGTGCACTGGCTTCTTGCTGCCCATCTCGCCGCCAGCAAGCTCGATCGCGCGGTTCGAGATGACCTCGTTGACGTTCATGTTGGACTGCGTTCCGGAGCCGGTCTGCCACACGACCAGTGGGAAGTGCGCGTCGAGCTTCCCTTCGATGACCTCGTCGGCCGCGCGCACGATCAATTCGCAGACCTCGTCTTCCAGGTTGTCGAGGTCGCGGTTGGTGAGTGCGGCAGCCTTCTTGAGGATTCCAAATGCGTGAACCACTTCGATCGGCATACGCTCCGTGCCGATTCGGAAGTTCATGCGCGACCTCATCGTCTGCGCGCCGTAGTATTTGTCCGCAGGCACCTCGATCGGGCCCATCGAGTCGGTTTCTACACGCGTCGTCATCTTGCCTCCGGGCGCTCCCTTACCGCGTCCTTGACCCGATGTCGATTCCTCGTAGGAGCCCTGATAGATGCAACCGGCACGGCCGCAGCTACCGTCTCAGCCTTGCCCCGCCTGCGGGCGGGCGGTCGATCCGCTTCGCGCCCGCCGTGTGCTTTGGCTAGAGGACGGCGCCCGGTTTTTTTGCGGCGAGGCATGCCAAGTTCGCTTTGGGCTGGGCGATCGCGAGTTTGACGCACCCGTGGGTCGGCCTTCCGAACGAACCCGCGTCGAGCGCCCGTCCATACCGGACCTCGTGCGAGAAGCCACCGTGCCAAGGGGCGATGCGACGGGAAGCGACGGCGAATCCGGCCGCGCGGGCCAGTATGACCCGATCCTCGCGACCGGCCTCGCGCTGCTGGCCCTTCCATTGACTCTGCTGACGCCGGGCCGAGAGCTCGGCTGGTTGGCGGCGTTCCTCATCGCGCTCTGCGCGGCGGTGAACGCACGCATTCCGCTCCAGAGCATCCAAGCAACCCCGTCGCTCAGGGTGGTTGCGCCGCTTGGCCTCGTCCTCGCCTCCGTCGCCGCGGTGATGTCCACGGACGCGGAGACGCAACGCTGGTCACTCATCGGCGCGGGTATCGCCGCCGTCGCGGTTTCGATTCGCAACTGGCTTCATGCCTCATTCTCCGCACCGTTGCGAAACGCAGCGCGGGCGCTCCGAGAAACGCTACCGCGCAACGCGCGAGTCCCGACCGGTGACGCCTCCGCCTACGAGGAGGTCCCCGTAGCCAGCCTACGCCAAGGAGATCTCGTCGTCGTGCTCGAGGGCGAACGCGCGCCAGCGGATGGGGTGATCGAAGAGGGCTCGGGGCTGGCCTTGCGCTTCCCGAGCGCGGCGCACTCGCGGGCCTACACCGCAAGTGACTTCATTTTGGCCGGCACGCGGGTCCTCGACGGCGCAGTCACCGTCCGTGTTCGCCGCACGGGTCAAGAGTGCGGCATCGTTCGCGCGGTCGAGCTCGGGAGGCGCGCGCAACGAGAGCTCGCGGCGGCACCTCGTCTACGCTTTGCGGTCACGCACTGGAGCTGGCTGCTATTGGCGCCCGCGAGCATCGCCGCGTTGCTCTGGGCCGGGCCGGCCGGGGCCGCGACCTTTCTCCTTGGGGTCCCGGCGCTTGCCTTGCTGGCGTCGCTCGACGTTCCCTTGGACGCCGGCGCCCTCGCTTCGGCCCGACGCGGCATGTTTTTTGGAAGCTCGCGCGCGCTGCGCGATGCAGGGCGCGCAAGCACGACCGCGATCCTTTTGCGAGGGTCGCTTACCGCGGGCGAGCCGGTCGTTCGGCAGGCTCATTCGCTCGGGGAGACAGACCTCTCCCTCGTTCTCGGGCTCGCAGCCGCTGCCGAGAAGGCTGCCGAGGACCACCCAATTGCCGGAGCGATCCGACGCTACGCAGAGGAGCACGGCCGGGCCTCGACCACGGTGCGCAAGCAGCGCGTCCGCGAAGGCCTCGGCGTCACGGCGGTGACCTCTCATGGAGTCCCGGTTGTCGTCGGCCGCCGCCAGCTGCTTCTCGATGAAGGCATCAGCGTCGCCACGGCGGACAGCGACGCCGAACACATCGAGAACGAAGGGCTGACCCCGATCTTCATCGCGATCGACGGCCGCCTCGAAGCGCTGTTCGCCGTGCTCGACGCCATGCACGTCGGCGCGCGAGACGCGGTGCAGCGGATCGAAGACCTCCCCTGCGAGGTGGTCATCCTGTCTGGAGACGACCGCCGGACGGTCGAGCGCATCGCGGCTCATCTCGGCTCCCCGCGCGTCAAGGCTCCGCTCCTGCCTCACGAGCGCGTCGCCGAGGTTCGGGCGCTCCGCGAGACCGGCGGCGTGACCGCGACGATCGGCCGCGGTGGCGAAGACGATCCGGTGCTGGCCGCCGCCGATGTTCCAGTCTCGCTCAGGCTCGTCGGCTCTGCCTTGGAGGACCGGGGCGTGGTTGTCGCAAGCCACGACGTTCGCGATGCAGCCGGCGCGCTCTGGATCGCGCGGGCGGTGCGCCGGGCGACCTGGAGGAGCATCGGCGCCTGTGTCTTGGCCACCCTTGTCGTGGTGCTCGGTGTCGCTTTCGGTTGGATGACCCCCGTCATCGCTGCTCTGGGTGCCGTATTGACCGAGGCCTGGACGCTTCGGGCTGGCTCCCGCCTCCTTCGCCGTGTAGACCTGCGAGTGCCGATGCAGCAATAGCGGAGAACGATCGATGAGTGACAAGGCATGGGGCGGCCGGTTCGAAAAGGAGCTGGACGCCATCGCAGCAAGCTTCAGCGCCAGCGTAGACGTCGACGGCCGGCTTTGGCCCCAGGACATCGACGGCTCCATTGCGCACGTGCGCATGCTCGCCGACCAGAAGATTGTGTCCAGGCAAGACGCCGACAAAATCGTCGGTGGCCTCGAAACGATCCGCACCTCGATCGAACGGGGCGAGTTCGACTGGGACGAAAGCAAAGAAGACGTCCACATGAACATCGAGGCCGCGCTGACGAACGCGATCGGCGACGCGGGCGGACGTCTCCACACCGGTCGAAGTCGAAACGACCAGGTCGCCACAGACATGCGGCTTTGGACGCGAGAGGCCTGCACGTCCGTCGTCGCGGACATCGACGCGCTGCTGGAGGTTTTGGTTGACAAGGCCGATGGGCACCTCGACTTTCTGATGCCGGGGTACACGCACCTTCAGAGGGCGCAGCCGATTCGCCTGGCGCATCATCTCATGGCGTGGGCCGAGATGCTCGACCGCGACCGCGACCGACTCCTCGATGCATCCAAGCGCATGAACGAGTCGCCGCTCGGCAGCGCGGCTCTTGCGGGCACGACCTTTCCGATCGACCGAGAGGCCACGGCCAAGGCGCTCGGGTTCGACCATGCCATGCGCAACTCACTCGACGCGGTCAGCAGCCGGGATTTTCTCCTCGAATCGGTGAGCGCGCTCGCCATCTGCTCGGTTCACCTTTCGCGGATCGCCGAAGAGCTCGTGCTCTGGTCGAGCCAGGAGTTCGCGTTCATGCAGATGAGCGACGCGTTCACCACGGGCTCCTCGATCATGCCGCAGAAGAAGAACCCGGACATGCCGGAGCTAGTGCGTGGCAAGACGGGCCGAGTGGTCGGCTCCCTCGTCAACCTCTTGGTCATGCTCAAGGGCCTTCCGCTCACCTACAACCGGGACCTTCAAGAGGATAAGGCTCCGGTCTTCGATGCGTTCGACACCGTCCACGATTGCCTGGCGGTCCTGAGCGGCGCAATCGGCTCGGCGAAGTTCGACAAAGATCGGATGGCGGCTTCCCTTCAGGCTGGCTTTTTGGATGCCACCGAGGTCGCGGACTGGCTTGCGCTGCGAGGCGTGCCGTTCCGGGATGCGCACCATGTCGCGGGCAAGCTGGTTCAAAGAGCGGCCCAGGAGGGCAAGACGCTCTCCGAGCTGCCGCTCGAGGCCTACCAGGACGCGCACGAAGCGTTCGACGACACGGTCTTCTACGCCCTGAACATGGAATCCGCGGTCGAGCGGCGGGATGTGGTCGGAGGGCCGGCCCGCGGGCGGGTGGCGGCTGCCATCGCAGAGCTCCGGGGTCGACTGCAGGCGCGCCGGGACGCATAAAGGACTGTCGTGTCCAACGTTCACATTCCGGAATCGCCTTGGTTCTCGTATCGAGATGGTGCGCTCGTCTGCGAAGACGTGGCTCTGGAATCGATCGCCAACGAGGTCAATACCCCTGCGTTCGTCTACTCGGGCGCAGCCATCGATGACGCCTATCGCTCAATCGACGAAGCGCTTGCTTTTGCGCCGCACCTGATCGCCTACGCCGTGAAGGCCAATGGCAATCTGTCCGTTCTCGCGCGCCTGGCCGCACAGGGCTGCGGGGCGGACATCGTCTCTGCAGGAGAGATGCAGCGCGCGCTCAGGGCAGGGTTCCCGCCCGAGCGCATCGTCTACAGCGGAGTCGGCAAGCGGCGCGAGGAAATCGTGGCGGCCGCAAACGCTGGCATTCGCGCTCTGCACGTCGAGAACATCCAGGAGCTCGATGTCGTCGAAAGTGTCGCACAGGAGCTCGGCCGTCCCCTGGCGATCGGCCTGCGCGTAAACCCGGATGTCGACGCCGACACCCATCCCTACATCGCGACGGGGCTTCGCGAGTCGAAGTTCGGCTTAGCGATTCCGGTCGCCGAGTCGATCGTTCCCCGTGTGCTGAGGAGCCCCCACCTCGACCTCGAAGCGGTCGCCTGTCACATCGGCTCGCAGCTTTCGTCCCCACGGCCGCTGCGCGACGCGATCGAGATTCTCGGCAACTTCGCCGGGCATTGCATCGACCGAGGGGCGAGGTTGCGCGCGATCGACGTAGGCGGTGGCTGGCCCATGCACTACGGGAAAGAAGTCGATGCCTATCCGCCTGCCGCCCGGTTCGGCGAAGCGATCCGGGAAGGCCTGGAAGCGTCGGGCATGTTGCGGCCGGAAGTCGAGATCATCACCGAGCCCGGACGAGCCCTGGTGGGTGATGCCGGTGTGCTTTTGACGCGCGTCTTGTACACCAAGATGCAAGGCGATCGACGCTTCGTCATCGTCGACGCGGCCATGACCGAGCTCATTCGACCCGCACTGTACGGCGCCTACCACGCGATCATGCCCATCGCAGAGCCAGACCCCGGCGCCGATCTCGTTTCGGTCGACGTCGTCGGACCCGTCTGCGAGTCGGGCGACTTCGTTGCGAAGGATCGCCCGTTGCCAGCGGTGAGCCAGGGGGACTTGCTTGCCATTCGCGGAGCCGGCGCTTACGGACGGGAGATGCAGAGCATGTACAACGCACGGCCTCTGCCCCCCGAGGTTCTCGTCGACGGTTCGCGCTCGCGTCTGGTGCGCCGCCGCAGCGGTCCGGAAGCCCTTTGGCAGGGCGAGATCCTCGCATGAGTGGCGTGACGATCCTCGGGACCGGACGCCATCTCCCCGGCGAACCGGTGCCGAATGACGCCCTTGCCCGCGTGATGGACACGAGCGACGAATGGATCGAGGCACGCACCGGAATCAAGCAGCGCCACTTCGCGCGTGACGGACAAGGGCCGAGCGACCTCGCCGTCGAGGCGTCCAGGCAGGCGATCGACGATGCGGGGCTCGATGCATCGGACATCGACTACATCATTTTCGCCACCATGACGCCCGACCACTTCTTTCCAGGCTCGGGCCCACTTCTCGGCGCGAAGCTCGGGATCTCGGGCGTCCCGGCGCTCGACATTCGGCAACAGTGCGCGGCAATCCCCTACGGATTGCAACTGGCGAACGCGCTCGTTCAGTCCGGCGCTGCGAAGACGATCCTACTGGTGGGCGCCGAGGTTCACGCCGGCTTCATGCCCTGGTCGGACTGGGACCTCGTGCGTTCCGAAGCCGAGGGCCAGGCGTCGACGGAGGCCTACGAGCGCGCGAACCGGCACCGAGGCCTGGCTGTGGTCTTCGGAGACGGCGCCGCCGCGATGGTCCTCCAGCAAAGCCAAGCGCCAGACGGCGGTTTTCTCGGCGCCGAGTTGCACAGTGACGGAGACGCCTTCGACCATTTGTACGTTCCGGGCTGTGGCTTTCGGCGCATTCCCTACGTCACACCGGAGGCTCTGCTCGCCGAGGAGCACATTCCGCAGATGCGCGGCCCTTCACTTCTCAAAAAAGCGGTCCAAACGCTCTCGCGCACCGTGAAATCGATCTGCGAAACCCACGGCGTCTCCCAAGGCGAGATCGACTACTTCATCGCGCACCAGGCCAACGACCGAATCAATCGGGCCGTCCGGGATTCGCTTCGGATCCCTCCCGAAAAAATCCCTTCGAACATCGCGCGCTACGGCAACACCTCGGCGGCCACGATTGGCATCCTCACGGACGAGCTTCGACGTGAGGGCCGCATTCGCGAAGGCGATCTTTTGTGCTTTCTCGCCCTTGGTGCCGGCTTGAACTGGGGCGCCGCGCTCCTTCGACTTTGACCTAGCCTCGCAGCACGTCTGGACGCTCGCCGATCTTCGGGCGGATGACGCCGCGCTCCGTGTAAATTGCATCGACGAGGCGCGCTGGCGTGATGTCGAACGCCGGATGCCGACAGGGAATT
>Ga0265303_10001857_pt1 | contig 13104 bp, 13 predicted proteins | sample Helome_2_FD_192494 | JGI IMG/M metagenome (GOLD analysis project Ga0265303, IMG submission 192494) | Marine sediment microbial communities from subtidal zone of North Sea - Hel_20160317 (Illumina Assembly) | ecosystem: Environmental > Aquatic > Marine > Subtidal zone > Sediment ...
CGTCTTCGAGGGTCAGTTCGAATGGCGTTTCGCTCACGATTCTCTTCCTGAGTGGCTGGGGACGATCCTCCTGAGGTCCTTATCGGCCACTGCCGGGCGGACCTTTAGCGCCTGAAGCGCCTGCCGGGTCTGTACAACGCCGGCCAAAAAATCCATGCTCGAAACGGAGCCATGAACGCGAACGAAGACAAGCCCCTGCCCGAGCCCGCCGACGCGGTCCAGCGTCTGCGCGACGCCCGGCGTGTGGTGGTCAAAATCGGCTCCGCCCTGCTGGTGGCGCAGGCCAGCGGGCGCGTAGACGCGGATTGGTTCCGCGCCCTGGTCGAGGATCTGGTGGCCTTGCGCGCCCGGGGTCAGCAGGTGCTGCTAGTGTGCTCGGGTGCCATCGCGCTGGGACGCCGCCATCTGGGGCTGGGCACCGGTGCGCTGCGTCTGGACGAGAGTCAGGCCGCGGCGGCGGCCGGGCAGATCCGGCTGGCTCACGCCTGGCAGGAGGCCCTGGGCGAGCATGAGATCCCGGTAGCGCAGGTGTTGCTGACCCTGTCCGATACCGAGCAGCGCAAGCGTTATCTCAACGCCCGCGGCACGCTGCAGAAGCTGCTCGGTCTTGGCGCCGTGCCGGTGATCAACGAAAACGACACCGTAGCCACCGAAGAGATCCGTTATGGCGATAACGATCGTCTGGCCGCACGGGTGGCGCAGATGGTCAGCGCCGATTGTCTGGTGCTGTTGTCCGACGTCGATGGCCTCTACGACGCGGATCCGGTCCATCATCCGCAGGCCAGGCTGATCGACGAAGTACACGAACTCGATGACCGCATCCAGGCGATGGCCGGCGAGTCCGCAACCGATACGGGCTCGGGTGGCATGATCACCAAGCTGGCGGCCGCACGTATCGCGCTCGGCGCCGGTTGTCATATGGTCATCGCCAACGGACGGCGCCCGCGGCCCCTGCAGGCGCTGGAGCAAGGTGCAGCCTGTACCTGGTTCGTGGCCGGGGACTCCCCGTCTGGCGTGCGCAAGCAATGGATCGCGGGCAGTCTGAGACCCCATGGAGCGGTGCACGTGGATGGCGGCGCGGCTGCCGCTCTGGATGCCGGCAAGAGCCTGCTGCCGGCCGGGGTGGTGCGGGTCGAAGGCCAGTTCGAGCGTGGCGACGCGGTCGTGATCTACGGTCCCGATGGCGCTGAACTGGCACATGGTCTGAGTGCCTACGGCGCGTCCGAGGCGGGGCGCATCGCCGGACGCCGAAGTGCAGACATCGCAGGCGTGCTTGGATACCGTGGGCCTGACGAACTGGTCCATCGCAATGACCTGGCCATGATCCGGAGGAAAACATGACGACGCAGGCGCGGGCCGCGACAAACGGCGAAATCGCCGCGACTATGGACGCCATCGGCGTGTCTGCGCGCGAAGCGGCCGCGGTCCTGGCGCGTACGCCCAGCGAGCAAAAGGATTCAGCGCTTCGGCATATGGCCGAGGGTCTCCGCGAGAGCGCCGGGCAGATTCTGACGGCCAACGCCCGCGATGTGCAGGGGGCGGGCGAGCGCGGTTTGAGCGACGCGATGCTCGATCGGTTGCGGCTCGATGAGGCCCGGGTTGAGGCCATGGCCGGTGCGCTGGAAGCGATCGTCGACCTGGCCGATCCGGTGGGCCGCGTAATGCAGTCATGGACCCGGCCCAATGGTCTGCAGATCCAGCGTGTGGCCGTCCCGCTGGGTGTGATCGGCATTATCTACGAGAGCCGGCCCAACGTGACCGCCGACGCCGGTGCCTTGTGTCTGAAGTCCGGCAACGCGGTGATCCTGCGCGGCGGCTCCGAGAGCTTCTATTCGAGCCGGGCCATTCATAAGGCGTTGGCCGCAGCATTGGAGACAGCCGGCTTGCCGGTCAACGCGATCCAGATGGTGCCCACCACCGATCGGGAGGCGGTTGGTTATCTGTTGGGATCCATGACCGAGTATGTGGATGTGGTGGTGCCCCGTGGCGGCAAGAATCTCATCGCGCGGGTCCAGCGTGATGCACGGGTCCCGGTGATCGGACATCTGGAAGGTCTGTGTCACGTCTATGTGGACGCGGCTGCCGATCCGCGGATGGCCAGGGAGATCGTGATCAACGCCAAGCTGCGCCGCACAGGCATCTGCGGCGCCGCCGAGACCCTGCTGGTGGATCGGGCGGCCCGGGAAAGCCACTTGCCCCTGCTGGTCGGGGCGTTGCTCGAGGCCGGTTGTGAACTGCGTGGAGACGCGACGGCCTGCAGCATCGACCCGCGGGTGCAAACCGCCAGCGAGTCCGACTGGAGCACGGAGTATCTGGATGCGGTGATGGCGGTGCGGTGCGTGGACGGGGTCGCCGGGGCACTGGCCCATATTGCGGCCTACGGGTCCGGCCACACTGATGCCATCGTGACCGACGACCCGGAAACCGCCGAACGTTTTTTGACCCGGGTCGATTCTGCCATCGTGCTGCACAACGCCTCGACACAATTCGCCGATGGCGGCGAATTTGGCATGGGCGCAGAGATCGGCATCTCTACCGGCCGGGTCCATGCACGCGGGCCGGTCGGCGTGGAGCAGCTGACCAGCTACAAGTATTGCGTCCGTGGAAGCGGCCAGGTGCGCGCGCCATAAGGACGATCCGACGGCAGACGGGTTGCCGCTGCTGGCGACAGGACGGCAGATCTTTCGGGTTATGCGGACAGAAGCCGCCCTGGGCCACAGGTATACTTGAGCCCGCAAATCCGATCCCGCCCTGGCGAAATAGAACAGATACATGCCCAAACCCATCCTGGTTTCCCTCGACGTGGACGCCGACCCGCCGGTGACGGTCAACGAGCCGAACTACGTCGTAAAGAAACGCAGATGCCGTCGCATCGTGTGGAAAAGAGATCCGGATTCCCCGCAGGATTTCCGCTTCCGCTATCTGAGCATCGATGGCGGCGGCAGCATGTTCGTCAGTCCGAAGGTAAGGAAGAAGTCTATCGAGATTACCGATCGCGCCCGGTTTACCGTGACCGAGTCTGTCTACTGGTACACGCTGACGGTGGAACACAAGGGCGTGACCTACACGTCCGGGCTTGCCAGCGGTCCGGGGCCGGCGACGCCGGGCAAGAACAAACGCAAGGGCGAGGTCGTCCTCGGGGCCCGCCCGGTCATCCGTAATCTCTAGGATTGCTGAATCAGCCACAGCCGGGCCGAACCAGACTTGCGAATACAGCGGATTGCGCTGGTTTGTGGCGTTGTGGCGACCCGCGCGATCTCTCAGAATGAGTCCATGCCACGCTTATCCAAATCGGTCATAGCTGCTGCCGCTGATCGGCGCATCAGCAACATACTCTTGTCATGACGCATTTCGTAAATAAGCCGTTTTCCCAGGCTTGCGAAAACAACAAGGCCCCGATCCTGGCGGTGCTCGAACAGCATCTAGTGGGTATCTCGGCGCTGCTGGAGATCGGCAGCGGCACCGGGCAGCATGCGGCGTTCTTCGCCGCACGTATGCCCCATCTGGTCTGGCAGGCATCGGACCGGAGCCATCATCTGGCCGGTATCCGTATCTGGCAGCAGGAGGCGGCTCTGCCAAATCTGCCGCCGCCGCTGGAGCTGGACGTAAATGACTGGCCATGGCCGGTCGACAAGACCGGGGCCGTATTCTCGGCCAACACTGCCCACATCATGAGCTGGCCAGAGGTAGAGCGTCTTATCGACGGGGTCGGGCGCGTGTTGCAGCCCGAAGGCCGGTTCCTGCTCTACGGGCCGTTCCGTTATGACGGCAGACACACCAGCGACAGCAACGCGTGCTTCGACCAGATGCTGCATGCGCGGGATCCGGACAGCGGCGTGCGCGACGTCGAGTCGCTGATGCTGCACGCGGATCGGGCCGGACTGGAGATCCTGGCCGACCATCCGATGCCGGCCAACAACCGGACGCTGGTCTGGCGTCGGCGGCCTTGATGGATCGGCGCCGGCGGCTCGACCGGACCGGCCATATCGCGGCAAACGGGGCTTGCTGACGCATGGGTCGACGCAGGATGATAGCCGTCCGGGGTGCCATCCGGTGCCCTCTCAGCGGAGCGAATCCATGCAGCTATCCATGTACCAGGCCTCGGTTCCGATGTTCACCCGGATGCTCGGTAATCTGATCAATATCCTGGAGAAGGGCGATTCCCATGCACTGGAACGCAATATCGATCCCGCCGTGTTGCTCAACGCGCGTCTGTTCCCGGACATGTTCCCGCTCACCAGGCAGGTGCAGATCGCCTGCGATATTCCCAGGCGCGGTGCTGCCAGATTGGCCGGACTACAACCGCCGGACACCGCGGATGATGAGACCGGTTTCGCGGCGCTCATCGATCGCGTACGTGGCACCATCGAGTACCTGAACGGACTCGATCCGGAGGCTTTTTACGACAGCGAAAAACGCCAGGTCACGCTGAAAGTCAGGGGCCGCGAGGCGCATTTCACCGGCACGCCATTCCTGCTCAACTTCGTGCTACCGAATCTCTATTTCCATATCGCTACGACGTACAACATCCTGCGCCACAACGGCGTGGAGCTGGGCAAGCGGGATTTCCTCGGCGAGGATTGAGCGTCGTCGATTCGGTGCGGTAGCGCAGACGCCTCAGACAGCGCTGAGATGCCGGGCCGGCGCCGCGGGGGCGCCTTTCGATTTGCCCGGTATGCCATAGGCTTCGGGCGTCTCGGCCTGTTTGGCGTCCCACAGGGTGCCGAACCGGGTCACGTGGGCCTCTGGATCCTCCCCGAACAGCCGCATGCCCAGGGGCATGGCCGCCGCCTGGAGCTCCGCACGGCGCCAGCGGATGAGGCCAAACAGGGAACGCAATGTCTGCGGGTCGCCAAAGCGATCCGGCTCGTCGAGCAGGATGGCCTGCAGCACGGCCAGATCATGCTCTTCGCCAAGATAATCGGTCAGGCGATGACATTCCTTCTCGCGCGGCCCGAGCATTGCCGGCCAGATCGGACCCAGCAGCTTCATGTGATAACGATGATATTTGGCCCGCTTGCGCCAGTCATGCAGCAGTTCGGTCGTCGCGATCTGTCGCGCCTCCTGCATGCGCCTGTGGGCGCGTCCGTAGGTCTTGCCCAGACCGCCGGCTACGGCAGCAAATCCGTCGCTCTCCAGGCTCCAGTCTCCGACTCGCCAGTGGGCCGCGTAGAGTGAATGGCGCGCCTCGATCAGGCGGTCGTCCAGCTTTACCGCGCCGACGATGTGCAGCCGGCGTTGCTCCAGATTCTGCCGCACCGGGGCGAAGACGTTGGGCTGGATCAGACTGGCGAAGCGTTTGGTGATCGCGTCCAGGCACTCGATGCTGGCGGTGGCGTCACGGGTGTGGCTTAGCGAGCGACCCAGATCCCGAAACCAGGCGTTCTCTGCGCGGTATTCGGGGAACGTTGGGCGCACCAGCCTGATCAGCGCGCGGACCAGCTTGCAGCGCCGACGGACGTCGTGGACCGCCTCGTGGACGTCATGCCGGGCCTGAAGGATGTCCTTGATCGCGCCTTCGATCTGATCCCGCGCCACCCGGACCAGCTCATGATTGAGGGATTTATCCGGGTTGAGGCGATAGCTCATGTCCAATCCAGTATGTGACGCGCGGCCGATTAGTCTAACCCGAAGTCGGGCGTCAAATGAAGCCCTCGCGCGTCCCCGGCCCGCGGCCACGCACGGGGCTGGCGAAAACCACCAAAACCCCATCCGGCTTCTGGTATCCTCCCTCCGCAATCGGGAGTCAAACCCATCGACAACAAGCTCATAAAGGCCCTGGCCAGCGCCCTGCTGTGGGTGTTCCTGTGCTTCTGGGCCGCGCCCGCCGCCGCCTACGATTATCCGATCGCCGATCCCTTTTTGGCCACCGTCGTCGGCACCCCGGCTCCGCTCAGGGCGCCGTTGCCCACCGACGTCCCGTTCAAGCGACGCAGTACCCGGGTGCTGGAGCGGGAGGCGCCGGACGCGCTCTGGTACGACCAGGAATTGCGCTATTCCTATGCCGCGCAGAAAGGGCCGGCGCCGCTGATCTTTACCATCGCCGGCACCGGCGCGGCCCATGACGGAAGCAAGAGCTGGCTGGCGGCCCGGGCGTTCTATTCCAAGGGCTTCCACGTGGTGGCGCTCGGCTCGCCGGTGAGCGCCAATTTTGTCGTCGCGGCTTCCAGCAGCGGCGTCCCAGGGGACTCGTTCGACGATGCCCGGGATCTCTACCGGGTGATGCAGAAGATCCGGGACGAGCTGCAGGGCAAGCTGGAGATTACCGACTACTATCTGGCCGGCTATAGTCTCGGCGCCTTCAACGCCGCGTACGTGAGCCACCTGGACGCGGAGCAGAAGGCCTTCGGCTTCCGCCGGGTACTGATGATGAACCCGCCGGTGCGGCTCTATAGCTCGATCTCGCTGCTGGATCGGATGCTGGAGAATATCCCCGGTGGCCCGGACAACTTTGATGACTTCTTCGAAAAGATCGTCGACGCGGTCGGTCAGGCCTATCGTCGCTCGGACTCGGTGCGTTTCGACGAAGAACTGCTGTTCAAGGCCTTCGAGATCCTGCGCCCCACCGACGAACTGCTGGCGTCGCTGATCGGGCTGGTTTTCCGCATCGCCTCGGCCAACATGGCGTTCACTGCCGATGTGATGACCGACTTCGGCTACATCAAGCCCAGCAACGTGCGGCTGACCCGAAATACCGATCTCGGCGTCTACAACGAAGTGGCGATGCGTCTGGGTTTCACCGATTATTTCCACGCTTTCTTCTATCCGTATCGGGCCAGTCTCGAGCCAGGGCTTTCGCGTGGCGAACTGATCGAGCGGATGAGTCTGGTGACGATCGGCGATTATTTGCGCGGGGCCGACAACATCTATCTGATCCACAATGTTGACGACCTGATCCTCGAGTCCGGCGAGATCGAGATCCTCGAGGACCTGTTCGGCGAGCGGGCGACGGTTTTCCCGCGCGGCGGCCATATGGGGAATATGGAGTCGCGTGACTACATCGGTCGCATGTTGTCGATTATGGACCCGGGGACGGCGCCCTGAGATGAATGCGATCGGTCGTTACAGCGGGTCTGTTGTCCTCGTCCTTCTGGCGGTTCTGAGCACCGGATGCAGCACAGCGCCGGTCATCGAGGGTGGCGAGCCCGAGCCGCCGGTTTTCTCGGCCGAGCGAGTGCTGCAGCCGGGCGTGACCCATCCCGGCGATGTCTACGATCCCTGGCAGGGTTTCAACCGCCGCGTCTATCGTTTCAATGCCTTCGTTGACAAGAACTTCCTGCTGCCCGTGACCAACGGCTATCAGGCCGTGACCCCGGCCCCGGTGGAACACAGCATCCACAATTTCTTTACCAATTTCCTCAACCTCAACACCATCCTCAACAGCGTGCTCCAGTTCAGCCCGCGCAAGGTCGTGCAGACCACCGGGCGGGTGGCGGTCAACTCGACCCTCGGTGTGCTCGGTCTGTTCGACCCGGCCACCCGCATGGGAATCCCGCAACACCAGGAGGATTTTGGCCAGACCCTGGGGCGCTGGGGGGTCGGACCGGGTCCGTATCTGGTGCTGCCGCTGCTCGGACCGTCGTCTCTGCGCGACGGCATCGGCGCCGGCGTGGATTGGTATGTGAACAACCGGCTGCGGGAAGAGATTTTCGCGCCTGAAACCTGGCACGAAGTCGTTTGGACCACGCTGTTCATCCTCGACACCCGCGCCAACGTCGCCTTCCGTTATTACGAGACCGGCACGCCCTTCGAGTACCGGATGGTGCGAATGCTCATCACCACCAAACGCAGACTGGATATCGAGCGATGAACAGCAGACGCATCGGCAGTCTGATACTGTTTTTTTGTGCGCTGCTGAGCGCCGGCCAGCTTGCAGCCGAACCCGCGCCGCCGATCCGCGTCGGCGTCACGATTTCGCTCAGCGGTGAGTTTGCGGTGCTGGGGCGGGATGAGCTCCAGGGCATGCAGATGTGGGCGGATGATTTAAACCGCCGCGGCGCGCTGCTCGGGCGCAAGGTCGAGATCGTCCACTATGACGACGAGTCGGACCCGGACAAGAGTGCCGAACTCTACGAGCGGCTGATCACCACGGACAAGGTCGATTTGCTGCTGGGTCCCTACGGTTCCGATATCACCTACGCGGCAAGTGCGGTGGCCGAGCGCCATCAGTTTCCGATGGTGGCGACCGGCGCGGCGGCCAGCAAGATCTGGTCCCGGGGATTCCGGAATATCTTCCAGATCGATGCACCGGCGGCTCGCTATATGGATCTGCCGCTGGCATTTGCCAAGGAGAAAGGTTTGACCCGCGTGGCGCTGGTCCACAGCGATGCAGAATTTGCCCGGGAGGTTACCGCCGGTGCCCGGGGCAAAGCCGAGGAGCTCGGGATGCAGGTCGTGCTGGATGCCGAGTATCCCTTGTCGCAACAACAGTTCGGGCAGCTGGCCCGTACCATCGGGGAGGCAGACCCGCAGCTGCTGATCGGTGGCACCTATCTGGACGATTCCATCGGCCTGGTAAGGGCGCTTGCTAAAGCCGGCGTCGAGCCGCAGATCGTCGCGCTCACCGTGGGGCCGGCGCAAAGAGCCTTTGGCGAAGCGCTGGGCGAAGACGCCAACAACGTCATCGGGGTCCTGGCCTGGATGCGGAGCGGCTTCCTGCCCCTGGCCTACGACTTTTCCTATCGCTACAAGGCTAAATACGGTGGCAACGCCGCGGTCCACGCCGCTTATGGTTACGCCGGTGGCCAGGTGCTGGAAGCCGGGGTCCGGCTGGCCGGTTCGCTGGACAAGGATGCGATCCGCGACCAGCTGCGGACCATGACGTTCCGCTCCATCCTCGGCCGCTATCGGGTCGATGACAGCGGCGCTCAGATTGACAAAAATACCTACGTGATGCAGTGGCAGACCGGCTTCCGTCTGCTGATCCTGCCGGAGCAACTCAGAGACGCGCCGGCTGTATTTCCGTTCCGCTAGATTGCCGAATCCGCTCGATGGCCGAGCGCCATCGGACCTGCACCCATCTTTAACGATAGACCTGCTGAGCCAGTACCACCACGCGATCAGCTTCTCCCAGACGCCAGACTTTCTCCCGGTGCGGGTTGAGGAGCAGGCGAGCACCCTCGGCCAGTCGCAGCCCCAGCGCGATCTCGAGTTTTCCCTGTGCCGCGGCGGTCAGATCGTCAAAGCTACAATCCACGCCGGGCTCCACATAGTCCGTGGCGGGCCGCAGGCTGATCTCCACGCCGCCGGCGCTCAGCAGCTCGCGGAAGATCGGGCCGAGGATGGGTTGCCGCGAGACCTGGGCCAGCTGCGCGCTGACGATCTCCGGGCTGACGACCACATCGTCAACCCCCAGACCAGCGAGCACGTCGCGGTTGGCATCGTCGAGTAGCTCGACCGTCGTATGGGGGCGTGGCTGCTGTTTGCCCGGCAGGCTGGACAATCGCAACAGCACCCGCAGCGTGCGCGTATCCGCATCGACCCTACCGTCTGCGTCATCGGCCAGCACCACGATGCTCTGGAAATCGTCGATGTCCAGGTCACTGAACGGTCGTGCTTCCGCGGCGTCACCCTTGACCGGTCGGATCGAAACGTTGCGCAGCGAGCCCCCGAACTGGCGCCGGATCCGCTCTTCGGCATCCTTGTCCTCCTGCAGGGACAGGATGGTGATCTCGGTACCCGTCAGCGCATGGGCGTTGAGTTCCTTTAACACGTCGAGGATCAGCTCGTTCCAGCCTATGATCAGGACCCGCTCGGGCACTTTCGGCTGCTGGCTCTCGGCAGCGCGGATAACCGGTTCTTCACGGTAGTTCTGACCGCGGTAGTTCAGCTTGCGGCCGGTCGACAACAACACCAGCTTTTCGTCCTCGGCGATCTCATAGTCGGCGCCTGGATTGACACCGGCGGCGTGGCGGACGCCGTCCTCGGAGTCGGTCGCCCAGGTGACCCCGATCGGGATTGCCTCATGGAATCCATAAGCGATGTCGCCGAGGGTTTTGTCGATGGTCTCCGGTATCTTGCCGACATAAAGGTCGTTGCCCCCCACCGAGAGCAGCTCGTTGTAGACGGCGGCCAATCCCGGATTGCGGATGGTCTGCACGATGACCTTGCTGATCACGCGGCTGGAGGAAACGATGTGGACCCGGTTGCGGGCAGCGATCTTTGCCAGCTCGTGATTCTCCTCGCGGACGATCTCCGCGGTCATCGCCGGCGATCCCCGGCGCCAGTGTCGTTCGCCCGCCAACAGCACCAGCGTCTTGATCGAATCCCGGTCGTCATCGTCGGTCGAGAGGATGATGATGCTGTCGGCCTGATCCATCGCCACCCGCTCGAGTTCTCTCAGGTTGCTCGGGACGCCGCTGCGCAGGATGGTAGTGACGCGTTCATTGCCGATGCCGGCGACACGCAGCGCATTCTCCATCTTGCCGATCTCTTTTGGCGCCAGGATCACTACCCGCAACCCGGGTTCGAGATGGGCCAGCTCCCGCAGCACAGTGAAGATCCTGTTGTTCCAGCCGAGGATCAGCGTGTGGCCACGTTCCTTGACCGAGGTTTCGCCGGTACGCAGGGTCTCGATCCGGCTGCGCATCGCGTTGTTGATGATCGATACCAGCAGACCGAACACCGCCAGACCGCAGATCGACAGGAACAAGGCATAGAGCAGGATCGGTGTCGAGGCGCCATACATGCGGTGAAAGCCGCGCAGCGTCAGGACCTGGTTTAGTGACCACCACAGGGAATCGAGAAAACCACGATCCAGATCGCGCGGGATCCCGCCGACGGCGTCATTCTCAGTCGAGAACAGACCGAAGGCCACCGCCGTCATGCCGATCACAGTGACCGCTACGACCAGCACCACAAACAGCAGCAGCTGGCCCACGAACTCCCGGGCGAAGGCCCGGTCGACCATGTAACGGATACGTTCGCGGAGTTCTTTCAGCATGGATGCCGGATATTCCAGTTGCTGAGGATGGATACGGCCATGCCGACTTCTTTTTGGCCGACGGGACTCACGAAGACACTGTCGATGCGGATCCGGTGACTAGCGTCCCAGCCGCGGCCCGCAAATGCGGCGGGCCTACTCCGGCGGAGCAATCCTGAGCTGCCAGTTGCGTTCGCCGCTCTTCACGCCGATCTTGCCGGTCTCATAATCAACCGCATGACAGGAGCGGCACTCGCCATTGAACTCGTTGACGAATTTCTCATGCACCGGGTCCTCGTAATGAGCGCGATGGACCAGGGTGGATAGAGCGCCTCCGATGCTGTCCGCATCGGCGTGACAGCGGTCGCATCCGTCGGGGATCACCAGCGTCCGCTGGCCGGCCATGCTGTGACTGACGCGCTGAAGCATGTGATTCAGGCGCATATCACCGTCATCGGTATTGGTGTGGCAGCTCACACAGCCCTGAGGGTAATCTTCGGCCGCTGCATTGGCGCCAAACAGGACCAGCAGCATCAGTCCAAATACTCTCGCAACTCTGTTCATCATCGAATACCTGTCTCCGCTTCGGGGCGCGCCGCCACCAGGGGTGCGGCGTCGGCGCCCCGTTGGCGCCATGGATCTACCAGTTTTTTGGCCCGCTCTTGACTCTCGCCTCTCCGGCGGCGGCATCCATGCCATGGCAATTGGTGCAGCTGCCGCCGAATTGTGTGGTGTAGACATTCGCTTCCGGCCGCTCGAAGTGGATCAGATGGACCATGGTCGCCAACGGCAGTTCGTCTTCGGCTGCGTGGCAGCGACTGCAGTCGTTCGGGACCGTGTCGACCTTGCGCAGCTTACGATGCCCGATCTGAGCTAGCAGCGTATTGAGCCGGAAGTCGCCTGATTTCTCGAGACTCCCGCCTTCCTGACGCAGCTGGTGACAATCGATGCACCCCTGCGCGTAATCGTCTGCGCTGACGACTGCCGGAGTGGCCAGCAGTCCGGCCGCTGTGATCATACAAAGAACGCGAATGCCGTAGCCCATAACGCCAAACCCCCTTAAAGGAAATCACTCGGCTGCTGGTCGGACCCAGGTCCGAAGTGCCGCAGCGGCACTATAATTGCACGATCAGGCCACCGCTGCCACAGGGATTTTCCGCAGTCATGGGCGGGACAAAAACGCCGTGCGATCGGGTATTTCCGGGCGACTTCGTATTGATGCGCGCGACATGCTGGCCCGTTTCTTGATCCTGCAGCCGGCCTGGCCGTCCAGGTGGGTCAGCCAGTTGCCGAGGTTTCTTCGCTGCGCTCATCAAAGCTCAGCGTCCGGTAACGCCAGGTCCTCAGCGTCGACGACCAGTAGTCGGCCGGCAGCCCCGCCTTGCGTTTGAGGGCAGCGAAGAACTCTGCCGGATCGGGCAGTTGCTCCCATACCTTTGGCAGGAAGGTCGCGCGCTTCGGACCGTCCTCCAGCAGCAGGCCGTCGACCAGCGGCTCGATCCGCTGCAGCAGCTCGATCTCGTCGCGGGCATCAACCGCGTTCATCGACGACAGCACCGAGACTTCTATCCTGATCTGGTCCAGCTCGGTTTCGCCAAGGCGCGGGAAGCGGATGTCTTTGAAGGCTGCATTAAAAGCCGCTACCGCCACATCCTCAGCCAGCGGTCTCCGCGCTTCGAGCGACCCGACGCAGCCACGTAGCGCTCCGTCCTTACGCAGCGTCACAAAGCTCGCACCGGGCAGCGCCAGCGGGCCATCGAATTCGGACGCGCCCACCGGTCGGGGCTGACCCCGGGCCAGCCCGAATGCGATCGACTGACGGGCAAGCCTCAGCAGTCGATGCTGTTCCGCCGGGCCCAGTTCATCGAAGGGCGAAGCTGCCATAGCCCACCACTCGCTTGTGATCACCGGCCGTATCGCCGGAGTTGCGAAGGTCCACGGCCTCGACCGTCAGGTCCCGGGCGGCGGCTGAGTGCATCAGACCATTGATCGCACGTGCGCCACAGGCCTCCTGCCCGGACAGAGTGTCGCAAAGTTGGAGGATCTTGCCGCAGGTCCGCGCGTCTGTTTCGCGGGCGTGTTCATAGTCGAGGAAGTGCGACAGATCGGAGCTGACCACGATCAGGGTCTCGGCGCCGCCCCAGAGGGTGTCGATCACGGCGCCGACCTGTCCGGCAGGGCAG
>Ga0265303_10001858_pt1 | contig 13104 bp, 11 predicted proteins | sample Helome_2_FD_192494 | JGI IMG/M metagenome (GOLD analysis project Ga0265303, IMG submission 192494) | Marine sediment microbial communities from subtidal zone of North Sea - Hel_20160317 (Illumina Assembly) | ecosystem: Environmental > Aquatic > Marine > Subtidal zone > Sediment ...
TGCCGCCCATGGACAATGGTCGATTTACGAAGGTGACCTTTACGGGCCTCCCAGCCCGGGCCACCTGACGCGTCCACCCCAACGCACCACCGAGCCCGGGAGTCATGCCCCCGGGCTTCTTTGTGCCCAGAGCAGGCTCCCCCCACAACAGACCTGAAGGATGTGAGAGGCATGGCAACCAGCACTAACCTCCCCGAACCCATGGAATCACTCGACGAACTCGCTACGCACGCGCCCGGGAGGATCGCCGAAGCTGCAACCGTTGCGGAGCTGGAGGAGATCGAGGCGAAGACCGTCGGGAAGCAGTCGCCGATTGCGGCGGCACGGCGTTCGCTTGGCTCGATTGACGATCCGGACGCCAGAAGGGCTGAGGGGCTACGGATCAATGAGATTGCCATGGCACTCACGGCAGACCTTGACAACCGCCGTCGACTGCTTGCTGGAGCTGAAGAGGATGCGGCGTTGCAGGCCGATGCGGTGGACGTGACCCTGCCAGGGCGACTGCCAGAGCGCGGGAGCCTCCACCTGATCCAGCAGACCATGGACGAGATCGTGGACATCTTCGTCGGGCTCGGATACACCGTCGCCACGGGGCCAGAGGCAGAAACCGAGTTTTACAACTTCACGGCGCTCAACATCCCTGCCACCCACCCCTCCCGCATGGAGAGCGACACTCTGTACCTGGACTACGGGACTGAGGAAGAGGAGGTCCTGCTGCGCACCCACACCTCGCCGATGCAGGCGAGGTACATGGAACAGCATGAACCTCCGGTCTACGTAGTCGTCCCTGGACGAGCATTCAGGGCCGACGCGGTAGATGCCACCCATCTGCCGGTGTTCCACCAGATCGAGGGCCTTGCCGTCGATGAGAACATCACCTTCGGCGACCTCAAAGGCACGCTTGCCGACTTTGCCAAGCGCTTCTTCGGGCCAGATACGAAGGTCAAGTTCATCCCTCACTACTTCCCGTTCACCGAACCGTCTGCCGAGATGCACGCATATACCAACGGTGAGTGGTTGGAGCTCCTCGGATGTGGAATGGTCAATCCCGCCGTGTTCGAGCAGGTTGGATACGACCCGTCAGCGGTTACCGGCTTCGCGTTCGGCGTCGGCGCTGAACGTATGGCGATGGTTCGCCACGGAATCAACAACATTCGTGCGCTTGCCGACGCAGACGTCCGAATTCTGGAGCAGTACCGATGAAGTTCACGCTGTCATGGATGAGGGAATTCGTCGATGTTCCGGACATGGAGCCCGAGCAGCTGATCGAGACATTCGAGAGCCTCGGACACGAGGTCGAAGATTGGCGAATCCTTGAGCCTGCCTTTTCTGGCGTCGTTGTCGGAGAGGTGCTCGAGGTTGGGCCGCATCCGAACGCCGACAAGGTTCGACTCACCAAGGTGGACGTCGGATCCGAGGTGCTCGAGATCATCTGCGGCGCCTGGAACTTCGAGGCTGGAGCCATCGTGCCCGTGGCCGTCCCCGGTTCGGTTCTTGGCGAGGACTTCGAGATCACACGGAGGGAGATTCGCGGCGTCACGTCGAACGGGATGATCTGCTCCGAGGTCGAGCTCGGTCTCGGCGAAGAAGCGGCTGGGATCATGGTGCTCAACGAGGACCATCCCCGTGCAGCATGGTCACTCGGTGAGCCATTCGAGGCCACGGTTGGCCTGCCGGACATCTGGCTTGAGATCAACGTCACCCCGAACCGACCGGATTGCCTTTCGGTGTATGGGCTTGCCCGCGACATCGCGGCATACCTGGAAATCCCGCTTCGCGATCCGGAGATTGAGGTGAAGGGGAGCGGGCCGGCATCAACCGTGAGTGTCACCATCGGCGATGCAGCCATGAACCCGCGGTTCAGCGGTAGGGAGGTCCGTGGCATCACCGTGGGCCCCTCGCCCCACTGGCTGCGCGCTCGGCTCGAACAGGCAGGAGTCCGGCCCATCTCGAACGTGGTCGACGCATCCAATTACGCAATGATTGAGTTTGGACACCCGACGCATGCGTTCGATCTTGAGCGGCTGGGATCTTGGATCGGAACTCGTCTCGCACTCGCTGGAGAGACGATCGTCACCCTCGACGGCCAGGAACGCGACCTCACACCCGCTGACATCGTGGTGACCGATGGCACTGCGCCAGTGGCCATCGGTGGCGTCATGGGTGGTGCATCCACCGAGGTCCATGACGGAACGTCCGATGTCTTCATCGAGGCCGCCTACTGGCATCCTGCGAGTGTCCTGCTGACCTCAAAGAGGCTCAGTCTTCGATCCGAGGCATCGGCGAGGTTCGAACGGGGAGCGGATCCGTCGTTCTGCCAGCTCGGTGCAGACCGGGTCGCGCAGCTGCTTGAACAGATCGCAGGAGGTACGCCTGCCCCGGATCCAGTCGACGAGAAGCCAGGCGACATCCAGCCATGGACCATCGAGTATCCCTTGTCAGAGACGAACCGAGTCCTTGGCATTCCCCTCGGAACCGAGGAAACGTCGTCGTTGCTGTCACGGCTGTCGTTCGGGGTCTCTGGCACCGATCCGCTGATTGTGACGGTTCCGACCCGAAGGCCGGATGTGCAGCGCCCTGTGGATCTGGTTGAGGAGATCGCGAGACTGCACGGATTCGACAGCATCCCCGATTCCGTACCGCACGGGCCAGGCGGCGGCCTTCCCTTTCGTGAACAACGCCTGCGCCGGATTCGCGAGATCATGGCTGGCGCTGGATACCACGAGGTGTTGAGCTTCGCTTTCATCGGTAGCGAGGACCTCGATGGACTCGGCTACCCCGAGGGTCATGCCGTACGTGCCGGGATCCGCGTCGTCAATCCTCTGAATGACTCCGAAGGGGTCATGCGCACGACCCTGTTGCCTGGGGTTCTCAAGGGCGCTGCGGTCAACCTCGCACGGAGGGCTTCGTCTGCCAAGCTCTTCGAGATCGGGAAGGTGTTCCTCCCTGGCGCAGGCAAGCTCCCGGAGCAGCCGGATCGGCTTGCGTTCGTCATCGCAGGCGAAACGCCATCCGACTGGATAGGCCAGGGCAGGGCGGCCGACGTGTATGACGGCACCGGTACGTGGGAGCTTCTTGCCAGCCGACTTTCGATCCGGGACTGGGAGCTTCGGGCGGCCAACCTCCCGACATTCCACCCTGGCAGGTGTGCCGAGATCCTGATCGACGATGTTGTTGTCGGGTCGGTCGGTGAGGTCCGTCCCGCTGTTGCAGCCACCTTCGGGCTCACCGGTCGTGTCGCGGCAGCTGAGATCGACCTGGCCGAGCTTCTCGTCGACCGTGGGCATTGGGTCTATGAGCCGCCGAGCGTGTATCCGCCAATCGTCTTCGATCTCTCCTTCAAGGTCGACGACTCAGTCCCAGCCAATGACGTGTTCAACGCTGCGAAGGTTGGGGCAGGGGAGTACCTGGAGGATCTGAGGCTCTTTGACGTGTTGCGGGCGAGAGCATTGGTGCAGGCAGCAAGTCCATCGCGCTGTCATTCGTGCTGCGAGCGCCTGACCGAACCCTCACCGACGACGAGGCTGGCCCCATTCGCCAAGCCATCGCAGAGTCGGTTTCACGCACCGTGGGAGCCGAACTCCGAGGCGACATCTGACGAAGGGTGCCGATCTCGGGGCGGTGTTGTCCGGATCGGTTGTCGATGTGGCCCCACGTCTCCTTGGCTGTGTCGTCAGCACTGAACGCGACGGCTCCACGGTCGCGGTCAGGCTCGAGGAGGTCGAGGCATACGACGGGAGCAATGACCCCGCCAGTCACGCCTATCGGCGTATGACCGACAGGACCGCTCCGATGTTCGAAGCGCCTGGCACCGTGTACGTGTACCGCTCCTACGGGGTCCACTGGTGCATGAACGTCGTGGTTGGACCGCCCGGCCAGGCCGCAGCGGTCCTGCTGCGCGGCGGCGAGGTGATCAAGGGTACGGACGAGGCCATCAAACGCAGGGGACGCACGACGGACCTCGCCAATGGTCCTGGCAAGCTCTGCCAGGCGCTGGCAGTGACAGGGAACGACTCCGGTTCGGTCCTTGGGGCAGGCATCATGCTCGACGCAACAGCACCGTTGACGCCGGCCGAGTATTCCTCGTCGCCGCGCATCGGGATCTCGAAGGCGACCGAACGGCTGTGGAGATTCACCACGGACCGATGAGCCATCAATGATCCGCTGGGTTCGAGGTTCCGCCTACCCTCGCAGCCCATGAGATTGCCGACCGCACAGCTTGCGTATATCACCCGAACCGTCGATGTCGCGCTTCCCGAGGGCGAGTTGCTCAGGCAGCTCGCACTGGGCAGACCGCTGAGGGTCAAGCTAGGCATTGATCCAACCGCGCCGGACGTCACGCTTGGCTGGGCCGTGGTATTCGATCTGCTTCGGCGATTCCAGGAAGAGGGCCACACCGCGGTGCTGATCCTCGGTGATTTCACCGCGCAGGTTGGCGACCCTTCTGGCAAGAGTGCGACTCGCCAGCGGCTCCGCGATGAGGAAGTCAACGACTACGTCGACTCCTGCCTTCCGATGGTGCGGTCGCTCCTGCTCGAGGACAACCTCGAGATCCGGAGAAACTCTGAGTGGCTCGGCTCCATGGACATGGCCGATGTTCTCGAGATGACCGCCCAGATGACGGTTGCACGGCTCATGGATCGGGAGGACTTCGCCAGCAGATGGAGGGATCAGGAACCGATCTCGCTCATCGAGTTCATGTATCCGCTGCTGCAGGGCACGGACTCCGTCGCCATCGAGGCGGACATCGAGATAGGCGGGAGCGACCAGCTCCTCAACCTCCTCATGGGTCGCGACCTCCAGGTACGGGCCGGTCAGGAACCACAGTCGATCGTCACCGTCCCTCTCCTCGTCGGTACGGACGGAACCGCCAAGATGTCCCAGTCGCTCGGGAACTACATATCGGTTCGTGACCCAGCCGATGAAATGTTTGGCAAGACGATGTCGATTCCCGATGAGCTCCTCCCACAGTGGCTGAGGCTCGCCGCCGCAGCTCCCCAGGAGGAGGTTGCTGAACTCGAGACGGGCCTGAGCGACGGCTCGGTCCATCCGGGGGAGGCCAAGCGGGACCTCGCCAGACGCATCGTCGACCGATACTGGGGCGCAGGTTCGGGCGGAGAGGCCGAAGCGGCCTTCGACACCCTGTTCCGACACAAGGAGGTCCCTGAGGACATCGCCGAATTCCCACTCCCGTCCGAGGCGGAGGTGTGGCTGCCCCGTTTGCTGGCAGATGCAGATCTGGTCTCTTCGAACAGTGAGGGGCGACGCATGCTCGAGCAGGGGGCCGTAAGGATCGATGGCGAGCTGACAACCACGGACACGTTTGATCGGGCCGATTTGGTCAACTCAGTGGTCCAGGTTGGAAAGAAGCGTTTCGTGCGCCTTGTCTCAGAAGCGTGATGGCCGCCACGGCACAGGTCCGTGGCTGGAACTCCCCCAATGCAAGGAGGGACCGGCAGATCGCCGGTCCCTCCTCACGTTCAATGCGCCGAGGGGTCAGAACCCGTTGGCAGCCAGCCAATCCGCCGCGATTGCATCGACATCTTCATTGTCGATGTCGAACCGCTTGTTCATGGCGGTGAGGTCGGCCGTCGTCAGCTTCGAGCTGACATCGTTCAACACGTCCTCGATGGACGACCCGTATTCGTCCTTCAGCTCCATGGTCAGCACGGGAAGTACGTTGTCCGCCGCGAGGAGGCTCTTGTCATCCTCGAGGAGGACCCATCCCTTGTCAGCGATGATGCCGCTCGTCGAAAAGAGCACGGCTACGTCGATCTGGTCGGCATCCAGGGCCTGAACCGTGATCTGGCCAGCATCGAGCGGCTGGAAGTTGCTTGCCATGTCCACCCCGTACACGGACGCCAATCCGGGGATGCAGAACGCATTCGTCTCACAGTCCGGTGGCCCACCCAGCACCAGGTCCGCACCATTTGCAGCGAGGTCGCTGAGGGTTGTGATGCCGAGCGAAGTCGATGTCTCTGCCGTGACGACGAAGGCGTTCGTATCGATGGCATCCGAAGGTTCCAGTGCCGCCAGATTGATTGCACCCAACTGTTCGTTGAGGAGGTCCGTGGTCTCGTTCTTGTCGCCGGTGGCTTCGCCTGCGAAACCATTGAGGAACTCAAGCATGGACGCTGCGTACTCAGGAGCCAGGTTGATGTCACCAGATTCGAACGCTGCGAGTTCGAGATCTCGGAAGCCGCCTACGGACTGGACAGATGCGCTGAAGCCCTTGGACTCGAGTGCTCCCTTGTAGATCTCTCCCAATATGGCGCTCTCGCCGAAGTCCTGCGCACCAATGACGACAGGCGACCCGGACCCCGGATCTGCGCCATCACCCGATCCACATGCTGCAGCCAGCAATGCCAGTGCAACAAGGACCGCCCCAATGGCGCCTTTGCGGTATATCCGCATGGGTTTGCTCCTTCCTAGATAGCAAATCGGCTGCCATCAAGCAGCAGCCGAAGAGGAACGCTAGCGGTCCAGCAGGGCCTCGAGAACGTCTGGCAGATCGATCACGATCAGCGAGCTTCAGTTCCAGAGCCGACGTGGTCGGCGGTGTCCAGGCCAACCGGCGCCACGAGTCGCTTTTCATCGTCTGGTATTGAACGTTGAGTGGGGTCGCTCCGCTTCTCCACCCAACCAAGTCCGAGCTCCGTGCCAACCGCCAGGAGGGCAACCAGAAGACCTCCGACGAAGATCAGGACATCATTTCCCTGTGCAAATCCATCGATGATGTATCGACCGAGCCCCCCATATCCAACCACGGCTCCGAGGGTTGCCGTAGCGACCACGGACACCGCAGCGGTGCGAACCCCTGCCATGATCAGCGGCGTGCTGAGCGGCATCTCAACCTTCGTCAAGACCTCCCTGCCGGTCATACCCATGCCCCTTGCTGCCTCAACGAGGGCGGGGTCGACCTCTCGCACCCCGACATAGGCATTGACGAACATCGGTGGCATTGCCAGAAGCACGAGTGCGATCAGCGTTGCCCAGTAGCCAATCGGCGATGCGAGGAAGGCGATTGACAGCGTGATGGGGAACATCACCCCAACCACGCCGAACGATGGCATGGCACGTCCGATGTTCACTGCGGACACGGCAACAAATCCTCCGCGTCGGCTGTGACCGAGGTACACGGCCGGGGGCAATGCCAACAGGCAGGCCACGAAGACGCCGATCGTCGAGATCGAAATGTGCTGCCATGTGCGGTTCAGGATGCCGCGTGTGCCAGTCCAGTTCTCCGGGTCCGCCAGGAAGGCAATGACGTCACCGAAGAACTCGATCATGACGACGCCTTCCTGGTCGCCCAGGGCGTGGCCCAGCGCTCAACGCCGAGGAGGGCCGCATCGACGACGACAGCCAACAGGACCGACAGCACGGTACCGACCAGTGCCTCGGTGAGGAACTGGCGCCGGATTCCCCTGAGGATGAAGACACCGTATCCGCCCTGTCCGACGAGGACCGTCACCGTGACCAGCCCAATCGTGGTCACCGCAGCAATTCGGATCCCGGCGATGATCGCAGGCAGGGCCAGGGGGAGTTGAACGGATACAAAGGTCTGGCGATTCGTCATCCCCATGCCTCGCGAAGCCTCCGTCAGGTGGTCCGGAACGGCATCGACTCCAGCCACGATATTGCGGATGAGAATCAACAGCGTGTACGACACCAACGCGATCTCTGCCGTAGTCAGGCTCAGGCCGAACACAGGCACGAGGAAGGTGAACAACGCAAGCGAAGGAATGGTGTACAGGATGCCGGTGAACCAGGTGATGGGGGAATAGGTCCGCCTCCACTGCAGCGCCACGAGTGCCAGGATCATGGACAGGACAAGCCCGACGCCCAGCGCGATCGCGGTGAGCGTCGCATGCTCCAGCGTCGCCTCCCACATGTCGTCACCATGTGTCAGCACCCATTCCCAGTCGATGAATGGCTGGCCAGACTGGGCGACAACGGTCACTGGATGATCTCCTTGCTGATCGCGTCCATCGTCAGCATCCCGAGGTATCGATCACCATCGACGACGGCAGCCACCGATGTGTGGGATGTCACCACAGCGTCGAGGGCTTCCTTGAGGCTGTCCGAGGGCGAGAGCGTGGTTGCGAATGGTCGTGGCTCAAAGCCGGGGCGGGCCGCGTCACCGGAATCGGACACATCAGCAACGGCCTTCCAGCCAAGCAGCGCCTCGTCCTCAACAACGGCTACCCAATCGACGCCGTATTCGAGAGCCACGGTGCGTACCTCATGGATGGGCGCATCCGGCGCGACCACGGGACCAGGGACCAGGTCCGTGGTCGAGATGGGGATGAGCGAGAGGCGTTTGATCCCTCGATCGGATCCAAGGAAGCCGGCCACGAATGGATTGGCAGGGTCGCGCAGCGTCTCCTCTGGGGTCTCATACTGCTCCAGGATCCCCCCGACGTTCAAGATCGCGATCCGATCACCGAGAAGGATGGCCTCGTCGATGTCGTGGGTGACGAGAACGATTGTCTTGTTGAGTCGTGCCTGGAGATCCTTGAGTTCCTGCTGGAGCCGCGCCCGCACGATTGGGTCGACGGCGCCGAACGGTTCGTCCATCAACAGCACGGGTGGATCGGCTGCGAGCGCTCGCGCCACGCCAACGCGCTGGCGTTGTCCGCCGCTCAGCTCCGCTGGATACCGATCGAGCATGTCTGGGTCGATGTCCACCATGTCAGCAAGCTCATCGACGCGTGCGGAGATGGTTGACTTCCCCCAGCCGAGAAGCGACGGCACTGTGGCGATGTTGTCCCGAATGCTTCGGTGCGGGAACAGGCCGATCTGTTGGATGACGTAGCCGATCCCTCTCCGGAGCTCGTACGGCTCCATCTGGGTGACCTCGTTCCCTGCCACCGTGATCGAACCCGACGTCGGCTCGATGAGCCGGTTGATCATCTTCAGCGTCGTGGTCTTGCCGCAACCTGATGGCCCGACAAGGACGACCGTCTCGCCCTCCCTGACGGACAGTGACAGTCCATCAACGGCGGGCGTCGTCGTGCCCTGGAACACCTTCGAGAGGTCGGACAGCAGGATCATCGGGTCGGCGGGCATCGCACCAGACTACGCAGCAGCCGTGCGCACAGTGGCCGACCACCTTCGAGACGTGATGACCACGATCGAAGAAGTCTCTGACCCCGGGGGGAGGGGTGGGTGGCGCCTTCCTCTCCGTCGCACGCATGGGAATCGACAATGCCTCAATCGCCTCAGCGTCATGGCTGTAGGCGTCATCCTGGCACCGACGTACCCGAGGCTTCACTCGAGGATGGCTTGCGACGGCTCTCGCTGCGGTGGTCGAGTACTTCCGTTTGGTCGTGATCTCGAGTGGGGACCAGCGACGCGCTCCACCTATCGGCTGGCGTAAGCTCCAGGAATGCCCCGAGTTCCCAACGAACCATCGGTACATGTCACGCTCTCCGGTGATGTCTACCTGAAATCACGCCAGACCCAGAAGGGACTGATCGCCAAGGTCAGACGAAATCTTGGGATCGCTCTCGACAAGGCCGGATACCGGGGACGGCTCGAGCGAATCGGTACACACCGATTCTCCATGGCTCCGACGGCGGAAAAGCGACAAGCCGTCATCGAGGCAAGCGCGACCGTCTTCGGAATTGCGTCGGTCGACACGGTTGTCGAACTGTCCTTCGACGACTTTGACGACCTTGTCATCGCTATTGCGGACAGCTCGGAGGCCCGAATCGAGAACACGACCTTCGCCGTGCGGGCAAAGCGAAGAGGAAACCACTCGTGGAAATCGCCCGATCTCGCCAGGGCTGTGGGATCGGTTCTGGTCGAGCGCGGTGGCAGCGTCGACCTGACGAATCCCGGTGTCGAAATCGCAGTCAGGGTGCTCGACGATCGCGCATTCCTCGTGACCGAGCACGTCGAGGGCGCAGCAGGATTGCCGCTTGGCACGCAGGATCGAGTCCTCTGCCTGCTCTCTGGAGGATTCGACTCCGTTGTCGCCGCTTGGATGCTGATGTCAAGGGGTTGCCAGGTCGACTTCGTCCACTTCTCACTCAACTGCGCCCAGTCCGACCATGCGCTCGCCGTTGGACGCGAGCTGTGGGACCACTGGGGGCACGGCTCGGACCCGACGGTCCATCTCGTGGAGTTCCAGCCGGTCAAGGACGCCCTGCTCGCTGACGTGGACAGCCGCATGCGGCAGGTCACGTTGAAGGTGATGATGGCGAAGGCGGCGGATCACATCGCTCGCGACCAGTCGATCGCGGCACTTCTCACCGGCGATTCCATTGGGCAGGTCTCGTCCCAAACCCTTCCGCACCTCGTCGCTGTTTCCGCCGCATCGGACACGCCGATCTTCAGGCCCCTCTCGGGACTCCCCAAGCAGTCGATCATTGACCTCGCCAGGGCCGTCGGAACCGCGGAATTGTCGGCTCGCGCCCAGGAGCTCTGTGATCTCTCCGAGGGTCGACCTGTGGCGATTTCTGCAGGGGGCAAGGAGATCAAGGAGAGCGCAGGGCGCATTCCTGAAGTCGTCCTGGCCGACGCACTTGCCACAGCGAAGTCATTCAAGCTCAGGGATTGGACCCCAGGACAGTTCTAGGGCGGTGAGATCGATCGAAGGGCCACACTGATATCATGCGCCAAGACTCGGAAAGGCATGTCGTGAAGAAGCTCGTAGTTGTGTTGATGCTCGTGACGCTCTTTGCCGCAGCATGTGACGAGGGCACCACGCCGGAGGAGCCCGCCACGACGGAAGCTCCGCCAGAGACCGAGGCTCCGCCAGAGACGGAAGCTCCGCCAGAGACCGAGGCTCCTGACACAACGGCGGCGACAGATGGCTCGGAGGAGAAGGAAACGCCATGGTGGCTCCTGATCCTTGTCGGCGTCGCGCTCGTGATACTCGTTGTCGCACTCGTGTCGCGGGGCTCAAGGAAGGCGACCGCGGCGGTCGCGACTGCTCCAACATGGAAGGACCATGCCAGGGCCGGCTATGCCGACTCTCGATGGTTGTATGACAACATGACCGAAGAGATCGCCGTGTGGCGAGGCAACGCCAAGTTCGACGGAACGACCGGCGTCGACGCTACCGCTGGTACCGCGAAGGCACAGGACTGGGCGGCTATTGCGACCCGACAGCAGTCGGCATCGAACGAGCTGTATGCCCTCGAAGCCGCAGCGCCGGACAACAACACTGCGACCGTGACGCGCAATGTGATCGCAAAAATGCGTACGACCAGGGATGCGCTGGATGCACGGGCTGAAGCCCGCTACGCCTATCGCAAGGCAGAGGCCGACAATGCAAGCAAGGCTGACCTCACCGAGGCGCGCGACCGCGAGGTCCGAACGTCGCGCAATCTCGCTGATGCGCGCAGCGCCTACGCCAATGCCCTGACGAACCTCTCGACGATCGCTTAGACCGCGAGCCTCGACAGTTCAACGTTGCCTCCGGTGACGACGACGCCCACACGCTTCCCTGAGAAGAAGTCGGAATCACCAAACACGGCTGCAAATGCCGTCGCGCTCGACGGTTCGATGAGGTGTTTCGTCCGAGTGACCACGAACCGCATTGCTTCAAGAATGGACTCCTCCGACACCGTGACAACACTCGTTCCTGAGGCGGAGAGGATGGCAAAGGGCAATTCGCCGATACCGGTAAGCAAGCCATCGCCAACGGAAATGGCGCCGGTCGCACCGTACCGGTGTCCGTCCCTGAGGGAACGAAACGCGTCGTCGACGACGGCAGGTTCAGCGCCCACCGTCCGGATTCCGTGTTCGGATGCCACCAACGTGGTGCCAGACAGCAGTCCACCGCCCCCAATGGGGGTGATGATCAGGTCCATGTCCGGCACCTGCCGAATCAGTTCGAGGGCCACAGTGCCCTGGCCTGCGATCACGCGGGGATCGTCGAAGGGATGAACCACCGTTGCACCCGACGTGGCGACGACCTCAGCGAGGGTGGCTTCGCGCTCGGCGTGCGGGCACATCACGACCGTTGCGCCGTAGCCCCTGACAGCGTCGACCTTCACCGAGGGCGCGTGGTCAGGCATGACAACCGTTGCAGGGATGTCCACAATGCTCGCTGCATAGGCCACAGCCTGCCCGTGGTTCCCTGACGAGTGGGTAGCCACGCCCCCATTGCGATCCTCGACGGAAAGGCTCAACACGGCATTCGTCGCACCTCGAGCCTTGAACGCCCCCACCTTCTGCAGATTCTCCGCCTTACAGAACAACGACGCACCAGCTCGGGCATCAAGCGTCGACGACCTGAAGACAGGTGTCTGGTGAACGTAGGGCGCGATGCGAGCCGCTGCCTCCTCGACATCACCAAACGTGGGAATCGCTGCCATCAATGGGTCTCCATCCGTGCACGCGTGGGTGCGGTTCCCACAACATACGCCCCCAGGGCGCATGCACCGAGGACGTGCCACATGCCGTGTCCCTGGAGGAGCGAGTCCGGGCTACAGATCGGGCCGCCGGATCGGCTGAGCCCGAAGAACACGACTGCGAGCGCCATCAGCACCAACGCTGCGCCGTACCAGCGTCCGTCCAACCCGCCAACTCGGTGGAGCGGAATGTCCCCAGCGACCACCAGCACCACCGCAGAAGCGGCAAGGATGTTGGTAGCGGTCGGCCACACGATGAGGATGATCACGTAGAGCGCTATGAGCGTTCCGGTGGCAAGCCACGACGCGGGTTCGCTCCAACGCAGTGCGAGCGCAATGTGCGTCCCTGCGACGACAGCAAGCACCGCAAGGAAGGTCACGTCGTGGGCGAACAGGCTTCCGGCTGTCTGCGGCCCGTGGTACAGGAAGCTCCCGATCCCTGTGAGCACGAACAGGACCCCGACGACAGATCGGAATCTGCGTTCCCAGGCTTGAGCAGAGTTGGCCCAAAGGAGCAGGCCCAACCCGACGAGGGAGAATACGAGGCTCGATATCGCGTTCACCGGCTGGGCAAGCGCACCATCGCGGATGGTTTCACAGTCCGTTTCGCCGAGGGCGACCATGATGGTGAGCATGACCCGCACGGTACCCCATGCCGTAAGCCTTGAACCACCGAGAACAAAGGGTTCAAGAAGGTTCGCCGACGCTCCGAAGACACACAGAGAGACACATCCGCTGG
>Ga0265303_10001859_pt1 | contig 13097 bp, 11 predicted proteins | sample Helome_2_FD_192494 | JGI IMG/M metagenome (GOLD analysis project Ga0265303, IMG submission 192494) | Marine sediment microbial communities from subtidal zone of North Sea - Hel_20160317 (Illumina Assembly) | ecosystem: Environmental > Aquatic > Marine > Subtidal zone > Sediment ...
AAGACCGATTGCTTGAGCTGACACATCGGCAGTTCGTGCGTGCCGGTGCGGCACTGGCACCGGAGATCAAACAACAGGTTAGCGACGTCAACGCCGAATTATCCGAACTAACGACGATGTTCGCGCAAAACCTGCTGGCTGAAACCAAAGCATTCACGATCGATGTGACCGACGAAGCGGAACTCGCCGGCTTAGCCGATGACTTTAAAGCCAATATCTGGGACCAAAACAAAGAAGCTTGGGTACTGGGTCTGAACCGTTCGGTCTACGAAAATTTCATGACGCAGTCGGAGAACCGCGACCTGCGAAAACAGTTGTTCGAGGGCTACCGCCTGCGCGCATCGCAAGGCGAGCACGACAATGGCCCAATCCTCATCAAGGTCGCACAATTGCGGGCCAAGCGCGCCGAATTGATGGGCTACGATTCGCATGCTCATTATCAACTGGAAATCCGCATGGCGAAAACGCCAAAAGCCGCGGAGGACTTCCTGCTACGCGTCTGGCGGCCCGGTCTGGAGCGCGCCAAACAGGAGCGCGCCGATATGCAAGCGATGATTGGCGATGAATTCGAATTCGAAGCCCACGACTGGTGGCACTATGCCGAGAGGGTTCGCAAGGACCGGTTTGACCTCGACGAAAATGCGTTGAAGCCCTTTTTCGACCTCGAAGCCGTACGCGCCGGTGCATTCACGATGGCGAATCGCTTGTTTGGCCTGAGGTTTGAACCCGTTGATGTTCCGACCTGGAACGAGGTCGTAACCGCCTACGACGTGATCGATGACGATGGCTCACACCTCGGCGTTTTCATGATGGACATGTACGCACGAGACTCGAAACGAGGCGGCGCATGGATGAACTCCTATCGTCCGGCATCGAATATCGGTGGCGACAATGTGCGGCCAATCGTAACCAACAACCTCAATCTTGCAACGCCGCCAGAGGGTGAACCGACGCTGATGCGCTTCTCTGAAGTTGAAACGCTGTTCCATGAATTTGGTCACGGCCTGCACGGCATAATGACGAAAATGGATTACCCGACATTCTCGGGTGTCAGCGGTCCGACTGACTACGTCGAGTTTCCGGCACAGATACTCGAACACTGGACATCACAGCCAGAAATGCTCGAACTTTACGCAAAGCATTACGAGACCGGCGACGTCATTCCTGATGAACTCGTTGAGCGCCTGCTGGCTGCAGCAAACCACAATCAGGGCTTTAAGACGACGGAATTCATTGCAGCCTCTCTGCTCGATTTGCGCTGGCATATGCTGGGCTCGGAGGAAGCTGCAGAAATTACCGATGCGCACGCGTTCGAACGACAAGTCCTCGAGGAGTACGGTTTGATTGATGAAATCGAGCCACGCTATCGCTCGCAGTATTTTAGCCATACGTTTGCGGGCGGCTATTCGGCCGGCTATTACGCGTACCTGTGGTCGGAGATTCTCGATGCCGACGGTTTCAACGCCTTCAAGGAAGCTGAGAATATTTTCGATCCAGCGACGGCAGCACGACTAAAGAAATGGGTGTACCAGTCGGGCAGCCTAAAAGAAGCCGACGAGCTGTATCGGAACTTTCGGGGCCAGGACCCGAGCATCGAACCGTTGCTTCGCGGTCGCGGCTTCGAGGTCGAGTCTAGCGGCGGTATGTAACGACACCCTCCGCGCTTGCCTGGCCCGCCGTTTTGAAGCAAGAGAATCAGAATCGGATCAGGCAAGCTGTGTGAGGATGCGCGTCAGCGTCCACGAGAGGCCGACTGCGCCGATGAGTGCCGAAACCGGAACTACGACGTAACGACGATACAAAGACTCATGGCCTATTCGAGTCAATCGCCGCCGCAGCAGCAGCGACAGCGCGAACGCGCTGGCGACGACGCTGATTTGACCGATCTCCACACCGACATTAAAGCCGATCAGGGCGCTCCAGAATTGCCCTGGCGGCAGCCCAAGCTCGCCGAAGAAGCCAGCGAAGCCCAGGCCATGGACGAGGCCGAATATAAATACGATCAATGGCCGCCAGCGCGGCATGTCACGCAGGAATACGTTTTCAATCGCGACGAACGCGATTGTCGCGGCGATCAACGGTTCGACGAATCCTGCCGACGGCGATAATACGCCGGCGGCGGCCAGCCCGAGCGTTACCGTATGCGCTACGGTAAATGTCGAAATCTGAATGACCAGTGCGCGCAGCCGCGTCGAGGACAGGAACAACGCCAGCACGAATAAAATATGGTCGATACCGTCTGGCAGAATGTGGCGGACGCCGATCGTGACGTACAGACCGGCCGTCGACCAGAAACCGCGCTCGAGGCCCCTGTCATCGAGGATAGGTTTGAGCTGCTCGTTCGTCGCGCTGCTGCTGTCGAGGGTTGCCAGTGCCTCGCACAATGCCGGATCGAGGCCGCCCTCACCGGGCACACAGAATTCGTCCTCTGGATGCGCGGTAAGCTCTGTCGCGAACAGCACTACCGCGGCTGCGCACAGGACCATGAGCCAGAATTTGCGCTTTGTGGGCATCGCGGGAATTTACGCAAAAAGCGTAACGCCGGCAACGCGGCTTGACCTAGAATAGCGAGCATGGTCTTCAATCTGCTTCGACGCTACTGCCTTTTCGCGTCGCTTTCTCTGTTCCTCCTTCCAGGTATCACTCTCGCTCACGGTGGCGTCGTCGAGGAAGACGATCTGTGCGTTATCAATATCGGATACCTGAAGGCTCATTTCAAAATCTACGTGCCACAGCAAACCGGCCACGACGAGTACTGCGAAGACATTCCGATACGCGGCGAAAGCGTGTTCGTCATGGAATATCAACATGATGGCCTCAGTGAGGCAGAGATCGATTTCCGTATCATCAGAAATGTGACCGGCAAGAGTACCTTCGCTCGGCTCGAAGACATCAGGGCTATCGACGATATCGATGCAATAACAATTCACTACACAGCGCCCACAGTCGTGCCCGATGTATTTACACTTTTGCAATCGTTTGACGAAGACGGCGAATACATCGGCATTGTTTCCGCCGCGCGCACGGACACCGGAAAAGTTTACACAGCCGTATTTCCATTCGAGGTCGGCTACATTGGCGTCGGTATCTGGCCGTGGATCATCGCTGGCCTGCTGCTGCTGCAACTCAACTACTTTTTCATGAGCCGCCGGCGCACAAAGGGAGCGGCAATTGCGGCAGCAGTTATCGTGCTAAGCACATTACCGACTGGCAATGTGACCGCCGACGAGAAAAGCTGGGCGAGCAGCGCTGGATATTTCCGGGTGCAATACGCAAGTGATCTCGAACCGATCGCAATCAACAAGATCCACAGCTGGGTTCTACACATCGAATCTGCCGACGGAAAAGCCGTGACTGGCGCAAAAATTTCGATCGACGGCGGAATGCCCGAGCATGACCATGGCCTGCCTACAGTACCGCGTGTTATCGAAGAGCTCGGCAGTGGCCGCTATCGGATTGCAGGCATTCGCTTTCACATGGGCGGCTACTGGGAGTTGCGCATATCGATCGATTCCGGCAGCCACCGCGATGATGTCCTCATTACGCTGGAATTATAGTGGCTGCAACAAACAAAAGTCGCCGCCGCTGGCTGATCTTAATCGCGGCCACGATCCTGCTCGCAACGGTCTGGTATAGCTGGCAGAGGTTTCGCAACCCACCACCCTGGTCCGACGAAGAACGAAACTTGATCGCATCGCTTTGGATCGAAAACCTGCAGCCGTTACCGCCTGACGCTACAAATGCAGTTGCGGACGATCCTCGTGCGCAGGCACTCGGCCATCGCTTGTTCTTCGATGTGCGCCTGAGTGGAAATGGCATGATTTCGTGCTCAACCTGCCATCAACCTATTCGCCATTTTAGCGACGGACTGCCGAAAGGCGTCGCACTTGGCATCTCGAAACGAAACACACCGAGTATTGTCGGATCCGCATATAGCCCATGGCTGTACTGGGACGGCCGAAAAGATAGCCCGTGGTCACAGGCACTGTCGCCGCTCGAAGATCCAAATGAACATGGCAGCGACCGCTTGAAGATTCTTAGTGTCATCGCGTCCGATGCGGCATATCGACGTGCGTATGAGTCATTGTTCGGCGCGCCACCTGATCTGAGTCGACAGCAAGACATCGACCGGGCGTTTGCGAACGTCGGCAAAGCAATTGCTGCCTACGAGCGGCTGCTCAAGCACGGAACATCGCGCTTCGATGAATATGTCGTCCACATCGAGGCTGGCGGGGATTCGCTGAACCAGAACATTTTCAGCATCAATGAGATCAAGGGATTGCGACTGTTCATAGGCGAAGCGCGTTGCACCGAGTGCCACAACGGACCATTATTTTCGAACAACGAGTTTCATAATACTGGCTTACTGTCGATTGCCGGTGAAACGCCGGATCGCGGACGTATCGATGGCGTGCGCACGCTGCTTGCCGATCCGTTCAACTGTTTCGGCGAATTCAGCGACGATCCGACGCGTGCCTGCAGTGAATTGCGATTCGCAAGAATGGGGGCTGAACTCATTGGCGCGACGCGAACGCCATCATTAAGAAACCTCGTCAACACCGCACCGTTTCAAAGCAAGGGCCAATTCCAAACGCTTCTTGAAGTGCTGCAACATTACAACCGGGCCCCGCTTGCGATGATTGGTCACAACGAAGCAAAGGCGTTAGGACTTAGTAACTGGGAACTACGCAATCTGGCAGCGTTTCTGCATACGCTTGCGGCGCCGATCGCTGCAGACCAGCATTGGCTGCAGCCTCCGCCGATCGATTAGGCGCTTGTTTTAGGCTTTCTTGTCCGAGCTCTACAGTTGTCCGAGTTCTACAGCAGCGGCCTCGAGGTCTTCCTCAGTATCGACACCACGCCCCGGGCGCTGCTCCGGCCGCCCTACGCGGATCGTCATACCCAGTGACAACGCCCGCAGTTGTTCAAGCTGCTCGGTGAGTTCGAGTTTTGACGGCTCAGCGGCCACAAGTTGGCGCAATACGCCACAGCGATAGCCATAAATGCCGTGGTGATGTAGCGCTGCGTCCATTGCTTTGATCGAGTCATCTTCAATTCTTGGGTATGGAATCATTGCACGGCTGAAATACAGCGCGTCACTACGATTGTCGACAACGACCTTGACGACGTTTGGATTTTCGAAGTCCTCTCGCGACGCTAAAGGGGAAGCTAGTGTCGAAAGATCAACAGACTCGTCGTCAAGCAGGGCCGCGCATTGATTAATTAGCGCCGGCGGCATCGTCGGCTCGTCACCTTGTAGATTGACGACCACAGCAGCGTCATCCCAATCGACCAGGTCCGCAACTTCGGCAATTCGCTCGGTTCCTGAACGATGCTGATTTCCGGTCATGCATACACTGGCGCCAAATGCTTCGGCGGCATCGGCGATTCGTTCGTCATCGGTCGCAATAATAACTTCGTCGGCGTCACTCTCCATTCCTCGCTGCCAAGCATGTTCGAGCATGGGCTTGCCGTTGATCTCGCGCAACGGCTTACCCGGCAAACGTATCGATGCATAACGTGCAGGAATCACGACAACAAAACCGCTCATGATGAAAGCTGTTCGTTACGCATACGAGACTCGATCTGTTCCAGCCACGGGCCGGCAAGTACAGGATCCAGTTCGACGTCCACTGGAACGTACCAGTAACGATCACTGACGCGCGATTCCATCTTGACCGCGTCTTTCTCGGTCATAAGGACATCGAAATCGTCGCCGAACGATAGGCTCGCCATGTCGATCGCCGAATGATCCGGCATCTGGTGTTCGATGACCTGAATGTCATGCGATCTGAGCATGTCGAAAAAACGCGTTGGATTGCCGATCGCGGCCACGCCATGCACCGTCGTGCCGCCAAAGCGATCAATCGGGCGAGACAGCGAACCATTGAGGCGACACACGTCCCGTGCGACCAGTTCAAATTCGATCGCGTTTTGTTCGTTAGCCGTTTCACCCGCCTCGTGCAATCTGCCATTGACGAGGACCTGATCGACTCTGTTCAGACGCGACGTCGTTTCCCGCAGCGGCCCCGCCGGTAAGACGAAGCGATTGCCCAACCAACGCGCGCCGTCGATCACGCAAATCTCATACATACGACCGAGCCGCAGGTGTTGCAAGCCATCGTCCGTGATGATCAAGTCGGCACCATCCTCGATCAGCATTGCCGCCGCACGGACGCGATTCTTGTCGACGGCAATCGGACAACCGCTTCGACGTGCCAGAAGTACCGGCTCATCGCCAACCACGCCTGGGTCGCTCGCCGTGTCGACACGCATAGGAGACGACGATTTGCTGCCCCCATAGCCGCGACTGACGATCGCCGGTGTAAAACCACGGTCCTTCAAAGCATTTGCAAGCCATATCACGATTGGCGTCTTACCGGTGCCGCCCGCGGTTAGATTACCGACAACAATAACCGGGACACTGAGGGTTTCCTGCTTTAGTAAACCGAAGCGATACAAGTAGCGTCGTAACGTGATCAGTACCCAAAAAAGACCACTGAATGGCAACAACAACCAGTAGCCGCTGCCGCCGGCATACCAGACGCGGTGGATCCATTGATAAAACGCATTTCGCATCAGGCGTCGCTAAACTGCATCCGATAGAGCGCTGAATAATGGCCGTTGGACGCGAGCAATTCGCTGTGTGTCCCGGATTCGACGATCTTGCCCGCATCGAGAACGATAATCTGATCCGCGCGCTCCACCGTAGACAGTCGATGCGCAACAACCAAGGTAGTTCGGTTCCTCATCAGCCTATCCAACGCATTCTGAATACGGCGCTCAGACTGCGAGTCTAGAGACGATGTCGCTTCATCCAGAATTAGCACCGGCGCATTCTTCAGCAGCGCGCGGCCGATTGCGATACGTTGCCGCTGGCCACCCGACAACAGTACGCCGCGATCACCGACTATTGTTTCCAGTCCGTCCGACATTTTCTTAGTGAAGTCCAGCACATACGCAGCTTCGGCGGCCTGCAGCAGCTCGTCTTGCGTACGCTCCTTTAGTTGTCCGTACGCAAGGTTATTGGCGATCGTATCGTTAAACAAGATCACGTCTTGACTGACAAGCGCAATATTGTCACGCAAACTCGCCAGCGTGAAATCCATGATCGACGTACCGTCGATCAGAATGTCGCCTTTGTCGATATCGTAGAAACGCGGCAGAAGGCTCACCAATGTTGACTTGCCGCTACCTGAGTGGCCAACAATCGCAAGCGTTTCGCCGGCTTCGATCTTGATCGAAATATCTTGCAGGACCGTCCCATTATCACCGTCGTAGCCAAAATTTACATTGCGAAATTCCACATCTCCGCGCACCGATCCCGCCACGATCGTACCTTCGTCAACTTCGTCGTCCTCATCCATTATCCCGAACAGGCTATCAGCGCCAGCCACTCCGCGCTGAAGTGTGGCGTTGACGTTAGTAATACGGCGTACCGGCTGCAGCATCAGCATCATCGCGCTGAAGAACGAGATGAACTGACCCGCCGATAATGCGTCATGCCTTGATTCAACGCTGGCGGCGTAGATTACAAGCGCGACGCCAATGCCATAAATCACTTGGGTAACAGCGACGCCCAGCGAGCGAAGGCGTATCATTTTCAGATTCTGTCGGCGATTTTTTTCGTCAACCTCGTCCAATCTTTGCTTTTCGTAGTCATAGCCGCCAAATGCCTTGACGATCCAGTTACCGCGCACAATTTCCTCGGTCACCTGCGTAACTTCGCCGATCGAATCCTGAATACGATTGCTATAACGGCGAAACGCGATGCCGAGAACCCGCACGATCAATGCGATGAAGGGAAACAAGATCGCCACGAATACGGTCAGAGTCGGGCTTTGGTACAGCATGACCCCGATCGCTGCCAGTACCGTTAACACGTCGCGAATCGCGATCGTCACTACACTTGTGACCGATTCCGCTACCATTTCGACGTTATAGGTCATCCGCGACAACAACGGGCCCGTCGTCTGTTTATTGAAAAATCTCGCAGGCAGCGTCAAGAACTTGCGGAACACGTCGCGACGAAATGAGCTGATTACGGCACGGCCAATCCACCCAAGCGATGCCTCAGTCGCGAAACCGGCGATACCTCGCGCGACAAAAATTGACACGAAAGCAAACGGAATCCAGCGCGCTGTCTGCAAATTATGTTCGACCAGCGCGTCATCCGTTAGCGGCTCGAGCAGCAAAACCATACTGCCTTCGATCACGGCAGTCGCCGCCATGCCGACAATAGCAATCAGGCCGATGAGTTTGTGCGGCAGGACGTATTGCCACAGCCGGCCGTATATGTCGCGAGTTTTGGAGTCGATAGTATTTGCCACAGCAGTCAGCTTACGTCGCTATCGCCCTACTCGCTCGTCGGGTCGTTGACGGTAGCGATATTGATCTGCGTAAAGCCCAGTCGACCGGCGACGTCCATTGCCGTAACTACAAACTGATGTTTCGCATTGGCATCCGCGCTGATCGTCATTGGCAGATTACTATCGTCGGCCGACACTTTTCGCAATGCATTACGAATCGTCTCCGGACGATTGTTGATCAGTTCACGACCATTGACCAGAAATGTTCCAGCCTCGGTGATCATTATATCGATTCGCTCTGCGGGCTCTTCGACCATCGTTGGACTATCGGCTTCAGGCAATCGAATGGAAATCTGCGACTGCTTGACGAAGCTCGTCGACACCATGAAAAAGATCAATAACAGAAAAACAACATCAATCAGTGATGTTAGATTGACTTCGGGCTGCGTTCTCGGCCGCAGGTTGAGCTTCATCCCTGCGCCTTTTCCTGACGGCGATGTAGCGCCTCGACCAGCTTGATCGCTTCTTTCTCCATGTCGACGACCAATGTATCGACGCGCGTTCTATAGTAGCGATAGCCGATTAGAGCCGGAATGGCGACGGTGAGTCCGGCGGCAGTTGTGATCAGGGCCTGGGCAATACCGCCAGCGAGGACCGTCGGATTGCCAACGCCGTGAGTTGTGATCGCCGTAAAAACTTCGACCATACCGATTACCGTGCCAAGCAGACCGAGCAGCGGCGTGATTGCCGCTACCGTACCCAATGTCTCGAGGTATCGCTCGAGTTCGTGGACAACATGGCGGCCCGTGTCCTCGATGCTATCCTTCATGACCGAACGTTCCTGATCCCGATTGATAAGCCCTGCGGCGAGAATTTGTCCAAGTGCCGAACCCTGATGCAGGCTTTGAATCTGCTTCTGGTCGAGCTGTTCTTTTTTTACCCAGCCCCAGACCTTGCTTGTCAGGTCTGCCGGAATTACGCGCTTAGGCGCCAATGTCCAGAAACGCTCCAGGATTATCCCCATCGCAATAATTGCGCAAAGGATGATCGGCGCCATCAGCCATCCGCCGGACTTGACTATTTCAACCATGCATTCGGTCTCGAGGAAAACACGAAATATACTAGAACCAACTTCAATATGCCGCATATGACACGTCGTCATGCCAGATGCGTCGGTTTTGCATTCGATGCTCGTTCACCTGACTTAAGCCGTCGTCGGCGCACATTCTCACGCCGATCGCGCCGCTTGTCGCAGTATTCAGCACCATGGCTCCACTGGCTCGCCAGCGCGCTACAACATCGGACTTCGGAAACCCCCATTGATTCCCGGCCGCTGCCGATACCAGCGCAAGCGTTGGCATCAGTGACTGAACGAACGGGCTAGTTGACGATGTCCGGCTGCCATGATGCGGCACCGTGACAATATCGACCTCGGGCAGCTGCCGCTGACCGACGAGCGTGGCCTCGGCGGCAGACTCGATATCGCCGGTTAGCAGTGCCTTATAGTTGCCAGCTTCGATTAGCAGGACACAGGATGCATCGTTGCCCACGTGCGTTGCACCGGGTGCCGGGTGCAATATTGAGAATCGAACCTGATTCCAGGCCCAGGCCGTGCCAGCCGAACATTGTCGTGCCACCTGTGTGAACCACGGCAACGGGTCGCCGCTCATGATATGTCCGACATCCTGCGTATCGACCAACGCCTGCACACCACCGGCATGATCGAGGTCGGAATGCGAGACAACGATCTGATCTATCTTGTGAATACCACGGCTTGCAAGATACGGTAACACAATGCGCTCAGCCGCAACTCCGCCGCTGCGATACGACGGACCGGTGTCATATATCAGCACGTGTTCGTGCGTGCGGACAACGATGGCGAGACCCTGGCCGACATCCAACATTTCGATATCGACACACGTTGGCGGCGGCGCTGCTGGTTTCCACGCTAGCAGAGCCGCAAGTCCTAACCATGCGGTCCATCGGCCGGGCCATCGCGGCGGCAGTAGTACCCAGATGACCGGCAGCAAAAGATACATCCAGACAACGCTGCCACGCTCTGCAATTACGAACGCGCTGCTTTGATGCTCGGCCGCCGCAATGATCAAAATGTCGAGCCAGGCAATACTGAGCGCCGCCGCATTTAGTGTGAAGTCGCCGATAAATGCGAGGGGCCCGTCGAACAGCAGACCGATCAGCGCGAGCGGCACCGTCATGACGCTAAACAACGGTACTGCAACGAGATTGATCAACGGCGCCGCAAGCGACAGCCGGTCGAAGATCAATACTGTCAGCGGCAGCAGGCCAGACAGCAGCGCGACCTGTACAACCGCAAGATCACGCATCGCAAACAACGGCCGCAGCAGCACATACGAGATCGGAGCTTGCTGCCGCCTGGCAAGCCAGAACAACAACCCGACCGCCGCAAACGACAGCTTGAAGCCTGGCGCCATTGTCGCTAAGGGATCGCCGCAAATTATGATCATTGCGGCCGCCGCCAGGATTCGGACCGCATCGACCTGTCTGTACATCAACAGACTTGTCGATACGAACACCAACATCAAGACTGCTCTACGTGCCGGTACGGCGAACCCAGATATCAACGCATAAGACGCGGCAACCAGAAGTGCAACGACTAATGCGGCGTTCCGATGATTACCGCGATAACCACACAATCCCAATACGACCCCAATGAGCAGGTACGCGCCGATAGCCGCAAGTCCGACGTGTAGTCCGGAAATTGCCATCAGGTGGCTGGTACCGGTGCGCGAATAGCGGTCCCATTGGCTGGCGGTCACCAGATGTCTGGCGCCGACCACGATCGCAGCGATTACCGACACGCTATTTTTGTCGTCGAGCAGCTGTTGGATACGTTCGACAAATCGCTGTCGGACGCTCGTGACACCGGCCGCTGTGCCAGAGTCCAGCAGCTGGCTGTGCCGGCCGCTGACAACATAGCCGGTTGCACCCAGGCGCTCACGGAAAAGCCAGGCCTCAAAGTCCGTTGAGCCCGGATTGCTGCTGCCACGAGGGCGACGTAGTCGAAGTTCAACGCGCCAGACGTCGCCGAGGCGCACCGATACCGGTGGCTCGTACCACGTCAGACGAATTCGCGACGGCACCCTCGTATCTGTGTCGGCAGCCGCAATAAAACTGCTTGTCCCACGATTGGAACTGGGAAAATCGATGACACGCACATCCACCAGCATGCTGTCACCCAGATACATCGGGTCCAATCTCGAATCCACGACTACAACGGCGTGAATCCAGAAATACAGACCACCCAGTAATACGAATAAGAGATCGCGTTGCTGGATCCACGGCAAGGCCACCATCAATGCAACTATTAACGCTATTAACAGGTCGGATTCTGGTGGAAAGCTGCTAAGCTGCAGCGCCAGAACGCCCGCTAGCAGGCATAAGCAGACACGAACCATCGTCTATTCCGCGTTGAATCCGAGGTCGGTTCAGCGTCGGCAACACGTGTTCACATCAAAAGGAATTGCGGCAGCAATGCCAAGACGCTTTTTCAGGAAGTTTGCATTCAAACGGCATCAGATGGCAGAAAGCCGTCTATTTTCACCGTTTCGCAGCCTGTTGCATGATCCGCGTCTATGGGGAATTCGACGTCGCACGGTAGTTCCAGCGTTTTCACTGGGTCTTTTCGTCGCTTTCATGCCATTTCCTGGTCACCCGCTTTGGGCGGCATTGCTGGCACTGGCGCTGAGAATAAATGTCCCGGTGGCAATCGTCACGACTTTCGTTAGCAATCCCCTGACAATGGGGCCGATGTACTACTCGGCCTACCACGTCGGTCGGCGTTTGCTTGGCTTGGAACCCGCGTCATTTAGTTTCGAGTTATCGCTCGATTGGGTGACGCAAAAGTTTGTGACGATCTGGCAGCCGATGGTTCTTGGCTCGCTATTGCTCGCCACGACTGCGGCATTGATCGGCTATGTGATCGTCGACGCATTGTGGCGGGCATCCGTGCACGATTACAAATCCCGCAAGCGACGGCAGCGAAACGATTCGACGTCAGACTGACTGACGCAAGCGCTTGTTCTCGAGGACGAGAATGCGGTCCATTTGCCGCGCGATCGAGTGGTCGTGGGTCACGATAACCAGGCTTGTATTGAGTTCTCGATTCAGTTCGAGCATTAGATCCAGCACATGTTTACCGTTACCGGCGTCGAGATTTCCAGTCGGCTCATCGGCTAGCACGAGTTTTGGTCGTGTAATTAGTGCACGCGCAACTGCCGCTCGTTGGCGTTCACCGCCTGACAATTCACCGGGTTTGTGCGTCAGGCGCTCCCCAAGCCCGACGCGCGACAATAGTTCGCGCGCACTGCTCAGCGCTTCGTCCTTCGGCATACGCCGAATTAACAATGGCATCGCAACATTCTCTTCCGCCGTGAACTCGCGTAATAAATGATGAAACTGGTAGACAAAGCCGATGTAGCGATTGCGCAGATCGCCACGTGTCGCCTCGTCTCCGCCATGCATAGCCTCGCCGCCGATGTAGACCTCTCCATCATCGGGATTGTCGAGACCGCCCAGGATTTGCAGCAGCGTCGTTTTTCCGGAACCGGATGCGCCGACGATGGCGACTCGCTCTGCCGGCGCAATCGCAAAATCAATATCCTTGAGTACCTCCAATACGGAACCGCCTTCGCTGAATCGACGGGCGATGCCTCTGCATTCAAGAACTGGCGCCGAAGCTTCATTCATAACGTAGTGCCTCCGCCGGCGCCGTTTGCGCGGCCATCCATGCCGGGTATAACGTGGAAA
>Ga0265303_10001860_pt1 | contig 13095 bp, 10 predicted proteins | sample Helome_2_FD_192494 | JGI IMG/M metagenome (GOLD analysis project Ga0265303, IMG submission 192494) | Marine sediment microbial communities from subtidal zone of North Sea - Hel_20160317 (Illumina Assembly) | ecosystem: Environmental > Aquatic > Marine > Subtidal zone > Sediment ...
TCGCAATTAAAGTAACAAATGCGAACTATGACGTACCAGGCCGCGCGCTTCGCGTGACCATGATGATCACCAATAGTGGAGATGAAGCCGTTAGAATCGGTGAATTCACTACAGCAGGTGTTAGATTCATCAACAAGGTAGGTCTGAAGTATCTCGATCGTTTCTATCCGAGAGAGCTTGTGGCAACCGGATTATCACTGGCAAATACTACGCCAATTGAACCTGGTGAAACCCGCGAGGTAAAAATGGAAGCGAAGGACGCACTGTGGGAAGTACAACGACTAATGGCCCTTATGGGTGATCCTGAAAGTCGTTTTGGTGGATTGCTTATGACCTGGACTGATGCAGGTGATCGCAACATCAACAGCATACATGGTCCTGTTATTCCGGTCTTTACCAAGCTATAAGGCAAGACAGGCATGACACCGATCCGCCTCCCGTCATATGACGGGATGGTGGATCGGTTTTTTTTTGCAACAGAAAAGAGATTTTAACTGAAGTTAAGATTTAACCCACTTAGTAAGTGGTTGCCACTGTACCAACTCCTGCTCAGCTTTGTAGAAAGGTAAATCAAAGATACTCTTGCCATTAAAAGCAGCATTAACATACACCATGGTATCGCGTAAATAAGTAAGAATTGGCAGATCATACTGCATAAGAAATTGTTCTAAGGTAGATGCTGCGCGAGTACGCGGATCCACCCTCATGCCAACCATACCAATAAAAGATTTTTTTCTTTGTATAGTCTTTTCTTCTGTCAACCTATTTATGAAATCACGTGTAGCGACCATGTCAAATACCGATGGCTGCACAGGAACAATTATTTTATGTGCAATTTTTAAAGCGTGAGAAAGATTTTTCCCTTGAATTCCAGCAGGAGAGTCCAGCACAAGCCAATCATTATTTTTTATGTTTCCTTTGGATGCATCCCGCTCCAAACCTAACCTAGAAATAGATGGTAACTCAGGATCTCGTAATGCAAGCCAGTTTAGTGATGATTTCTGCTGGTCAAGATCCCACATTACTACTCTCTGGTTCTGTTTAGCCAGATATCCAGCCAAGTTAGTTGCCAATGTGGTTTTACCAGATCCCCCCTTAGGATTCGCAATTAAAATTGTACGCATACCCCCCCCAACACATATATTTCATCCAAAATAAATAGAATTAACGACTTTTCTTCACATGTAGAAAATACTAATTTGAAAATTTTACTCCGATTCCTGCTTTAATCCTTCCTGCTGAGATGTAAATTTTTCAGCAATATCAGAATTAGGAATTAGCTCCGAAACAGATAACATCTCCATACTTCCTTTCTCTTCAACAAGTAAACCAGGCTCCTCCAATGGAGGCAATTCTTCTAAAGAGCATAAATTAAGATCATTAAGAAAATCCTTAGTAGTAGCAAATAAAACTGGTCTTCCAGGAACATCACGATGTCCAATGGCTTCTATCCAGCCACGCGCCTCCAGAACCTTAAGAACTGGACCAGATACTGATACACCACGAATTTCTTCAATGTCACCACGTGTCACAGGCTGCCGATAAGCTATGATGGCAAGTGTTTCTAATACTGCTCGAGAATATCGGGGAGGCTTTTGTGGGTTCAGTTTGTGGAGAAACTCCTGAACTTCTAATTTTGCATGAAATCTCCAGCCACTGGCAACACAAACTAACTCTACACTCTCTCCTTCCCATTTTTCACGTATCTCCTCAAGTAATTTACGAAGAATTTCTGTACTTAGTTCACCGTCAAATAATTTTTTTAATTCTGATAATGGCAATGGATCCTGAGTAGTAAGTAAAGCTGCCTCCAGTATGCGTTTGACTTGCTCAGAGTCTCTTTGATCAGATAAATTAAACGGAAGCAAGGAAGTCGACTGATTTGACATAAATGGTTCCAATAGGTTGAGATTGCGTAATTTCTACCAGGCTTTCCTTTACGAGTTCAAGCAATGCAAGAAAAGTTACTACTATTTCAGCCACTCCTGCAGAGGGGCCGAACAATTCATTGAATTCAATAAATTCACGTCCACGTAAATCCCGCATAATACGACTCATATGCGATCTTACTGAAAGCTCAGCCCGGGTAACGCGATGATGGCGTCTGGTCTGAGCACGCACTACAAGCATAATCCATGCGTTACGTAAGTCATTAACATTAACTTCTGGAAGGTGCTTCACTACTGTCTGTTCAATTAATACTTGAACCAGTGAAAAATCACGCTCAGCCTGAGGTATGTCATTTAACCTTTGTGCAGCCAGTTTCATTTGTTCATATTCCAGCAATCGCCGCACTAATTCAGCACGAGGATCTATGTCATCTTCACTAGTACTAATTGTAGGCCGGGGCAATAACATACGCGACTTAATTTCTATAAGAAGAGCCGTCATCAATAAATATTCTGCCGCTAATTCGAGTTGATTAGTACGCATGAGCTCAACATAAGCCATATATTGACGTGTGAGTTCTGCCATAGGAATATCTAGTACTTCTAGATTATGCTTACGAATAAGATAAAGTAACAAGTCCAATGGCCCTTGGAATGTATCAAGAAATACTTCCAATGCATCTGGAGGAATAAACAAATCCCGCGGCACTTCCAACATTGGTTCGCCGCGGATACTTGCGATAGGACTCGTTTTTATAGGATTAAAAAGTTGGCTCACGCTAAAATAAAAACTACTTGTCTGATCTAATTATACCGCACCAGCTTTATAGGTAATGTTACTAATAAAAATATAAGTCCTAGGAATAATTTAACCCCATTGCCTCTCGTACATCACGCATGGTTTCCTGTGCTAATTTATCAGCTTTTTCACAGCCATCTGCAATTATATTACGTACTAAAGTAGGGTCTTCTTCGTACATTTTTGCACGTTCATGCATAGGTTGCTGTTCTGCTAACACTGCCTCAATTACTGGCTGTTTACACTCTAGACAACCGATACCTGCACTTTTACACCCTTGTTGTACCCAATCTCTGACCGTATCATTTGAATAAACTAAATGAAATTGCCAAACCGGACATTTGGCTGGATCACCTGGGTCACCACGCCGAATGCGTGCTGGATCCGTCTGCATTGTTCGAATTTTATTTTTGACGCTATCAGGGCCCTCTCTCAAACCAATAGTATTATTATAGGACTTAGACATCTTTTGACTGTCTAAACCTGGCATTTTTGGCGCATTGGTAAGCATTGCCTCAGGCTCTGAAAGAATCATTTTACCACCCCCTTCAAGATAACCGAATAATCGTTCTCGATCTCCCATATTTAAATTCTGCTGTTCATCGAGCAATGATTTTGCTGTTTCCAAAGCTTCATTATCTCCTTGCTCCTGGTAACGATTACGCAATTCTCTATAAATTTTAGATTTTTTAGATCCAAGTTTCTTTATCGCCGCCTCGGCCTTCTCCCTGAATCCAGCTTCCTTACCATAAATATGGTTAAAACGACGTGAGATCTCACGGGTAAACTCTATATGTGGTGTTTGATCTTCGCCAACCGGAACACGGTTAGCGCGGTAAATAAGAATATCAGCACTCTGCAATAAAGGATAGCCAAGAAATCCATAAGTACCCAGTTCTTTATCAGTTAAATTTTCTTGCTGATCTTTGTAGGTAGGAACCCTCTCCAACCAGCCTAGTGGTGTAATCATTGAAAGTAATACATGCAATTCGGCATGTGCAGGAATTCGTGACTGGATAAACAGTGTTGCCTGTGCAGGATCCACGCCAGCAGAAAGCCAGTCCACCACCATGTCCCATACATTTTGCTCGATTATCTCTGGCGCATCATAATGGGTAGTAAGAGCATGCCAATCAGCAATAAAAAATAAACACTCAAATTCTTGCTGCAATTCCACCCAATTCTTCAGCACACCATGATAGTGCCCTAAATGTAAACTACCAGTAGGACGCATCCCAGATAACACTCGATCCGTAAACATTCTTTTTTATCCTTAATTAATCTATGGCTAAATATCTTTTCAAACTTGTAGACCAACTAACCATGCAACCAATCTTATGGTAATCAGTATAAAAGGTCCTATGACAGCACCAAGTACGCCAGTAAATAACAAGACTAGCAGAATAATAAATCCATAAGGTTCAATCTGTGCAAAACGATATGCAATACGCTGAGGTAACAAACTCACTGCTATGCGCCCCCCATCCAAAGGAGGTAAGGGTAGCAAATTAAGAACCAACAATATCACATTTACTAGAATACCAGCCTGGCCCATTAATAGCATTGGTTCAGAAAAATTACTTTCCGGTATAGCCAGACCAAACTTAAAAACTAGGGCCCAGAGGAACGCCATTAAAAGATTAGCACCCGGTCCCGCAGCAGCTACCCAAAGCATGTCTCGTTTTGGATGGCGAAGATTGCCAAAGTTAACTGGTACTGGTTTTGCCCAACCAAATAAATATGGTGAACTAACCGCCAAAAGTAGCAATGGCACAACAATTGTACCCATCGGATCGATATGTCTCAGGGGGTTTAGAGTAACGCGCCCCTGAGCATATGCAGTAAGGTCACCATATAGCTTCGCTACGTAACCATGAGCTGCTTCGTGCAAAGTAATGGCGAGTATCACTGGAAGCGTAAAAATAGCAATGCCCTGAATAATCCTATCCATGTCCTGAATAATGCTATCCATACACCATCCCTAATGGGACTAAACTACCTCTACCATTCCGCACCAACTCCGGTTCATCCCCAGTTAAATCAATTACAGTTGTCATTTCCAAGCTACAGGAACCGCCATCTAGTATCAATTCAACGTGATGCTCAAGCCGGTCTCGGATTTCCTCTGGATCATTGATAGGAAATTCATCCCCAGGCAGAATCAAAGTAGAATTTAGCAACGGCTCATCTAGTTCTTCTAACAATGACTGAACTACGGGATGATCAGGGATTCTAAGCCCAATTGTGCTACGCTTAGGATGTTGTAAACGACGAGGGACTTCTCGAGTAGCTTCAAGTATAAACGTATAACTACCCGGTGTGGTTGTTTTAAGTAACCTATACTGACTATTGCCAACTTTAGCATAATGAGATATTTCAGCAAGATTTCGACATACTAGTGAAAAGTGGTGTTGCTCACTAACATGCCGTATGCTGCGAATACGAGTCATGGCACTCTTATTGCCTAATTGACACCCAAAAGCATAACAAGAGTCGGTTGGATAAACAATTACGCCACCGGCACGCACAATTGATGCTGCTTGACGTAATAAACGTAACTGAGGGTTTTCAGGATGGATAGAAAAAAATTGAGCCACGGTAGCAGGATTCTATTGTCAATGTTGAGTTATTATAAATATCTTGCCCGTACTATATTTATTTGTTCCAATCATGCCAAACGGGCGTACAGTCTACTGGAATTTCTGGCATTTGACCTAAATCGAAATAGCTCTCCCTAGGTCCATGAAAATCAGAGCCACGTGAAGCAAGTAAACCCATTCGATTTGCATGATGCGCAAATAATAAAGCCTGTTCAGGAGTATGGCTGGCAGTAATAACCTCTATGGCAGATCCACCAAGTGCGCGAAATTCAAAGAGCAGCTCATCCAGTAATTCCTTACCTAATTTATAACGTGCTGGATGAGCAATTACAGCCCTGCCGCCACTACCACATATCCAATCCACTGCGTCACTTAATGGGGCCCATTCATGTGATACGTATCCAGGCTTTCCTTTAACCAAAAACTTCTTAAAAACAGATTTAACATTTTTAGCATATCCATGTTCAGCTAAAAAACGAGCAAAATGGGTACGCCCTATCAAGCCCCCTTCCCCTGCATAGTAATAAGCGCCCTCTAAACTACCCTGAATACCAAATTTATCAAGTTGTGCAGCAATATTACTTGCGCGTGACACCCTCCCACTACGAATGATTTCTAAACCTTGTACCAATGGGAGATAACTTGGATCTACATCGAGGCCGACAATGTGAAGGGTTCTGTTCCGCCAAGTAACCGATATTTCTACACCATTAATGAAAATGATATTCTTTTCATTTGCAGCACGACGAGCTTCCCCCAGCCCCCCTACATCATCATGATCAGTCAGCGCCAACATATTTACCCCACGTGTAGCAGCACGTTCAACCAACTGTGTGGGTGTTAGTAAACCGTCAGAAACTGTGGAGTGGCAATGCAGATCAATGTTAAGCATGAAACAAATTATTATTACAAAAAGAAGAGGCACATCATAACATAAGGAGAAAGCGAAAAATTGATTACACGAAAGTATAATAAATGATTAGTTCTATTGGTGAAATAATAGTTGCCCTCTGAGATTATTCTATGTTGTGATCTCTCAATATAATATCTGATGCCCTGGCTCGGTTTATTCATTCTTGAATAAATTATTATCTACCCTTCATACATCCATTCTCGCCACCCTTTTAGCAACGGAAAATATAACCCTAATTTGATCGGCCGGGTATCAACCCCGCGCATCATTACAGCATAGCGATTTAGTTGGATACGATATCGTTCTCGCTCACGATCAAGAAAAAACTCTACATCTGTACCTACATGGCTACTAGTTTTATAGTCTATAATCCAACGCAAACCATCCATGCCAATAAAAGTACGATCAATTATCAGGCCCACTGGGTCCCCGTCAATTACTGTTGTCATATGTAGCTCATTCTGAGCATTCTTCTGTGGGCCAAGTAACCACCGACCACGTTTATCATGTACTGTATGGATAAGCGCAGATTTTATACGTATAGCTGCAGATTCTATTTCATCATTATTACCACTCATTCCACAAACAATTAAATTCTGTTTAAATATATTGTGTAAACTTTCAATTCGATGCTTGCCCCACTTCTCCACTCCATCTTCAGCAATACGTTGTAACCACCGATGCACTATACTTCCAATATGGCGAGCAGTTTCTCCGGCCCATGAAAATTCTATTTCTTGCTTGCTTACCTTTTCCTGTAATTGCCTCCACTTCACACCTGGTGGTGAAGAAGGAAATATCCAATCAGATGCAAGACGACGAAGTGATTGGTCAATTGAATACTCTTCCTCTTCCTTAATTTCGTTACCACCATTCGGAGACTTTTCCCGTGTAGCAACCTTGGTAAAAATTGGTTGCGCCACTGGCCATAATTTATTCAATAGTGATTTTTTTGAAGGTTTCTTTAACTCGATCGCACCATCAATATCGAAAGAAAAAGCTGTGTTACCCAACAGATGTAAAAATTTTTTCGCACGTGTTGCTGCAACATAGAGAATACGCTCATCTTCAAAAGACTCTTTCTCTTGGTCAAGTTTCTCCAGCCAAGGGTAAATGAGATCGCTGGTTGTGCCCGTTTCCTGAATCGGTGCAAGTAACAAATCATTATGCTCACCCATTACATCATCCGAAATACATGGTCGCTCCATCCACATAAACAACTTTTTTTTGTTTTTACGCGCCGAACGCCCGAGACCGGGCACGATCACGTAATCGAACTCAAGTCCCTTAGCTTTATGAATTGTCATAAGTTGCAACGTGTCATCAGCCTCCGTATCAGGTAACGCATAAAGCTTGGTAAGCCCTTCTTCAAATGCTGTCAGCTCATAGATACTTCCCATTTTTTCATGTGTTTCAAGATAATTAAGGTAAATTTTTGCATCTTTGAGATCAGTCTCTCTATTAACACAAGCTGCACCACCTAATGCCATCCATGCTGCCTCAACAGTTGCACGTAGAGACTGTCGATTACGATTGTTTATACAGTTTCCTAATACTTCTCTCATACGTAGTAATCGAGTAACACCATCAGCAGAAATTGCCGATAAGCGCGCCTCATCATTTAGTAATTCCCACACTGTATGGCGACTTTCTCTAAAACTATTTTCTCCAATATTTTCAATATCAGAATCATTTGTAGTTTGTGTTGAGATAAGTACATTGAAATCGCTGAGTGTTAAGCCACACCATGGTGCACGCAGTACTGCAAGCCACGCCAATCTATCTGCTAAATGTGCCAATGCACGTGTTAGTACCAATAAATCCTGTACTACTGGTCGGCAGCCTAGCTCTTCAATCCCAATTGCGAGAAATCGCAGTCCGGATTCTCTTAATTGCGGTACAATTTTATGAAATGAAGCACGGGTGCGCCCAAGAACAGCGATGGTAGCAGACGGATCATCACGACGCGTCTGCTCAATAATCTCCACTAACTTTTTAGCTTCTGCTGCATGATCTCCATTAAAAAATGGATGAATGCTGACTGCCTCGCTAATTAGTGCAGGATGTATTGCAACTGATGCTGTGTAGGATACCGCGCCAGCAGAAATATCTTCTTCTCTTACCGGCATTATCTGCGCAAAGGTGTCATTGACCCAATCCACAATACCGCTATGTGAACGGAAATTGGTACGCAACACAATCGATTTCAGTTCAATGTTACCAATGCCTTCAGCACGGGCACGTAAAAATAATCCTACCTCAGCCTCACGAAAGCGATAGATTGACTGCATGGGATCGCCAACTACAAACAAGGTACGCCCATCACCCGTTTCCCATCCGGCAGTAAGTTTAGTAATTAACTCATACTGACTGATCGATGTATCCTGAAACTCGTCCATCAGCAAGTGCTGAATACGGTAATCGAGTGCAAGCGCAAGATCAGTTGGTGCGTCGGGCTCTCCAAGTGCTCGTAAAGCGCCCTGCGCGACTTCAGTAAAGTCCACCCTGCCCCGTGCTTGAAACACAAGCTTGAGCTGCGCAACAGCATACGGTAACAAACGGGTGATGGAACCAAGTATTTCCCACTGAGCATCAGTGTAAGTAGGCGGTGGAAGATCGCGCAGTTTATGCAGACATTGACGCAGCATATCATTTTCCTTGAGCTTATCGATCAGTACAAGTACACGGTCTTTCCATAGTTTTGCTTGTTTTCTATCATCCTTAGTTTTACCTGGAGGGAAACCATTGCTAACGGTATGCTTTACTCGCCACCCACCATCTTTTGTTGTAAGCAACTCGGCTATGCCAAGCCAGAGGGGAACATCATGTTCCTCGCTGCCAGGTAAAGTACTGAGCTCCTCACAAATAGTGAGCGGTGAATTCCTACTGATTTCTTTAAGATTTATAGTGGCATATTGTGCAAGCTTGATCATTTCATCCTGCATCGATTCTGGAAATAAGTTAAGTACGTGCTTAAGTGCTTCATGCCGAACATTCCGTAGTGCCGCCTCTAACTCTCCGCGACCTTTGCCTTCATGAATATGACGCAGCCAGTGATCGCGCTTCTCCAGTATTTCGGAGAGTAATTTTTCAGTGCGACTCACATCATTGTCAAGATGTTCTAATAACCGTTCAACATCCTGTACCCGTTCAGCATCCTGCACTACTACATTATTTTTTTTGACTAAATCAATGGTCGCACGAGCCGCCTCAAGATAAAGATCAGATGCATCCTCTGTGCTCTCTAGTTGAAAACAAAATTCAGACAGTATCGGCATCTGACGCGTAAGTAATGCGCACAATGAATCTATGGTTTGGATACGCAATCGCGTTGGATTATTAACAATCTGCCAACCTGCCCGAGCATCGCGCTGCAGCACCTCTCCAGCTAGCGTACAAATTAACTTCTCGTGCTCAGTTTCAGGAGTCTCGCTGGACTGAGAAAGTACTGCAAGTACTCGTTCTCGTATCTCTGCCACAGCCTTCTTTGTGAACGTAATCACTACTATCTCTTCAGGCGCTTCAGCATGTGCAAGCAGCTTAAGATATCGCTGAATTAGAAGTCCGGTCTTGCCTGATCCAGCTGGCGCCTGAACGATGAACGAATGTGTAGGATCAAGTGCACGTTTACGCTCAGCAAAATCTGAATTATGAATGGCACCGTTCATGTGCCATCCTCCAACTCCGTATACGCACTCTCAATTCTTTCATAAATGCGACAAAAAGATTGCAGATCACAGTTGCGGCATGTGTCAGGATATTTCTTGGGGTTAACTTCGGCATCGCCTCCAGAAAAACTTTCTGCTATTCGAGTAAGATCAATACGCCAGGAGACAACTAGTTGTTCCCAGTCAGGGTCAGCTTTCACTCCAGGCAAGAGATCTCTATCACGCGCTAATGCTTTGAATTTCATTTTTCCCGTTTTCACCTGTGCAAATACGACTGCTGTAGCATCCGGCTGAGAGGCCACAAGATACAGTGGTAGTTGTGGCTCATCCGGACGTTCGCCACGCATAGTATCAACTGACGGATCCCGAGCCCCTGTCTTGTAATCGATAATGATAAGCTGCTCATCATTAAGCTTATCAACGCGGTCGAGACGGGTTGTTAATACGAGCCCACCGATTTCAATGCTACGTTTATCTTCAATTGCTATGACCCTGAAGTCGCTGCGTTTTTTCTCTTCATGTAACCATTCAAGTGTCAATCGCACCAAACGCTGATGTTCAATCTTTGTAAAACGCTTTGAAAGTTTTACCGGACGATCTTTTTGAATATGTTCGATCGCCTCTTTGGCTGAATTTGACAGAATCACCTTAAGATCGTCATCACTGATCGCATCAAGTACACTTTTGGCCTCGAGCTGTCTCCATGCTTGTTCCAATACATTATGCACCAACCTCCCACGTTCCATTGCATCCAGTCCAGTATGTGGAGACTCTAATCCTCTTGCACTCAGACGGTGCAAGGCAAATGCTCGGAATGGACAAGCCGCATGATCTTTTATCACCGAAATACCACTACTTACACAATTTTCTATTGCAGTTTGATCAAGCTCCGGTGCTTTATTATCTTCACTATACTCAATCCACCGCGCTTGATGAATCAGATCACAATGACTCTTATAAGTTGGTAGAGTCAGCTCCCTCTGTGGGATGTTTACAATTAATGGACTGGGAGTAAGTTGGCGGTCGTCGCGTTCATCGCCATGTCTCGGATAACTGAAGATAACTTCATCCGAGCTGTGACTCCATTCGCTAGTAAAACGACGGGCAAGCTCAAGTGATTCAGAAGCTGAGCCACGCGGTATTTTTGCTGAACGTTGTAACTCAATTGGCAGAAACGAATTTGTACGTGGACACAATGGCCACTCTGTATCTGATAACCCCATCACCCATAGATGATCAAACTCCATACCAGCGGTCTCGAACACACTTAAGATCTGGATTGGAACATCAGGTGTTTCTGGCTGAAAAAGTGTTTCTGCTGCCATACGATGGAGGCGTAATATCCCTTCGATATATCCGATTCTGGGAACAACACGATCAAGTGCTGCAAATTCAGCAACGATTTCGTGCCATTTTTTTAGGGTCTGATATTCCGATGAATCAAGAGCACGCTCACCTGGGAAACCGAAAATTTGAAGCACGCCGGAGATAGCTCTGGCTAGAACCGATGGCGCCTGCATACCGAACAAATTTTCTTTACGAAATTTTGCAAGTGCAGATATCTGCTGAATAAAAATTGGACAATTTACATTACTCTGGTTACGTTCGATTAGTATAAGTAAATGTTCGATCGTAATTCTTGACTCAACTCTCTTTCGTAATTGTTCGTCGAGCAACGCACGATTTGACATTTCGGTATCTCCACCAACAAGAAAAGGCGACCGAAGTATACTGCTCACAAACTCAAATTCAATATCCTTTCCGGCTAGTCCGAGTACTAGGAACGCTGTGCTGACAAGTGGATACGAGACTAAGGCCAATCCAAGGGAGATATTATAGGGAATTATACGACGGGTAGAGCCCGGTAGCGCCTGCTGTACATCGGGTTCCATCACAGAGTTGAAGATACGTATGATCTCACTCCGATACTTGGCAAACTCTTGAACAACAATACCAATACGTGCCGTATTGTCAATCTCAACCCGTGCCCGTGCCCACACTGCAGCGCGATGAATTTCATCACGATTGTCAGTACAGCTAACTTGTTGCACGTTTCCAGTTCGTAATCGAAGTTGCGACTGCGACTGCGTCATCATTACCTCACACCCGTCTTCTGAAAGTTTGTTCAGAAAAGCTCTCTGCTGCGGTGTAAAAATATCAAAGCCATGACAGATCAATCGATCAGGTTTCTTAATTTTTATATGTTTCCATAATTCAATTATCAAATCACAAATACGTACTTTGTCAATTTGATTCTTACGTCTGGTTAATCTTTTATAATTTTTCGACCAATCCCGGAACACCTTACAATCATCATTTAAAGGAAAACTTCTGAGTTTAGAAGTAAATTGCCATTCGTGACTAATCTGCCAAGCTTCACGTGCTAGTTTTGCCGCTTCAGAAATAGGAACAGAAAATAAAATTGGAATCTGATCTGAATCAGAGATCACATCTTCCCACAATGCCTGCTCCTGAGCAGTAGATAACAGAACAGGTAACTTATCTGCTTGTTCGGAATAGAGTATCTCTTCGTATGCACGTTCAATAAATGCAGTTATCGGAAGAATATCTGGGGTACTCCAGGCTATACGCTCTTGAGTAATTTGATAGCTATTGAATTCTCGCTGCAACACCATTGCGAGTCTTCGATTAGGTGTAACAATAACACTGGAGTTTAAACCAATAGAAAACTGATCATAAACATCAGTAAGGGTGACTTGTGGAAATTCCTGTATAGAAGACATGCGGTGAAACTACCTACCGCTATAAGTTTAACGCTCTAATAAATCTAACTTACTGGTAACATCTACCCAGTCATCCGCATCTGGCGGAGCATCTTTTTTCTCAATGATGGACTCCCAAGATTTTGATAATTCAGCATTGAGTGCTGTAAAATGCTGCTGCCCATCCGGCACATCATCTTCGGCATAAATTGCTTCTACCGGGCATTCAGCCACACACAAGGTGCAGTCAATACATTCTTCTGGGTCAATTACCAGAAAATTTGGACCTTCTCGAAAACAATCTACCGGGCAGACATCTACGCAGTCGGTATATTTACACTTGATACAACTTTCAGTTACAACATAAGTCATGGTAATCCTTCCTCTCCCTTACACGTAGAACTGCTCTAAAGCATCTAATTCTACCAGAAATCATACAAGCACCACTACATCTAAACCGTAACTTGTTACTATAATTTCGTCAGAAACATAGAAACCAATAA
>Ga0265303_10001861_pt1 | contig 13091 bp, 12 predicted proteins | sample Helome_2_FD_192494 | JGI IMG/M metagenome (GOLD analysis project Ga0265303, IMG submission 192494) | Marine sediment microbial communities from subtidal zone of North Sea - Hel_20160317 (Illumina Assembly) | ecosystem: Environmental > Aquatic > Marine > Subtidal zone > Sediment ...
GAATACGTCCGCGGTAATGATTGCCTGGTTGTCAGCAACGACACGGTAGCCCCGTTGTATCTCGACAAGCTCCGGCCAAACCTGGCCGGCTGCGACATCACGAGCATCAGTCTTCCCGACGGCGAGTCGTTCAAGACCCTGGCAACGCTACAGAAGATTCTGGATCAACTGGTCACGTCGGGGGCCAATCGGGACACTACGGTAATCGCGCTCGGGGGCGGCGTCGTCGGGGATGTCGCCGGTTTTGCGGCGGCCTGTTACATGCGCGGGGTCGCGTTTATCCAGGTGCCGACGACCCTGCTCGCACAGGTGGATTCATCGGTGGGCGGCAAGACCGGTGTTAACCACGAGAAAGGCAAGAACCTGATCGGCGCATTCCATCAGCCAGAGGTCGTGCTTATCGACACCGGCACGCTGACTACCCTGCCTGAGCGCGAACTCAAGGCGGGTCTGGCCGAGGTCATCAAGTACGGTGCAATCTGCGATCCCGATTTTTTTGAGTGGCTCGAGTCCGACATGGCGGCGCTGATCGATCAGGATCCGGATGCGCTCGCCTATGCCATCCGGCGCTCTTGCGAGCTAAAGGCAGAAGTTGTTGCTGAGGACGAACGCGAGTCAGGGAGACGGGCAATTCTGAATTTCGGCCATACGTTCGGGCACGCCATTGAACACTGTCTGGGCTACGGCAAGTGGCTTCACGGTGAAGCAGTCGCCGCAGGCATGGTGATGGCGGCCGAACTGAGCGGCATTGCCGCCGCCGACCGTGCGCGGCTCAGCGAGCTGATCGCTGCGGCCGGACTGCCGACGCAACCGCCGGCGATAAGCAGTGAGCGCTGGCTCGAAACGATGGGCATGGACAAGAAGGTGCAGAAGAAACAGCTGCGCTTTGTCTTGCTGCGATCGCTCGGAGAAGCTTACGTTTCCGCCGACTACGATCACGACAGGCTCTACGCGCTGATCGGGGCCGAGGCTTGATGGGTGTTGCAGTCCTTGCACCCTACGCCGCCGACGAGTCGCACAGTCGCGGTAGAAAATACGACGAGTCACGCTCGGCGTACCGCGGCGAATATCAGCGCGATCGCGACCGCATTATTCATTCGACAGGGTTCAGGCGCCTGGTCTACAAGACCCAGGTTTTCGTCAATCATGAGGGCGATCTTTATCGAACGCGCCTCACGCATTCGCTCGAGGTGTCACAGATTGCGCGCACGGTCGCCATCGCGCTGAGTCTCAACGAACCGCTGACCGAGGCGATCTGCCTGGCTCACGATCTGGGTCATACGCCGTTCGGGCACGCGGGTCAGGATACGCTCAACGAGTGCATGCGTGACTACGGTGGCTTCGAACACAACTTGCAGTCGCTGCGGGTTGTCGATGTGCTCGAAGCCAAGTACGCGGACTTTCCGGGCCTGAATCTCATGTTCGAGACCCGGGAGGGCATACTCAAGCATTGCTCGACAAGAAATGCGCGGGAACTCGGCGATGTCGGCGAACGGTTTCTGGAGCGCAGGCAAGCGGGTCTCGAAGCGCAGCTCGCGAACATCGCCGACGCCATCGCATACAACAACCATGACGTGGACGATGGTTTTCGTGCCGGCCTGCTCACGCTCGATCAACTCCGCGAGCAAGCGCTTTTCGAGGCCCAGTATGCCGAGGTCCACAGGCTGTATCCCGAGCTCGAGGATCGGCGACTGATCTATGAAATCATGCGCCGCATGATTGGCGCCGTGGTCACCGACCTGATTGAAGAAACACGACGTCTCCTCGACGAACATGCGCCCCGTTCGATCGACGACGTTCGTGAGGCCGGGAAGCCGCTCGTGTCGATGTCGGATGAGATGTACGAGGAACACATGTCATTGAAACGTTTCCTTAGCCGGCACCTGTACCGCCACGAGAAAAAGCTCGAGATGACGCGCAAGGTGCAGGTCATGATCCGGGAATTGTTCAGCGCATACTCAGAGGATGTGCGACGCATGCCGGCGGAGTTTGCCGACGCGGCAGCAGTCCTCAATGAAACTGGCAGGGCACGCGTCATCGCCGACTATATTGCGGGCATGACGGATCGTTACGCGATGGCGGCACACGAGAGCGTCGGGTGCTGATAGAATGCGCCGCGCAACAAAGGACCTTCAGTGAAGCACAAAGATATCCCGAATAACGATCGCCTTATTTTTGCCATGGACGTGCCGGACTGCAACCGCGCGCGAGCCCTGGCCGAGGAACTGGGTGGCGCCGTCACGTTCTACAAGATCGGGCTGGAGCTAATGATGAGCGGCGGCTATTTCGAGCTGCTCGACTGGATGCTGGCACGCGACAAGAAAGTGTTCTGTGACCTGAAGTTCTTCGACATTCCGGCGACTGTTGGTGCTGCTGTGCGTGCGCTCAAGGATCGCGGCGCCTCATTCGTAACGGTACATGGCAATCAGTCGATAATGGAGGCTGCCGCCGAGAATAAGGGCGACAGCCTGAAGGTGCTTGCCGTGACCGTTCTGACGAGCCTGGATCGCGGCGACCTGGATGACCTCGGATTCGATTGCGACCTCGAATCCCTGGTGCTGTCGCGTGCCAGGCGCGCGCTGGAAAGTGGTTGCGACGGTGTCATTTCGTCGGGCCTCGAAGTACCAAGGCTTCGTCAACAAATCGATAACAAGCTGCTCGTCATTTCGCCGGGCATTCGCCCTGTGGACAACAAACCGACGGGCGATCAGAAGCGCGTGGTGACGGTCGAGACCGCATTCTCGAACGGCGCGGATTACATCGTGGTGGGCAGGCCCATTCGTGATGCCGAGAGTCCGCGTGCTGCTGCAGAGGCGATGCAGGCATCGATTGCGGCACAGGTGGGGGCGTAATGGCTGACCTGAAGAACGACCTGTTCCTGCGCGCGTTACAACGAAAGCCTACACCGCGGACTCCCGTGTGGATCATGCGCCAGGCAGGCCGCTACCTGCCCGAATATCGTGAGGTTCGTGCTGAAGCGGGCGATTTCATGAGTTTGTGCCGCAATGCCAGGCTCGCGTGCGAAGTGACGCTGCAACCACTGCGGCGCTTCGAACTGGATGCGGCAATCCTGTTCTCCGACATTCTGACTGTGCCTGACGCGCTCGGCCTGGGGCTCTATTTTGAGCCTGGGGAAGGACCGCGTTTCAGGCGACCCGTGCAAAGCACCAGCGCTATCCATGCGCTGTCGGTGCCCGACGTTGGCTCCGAACTCGGCTACGTATTCGAGGCGGTCGGCACGATCAAAACCGCCTTGCAGGGCCAGGTACCGCTGATCGGATTTGCCGGCAGTCCGTGGACCGTGGCGACCTACATGGTGGAAGGCCGTTCGAGTCGTGATTTTGCGACGATCAAAGCGCTCGCGAAAGAAGACCCGGACGCGTTGCTGAGCCTGTTAGACGTTGTGACTGAAACCACGATTCGGTATCTGAATGCACAGATTGAAGCCGGGGCCCAGGCGATCATGGTTTTTGATACCTGGGGATCTGCACTGGAGCCTGACGATTATCGACGTTTCTCGCTCGCCAACATGCAGGCCATTGTCGACAATCTTGCTCGCGACAATGGTGCCGAAGCGGTTCCGGTTATCCTTTTTACGAAGGGTGCCGGCGAGCTGCTTGCAGACATGGTGGATACCGGGTGCGATGCGTTGGGCGTGGACTGGACGACCGATCTCGCGACGGCGCGTCGCTATGTCGAGGACAAGGTTGCGCTACAGGGCAACCTGGATCCGGCGACGTTGCGTGAAAGCCCGGACGTTATACGGCGGGGCGTTGCAGATACGCTGGCCAGTTACGGGCATGGGCCGGGACATGTGTTCAATCTTGGCCACGGCATTACACCAGACATCAACCCGGACCATCTGGGGTGCTTGTCGATGCCGTCCATGAGCTAAGCCCGCAATACCACAAATAAAACCGTTACCCACCACCCAAACACAACAGCCGGCCGGGATGCTTTGTTGGCGGACTGTCTCGCTGTCGCTCGCCTGATGTCTCGCCGCCAAACATCCCGTCCGTCTGCCCCGCGGTCGCGCGCAAGGCGCGCTCCTACAGTTTGTAGTAACACCATGGGGAGTGCGGGGAATATTTGTAGGAGCGCGCCTTGCGCGCGATCGTGGCCTACAGTTTGTAGCACCGCCGCTGATCCAGTGTGCTGCCTGCGGGCTGCGTTTGGGGAGTTCCTCGAGCGTCGTGTGCCGCGAAGTGACGCATGGATGCCGAAACGAGCGGCACCCGATGCGAGCGAGGCAGGACGCCGAGCTAGGTTAAGCGAGAGGAACTCCCCAAACGGGGCCCTTGGCCCGAGAAGAAGGGTGGCAGACCGTCAGAGAAGCTCGATTTCGAGGATCTTGCATTCCTGCGCGATGTCGATCGCCGTTCCGCCGTGCGTCTCGGCCGGAGCCCAAACCGGTTCCCCGATTTTATAGAGTTGCATGCGCTCGCCGCCGACACCGTCGTCTTCGAGCCAGGCGCAGGACTGCAGATACACCATCACCCGATCCGGATGCGCGTGCACCGGTTGGGTCTCGCCATTGCGGATGGTTTGCAGGAGTACGCGGACTTTTTCGTTTTCGAACGCCAGTTCGTACATGTGTGGGGCAACCCGGATGGGGTCGAGCGGTTTTGGCACCGCCGCAGCGACGACGGCAGCGAGCAACAGCATCGGCAAAATAGAGATAAGCTTTTTGGCGGGCATAACGAGTTCCCTTACGATTCATCGCGCAACGCGCGCCGAAGAATCTTGCCGATATTCGTCTTGGGCAATTCATCGCGAAACTCGATGAGTTTCGGGCGCTTGTAACCCGTCAGGTTTGCCCGGCAGTAGTCGATGATGTCCTGCTCCGTGAGGTTTTCATCCTTGCGAACGACAAAGATCTTCACGACCTCGCCGGATCGCTCGTCGGGAATGCCGATCGCCGCAGCCTCGAGCACGCCGTCGAGTTCGACGACGATATTTTCGATCTCATTGGGGTAAACGTTGAAGCCCGACACCAGGATCATGTCTTTCTTTCGATCTTCTATGTAAAAGTAACCCTCATCATCCATGCGCCCAATGTCACCGGTGCGCAGCCAGCCGCCGGGGAACATCACGTCCGCCGTATCTGCCGGTCGCTGCCAGTACCCCTCCATGACCTGCGGTCCCCGGATGCAGATTTCACCAATTTGACCGCTCGGCAGTTCATTGCCGTCATCGCCCGCGATCATGACCTCAGTCGACGGTAACGGAAGGCCGATCGTCCCGGAAAATTCCGAGTCGATTCGGCAAACGATGGCTGCAGGGGAGGTTTCCGTGAGGCCATAACCCTGCAGGATTGTCGAGCCGGTCGCCTTCTTCCAGTCTTTTGCCACGGCCGGCTGAACTGCGGTGCCGCCGCCAATGCACACGCGCAGGTGACTGAAATCAATATCCTTGAAGCTCGGCGTGTTCAACAGGGCTGTGAACATCGTGTTGACGCCCGTAAACATGTTGAATTCGTACTTGGCAGTTTCCTTCGCAAAGCCCTCGAAGTCTCGCGGATTGGTGATGAGGACGTTGTGTCCGCCCTGTGCCATCACGGTCAGGCAATTACCCTGCAATGAGAAGATGTGGTAGAGCGGCAATGCCGTTATGGCGATGATCGGCTGCACGCCTTCATAGGCGTCACCCTGCCAGACGGTGGTCTGCTGAACGTTGTACACCATGTTGCGGTGACTCAGCATGGCGCCTTTCGACACGCCGGTGGTGCCACCCGTGTACTGCAGGAACGCAATATCGGCAAAACCAATGTCAACGGGTTGCAGGGTCTTGTTTGCGCCAGCCTTGAGCGCGCCACTGAATGAGACGCTGTTTGCCAGGCGGTAGCCTGGCACCTGCTTTTTCACGTAGCGGAGTGCAAAGTTGGTCAGCGCTCCCTTGGGCCAGCCCAGAAGATCGCCAACGCCTGTAGTGACAACGTAGTCGACCTCGGTGTCTCCAATGACCTCTTCAAGCACATGCGCGAAGTTCTCCAGGATGACGATGCAGCGGGCCCCGGAGTCCTTGAGTTGGTGCTTGAGCTCCCGTGCCGTATACAGCGGATTAACGTTAACCGCTACAAGGCCCGCACGGAAAATGCCGCACATCGTGACCGGATATTGCAGGATGTTCGGCAACATTATCGCGACACGTTCGCCTCGTGTCAGCCCGATTGCCTGCTGCAGGTAGCATGCGAATTGCATGGACAGGTGATTCAGGTCCGCGTAACTGAGCGTCCGCCCCATGTTGGTGTAGGCCGGGTTGTCGGGGAATTGCGAGAAGCCGTGTTCGATCAGCTCGCGTATCGATCGAAACGGCGGTGTCGGTACCTCGTCGGGTACGCCCTCCGGATAGGATTTAAGCCAGACTTTTTCCAAACCAAGATTCCCCATGAGCAGCGGCGCAGCGCGCCTGCGGTTAAAACCGAAGTGAAATCATAGCGCATCGTCAAGGGTGGCGCTGATAATCGGCCAGGCGTTCTCCAGCAAAATCGGCTGCGCTTCAGTGTTGGGGTGAATGCGATCTGCTTGCATCAAATCGTCGTTCGTCGCCACACCCTCCATGAAGAACTCGATCCATCTGACATCCAGATCGTCAGCGATCTGACGAAAAACAGCCTCGAAGGCGGCCGTGTATCTCGGCCCATAATTCGAGGGGATACGGATGCCCAACAGCACTACGGCCGCGCCAGCCGCTTTCGAACGTTGGATGATGGTCTCGAGATTGCTCCTCACGCGTTCAGGCGGGAAGCCCCGCAGGCCGTCGTTGCCGCCGAGTTCGAGAATGACCAGTTTGGGTGAAAAGGTATCCAATGCCGAGCCGATACGGGCGGCACCACCCTCGGTCGTTTCACCGCTGATGCTGGCGTTCACGACCCGATGTTCGTACCCTAGCTTTTCGAGGCGAGATTGCAACAAAGCGGTCCAGGATTGGTCAACGTCAATACCGAAACCGGCGCTCAGCGAATCGCCAAAAACAAGAACCGTCGGCTGCTCGCCGGCCCCCGCATTGGCAGCAATTAACAGAACAACGAGAGTAAGAATTCTTCGCATGCAAAATCAGTCAGTAAGTAACGGTGCCGTGCTCGAGGCCATTAACATCAGCAAAGAGGTTAGCAGTCCCGAAGGTAGTCTGACCATTCTTTCGGACGTGAGTTTCCGGATTGTCGCGGGCGAATCAGTCGCCGTCGTTGGACCATCGGGCGCAGGCAAGTCCACGTTGCTGGCATTGCTTGCTGGTCTGGACCTGCCGTCCGGCGGGCACGTGGTCCTGAGCGGTGCCAATCTGTCGGAATTGGACGAGGACGGGCGGGCCCGCGTTAGAGCCGAGAGCGTCGGCTTCGTGTTTCAGTCGTTTCACCTCGTGCCGTCTCTCAATGCCCTCGAAAACGTCATGCTGCCGCTTGAGCTGGCGGGCAAAGCCGATGCCCGCGCGGCTGCGCGCAAGATTATCGAGCAAGTTGGCCTCAAGGACCGATGGAGCCACTATCCTTCGCAGCTGTCGGGCGGCGAAAAGCAACGCGTCGCTATCGCCCGGGCATTCGCGACTGAGCCGGCCGTACTCTTTGCCGATGAGCCGACAGGCAATCTCGATAGCCGGACAGGAACGAACATCATGCAGCTCATGTTCGAACTCAATCGCAGTTCCTCGACCACGCTGGTACTGGTTACTCACGACAACGGTCTTGCGGAGCGCTGTGATCGCATCCTCGCGCTCGATGCAGGACGACTGGTGAACGATAGCAAGGCGGCCGCGTGAGAGCGCCGGCATTCGCATTGCGAACGTTCGGGCGCGAGCTACGTTCGGGTGAGGTCCTCGTGCTGCTCGCCGCCGTGGGCCTCGCCGTAGGAGCGTTGACGGCGGTCGGCTTTCTCACGGATCGCATCGGCAAGGCCGTCGCGCGCCAGGCAAACGAGGTGCTCGCGGCTGATTTGAGGCTGCGGTCGCAGGAGCCCGTGCCGGAGGAGTGGCGTGACCTTGCCGGGGAGTACGGCCTCGATACGGCCGAGACGATGTCCTTCCCATCGGTCGTTTTCGCCGGCGATGCCAGCGCCCTGTCCACGATCAAGGTAGTTAGCGACCGCTACCCATTGCGGGGTGCGGTGCGCGTATCCGATCAGTTGTTCGGCGAACAGCGTGAGGTTGAGGGCATACCCGAGACAGGCGAGGCATGGGCAGACGGCGCCCTGCTTGCGCGTGTCGGTGCCGATATAGGAAGCCTGCTGTCCGTCGGCGAGCTCAAACTGCGGGTGACCGCGGTATTGACCTACCGCCCCGATCAGTCGATCGGATTTGCCTCGCTCGCGCCGTCGCTGCTCATGAACATTGAAGATGTTGCGCAGAGTGGACTGATCGGCGAGGGCAGTCGTGTCAGTTATGCGCTGCTGGTTGCCGGGGAAGAGTCGGCGGTATCCGGGTTCAACGAGGCCATTGAAGACAAGCTGCCGGACTCCGTACGAATTCGCAGCCAGGAGGAGAGTAGCGAGCGAGCCTACAACGCCGCCGATCGGGCGCAGCGGTTTCTTTCGCTGACCGCCGTAATCAGCTTGCTGCTTAGTGCGGTTGCGGTCGCGATGTCGGCGCGCAGGTTTGCGCACCGGCGCATGGACACCGTGGCGTTGATGAAGAGCCTGGGTGCCACCCAGAATTTCGTAATAGCCGTTGCGCTCATACAGCTGGTATTGCTCGGCATATTGGGCGTGCTCATCGGAAGTGTCGCGGGCTTCGCCGCCGAAGAGATGCTGTCACGAATACTGGTCGATTTCATCGCCAGCGACCTGCCGGACCCCGGAATAAGACCGGTCATACTGGCGAGCGGCAGCGCCATGGTGCTTCTGGTCGGTTTTGCATTACCTGCCTTGATTCAGCTTCGCAATACGCCGCCGCTACGCGTCCTGCGCCATGACGTTATGGCCCCCGCGCCGTCGCGGCTACTGGTTGCCGGCCTGTCTCTTGCCGCCGTCGCAGCGCTGTTGTATCGCTCGGTGGGTGACCCGCGGATGTTAGTAATCCTGATCGGCGGCATCATGGTAATCGCGGGAGCGCTGTACCTGGTTGGCCGCGGCCTCGTCGCTTCGATTGGTCGATTTCGATCGGGCGTCGGTGTTGCCTGGCGTTATGGCCTGGCAAATGTTGCGCGTCGTGGTCGTGACAGCGCCGTTCAGGTGGTGGCGTTCGGTCTTGGGCTGACGGTGCTGCTATTGCTGACGCTGGTTCGCACGGACCTGCTCGAGGGGTGGCGACAGACACTTGACGAGGATGCCCCCAATCACTTCCTCATCAACATTCAACCGCATGAAGTCGAGTCCGTCGGTGCTTTTTTTGAAGAAAGCGGGGCAAAGGTCCCTGTGTTTACGCCACTGGTGCGCGCGCGCATGACCCTGATCAATGGCGAGTCGGTCAAAGAACGCGAATACCCCAATGAAGACGGACGCTGGCTGACCAATCGCGAAGCCAACCTGTCATGGACCGCCGAAATGAGCGACAGCAATGAGCTGTTGGCGGGTGAATGGTGGCCTCGCGACTACGATGGTCCGCCGCTTGTGTCGATCGAAGAAGAGTCGGCGGTCAATGCCGGCCTGAAGATTGGCGACCGTCTCAACTTCTTCGTGGCCGGCCGGGATGTCGAGGCCGAGATCGCGAGTATTCGGAAAGTGAACTGGGATTCGTTCCAGCCCAACTTCTTTATCGTGCTCTCGCCCGGCGCGCTTGATGGCATGCCGACGACTTACATATCGAGTATGCGGATCGAAGACCACCAGCAGGCAATGCTCATCGATCTTGTACGCGCGTATCCGAGCATTTCCGTAATCGATCTCGACGCGATTCTGCAACAGGTCCGCGGCATCATTGAAAAAGCGAGCCTCGCCGTTCAGGCCGTGTTCGTTTTCACATTGGCGGCGGGCATCGCCGTGCTGTTCGCGGCCGTTCAGTCGACAATTGACGAACGGCGCTTCGAGAGCGCGATGTTGCGTGCATTAGGCGCCCGTCGACGCACGGTTTTCTACGGTGTCATGGCGGAGTTCGCCGCCCTGGGATTGGCGGCGGGCGTATTGGCGTCTGCCGGCGCGTCAATTCTCGCCGCTGTTGTCGCCGTACAGCTCTTTCAGTTGCCTTATGAATTCAATCCGCTGGTATGGGTGGTTGGCCTGTCCGCCGGCGTCTTCCTGGTGTGTATCAGCGGATTCTTCGCCGCTCGTGGCGCGGTCAACGCGGCCCCGGCGGAGGTGCTGCGGTGGGCGGCGTGACGGAACAGAAGCTCTCTTGCGGTGTCGTGCTGGCACGGCAGACAGGGCAGGGCTGGGTCACGCTGATCCTACGCGCATACCACCACTGGGATTTTCCGAAGGGCATCCGCGAGCAGGGCGAAGAGCCACTGCGCGCTGCGCTGCGCGAGGTCAGCGAGGAAACCGGCATTTCAGAGCTTGTATTCGACTGGGGTGAGCGCTTCTTCGAGACGGGGCCGTACAGCCGCGGCAAGGTCGCGAGGTACTACATCGCGAGTACGGCGCAGGAAGCTGTCGAGATGGGAATTTCGCCTGCGACCGGCGAGCCTGAGCATCATGAGTGGCGCTGGGTAAGCTTCGACGAGGCCTATGACCTGGGGTCGCCTCGCGTGCGCCAGATCGTGCAGTGGGCACGGCAGATCATAGGCGCCTGATCAGACAACCCGGTTGCGATCGCGACCCTCTATGAACGCCGCGACATTCGCGCTGAGTTCATCGATGGCTGCCTGCCGCGCTTCGTTGGTCGCCCAGGCGATGTGCGGCGTAACGATCAGGTTGTCGCCCTCGTAGTCCAGCAACGGGTCGCCATGCACGGGAGGCTCTTTGGGCAGGACGTCGATGGCCGCGGCGGCGATGTGTCCGCAACGCAGGGCCTCGGCCAGGGCCGCAGAGTCGACGAGCCCGCCGCGTGCCGTGTTGATCAGAATCGCATCGTTCTTCATCCTGAGAAATTCGTCGGCACCAAACAGTGCGCGTGTGTCTTCGGTCAAAGGACAGTGCAGGGAGATGACGTCGGAGCGAGCAAGCAGCTGGTCGAACGAAACCCTGTCGCTACGGACTTCGCTTGTTCCCGGCCGAGCCGAGACGAGGACGTCCGTGCCGAAGGAAGCGGCGAGAGCTGCCACGGACTGGCCAAGCTCCCCATAACCGACAATGCCGAGCGTCATCCCAGACAACTCGCGCAGCGGAAAGTTAAGCAGGCAGAAGTCATCGGATTTTTGCCATTCACCGGCTCGTACCTCAGCCGCGTATTTGCCAAGATTATGCGTCAGGTTTAGCAGGCAGCCGAACACGTGCTCGGCCACTGATTGTGTGCAATAGGCTCGAATGTTGCAGACGGCGACACCAAAGTGTCGTGCAGTTTCAAGATCGACATTGTCTGTCCCTGTCGCGGTCAGCCCGATAAAGCGAAGCTCGGGGCAGCGTTTCAGAAGGTCCTGGGTCAGTCGAACTTTGTTGGCGAGCACGAATTCCGCGCCTTCGATGCGATGCGCCACCTCGCGATCTTCGGTAACGTCGAACACTTCGAGTTCCGGCAGTAGTTTGCGCAGTTGGCTTGAATCGAGGCCCGGACCCATCGTTGCCCAATCGAGAAACACGGCTTTCATGTGGATATTCGATGCTCGGTGAAGCAAAGTACGGGACGATGACGGATCAATTCTGGAAACGCAAATCCCTGGCGGAGCTGACTGCTACGGAGTGGGATTCTTTGTGCGATGGTTGTGCGCTGTGTTGCATGCACAAGCTGGAAGATGAAGATACGGGTGAAGTCTTTTACTCGGACATCGCCTGCCGTCTGCTGGATATCGAGACATGCCGCTGTACAGACTACGCGTCGCGCGCAAAGCGCGTTGCCGATTGCCTCGTGCTTTCAGTCGATCGTCCGGAAGCGTTTCATTGGCTGCCCGCGAGCTGTGCTTACAGAAGATTGTCGCGGGGACAGGACCTGCCGGAGTGGCATCCGCTGATTTCCGGCAGGCCCGAGTCGGTCCACGAGGCTGGCGTATCGATGCTGGGCCGCGCCGTTCCGGAGAGCGAAACCGACGAGTGGGGCGTCTTGCAAAAACTGGGCGAGCAGGACGACTAGCCTGGATTTCGTCGCGAAATTGAGAAAGAGGACATCGTGAGCAACTATCCAACTATTCCGCTGGCAGGGTACCGCGAGTATCCGGTCGAAGAAATGCGACAGCGTGTTACCGATTTTTTCGTCGACATGAATCGACGTCGAACTGTGCGTGAGTTTTCGGACCGGCCCGTTCCCAGGGATATTATCGAGACTGCTCTTAGGGCCGCCAACACGGCCCCCAGCGGGGCAAATCTGCAACCCTGGCACTTTGCTGTTGTCAGCGGGCCGGACACGAAACGGAAAATCCGGAAAGCCGCTGAGACAGAAGAACGGGAATTCTATTCGCACCGGGCCTCCGAAGAATGGCTCGCCGCACTCGAACCACTGGGCACCGATCACCACAAGCCATTCCTGGAAACGGCGCCGTACCTGATAGCGGTCTTTTTGCAAAAGTTCGGCGTACTGCCCGACGGCCGCAAGGTGAAACACTATTATCCGGCGGAATCGACTGGCCTGGCAGCCGGCATACTGATCACAGCGCTGCACACGGCGGGTCTCGCGACACTTACGCACACGCCGAGTCCGATGAAGTTTCTCAACCAAATACTCGATCGACCGAAAAGCGAGCGCCCGTTCCTGTTGCTCGTGGTTGGTTATCCGGCCGACGATGCGCGGGTTCCCGATCTCAAACGCAAAACGCTCGGGGAGTTCGCGAGCTTCATCGATACCTGACCCGGCACCCGCCATTCATGGACGGCAGCCGGCCGGCATGCTTTGTCGGCGGACTGTCTCGCTGTCACTCGCCTGATGTCTCGCCACCAAACATCCCGTCCGTCTGCCCTGCCTCGCACCACCGCTGAGTCAGCGGCGGTGCGACAAACTGTAGGAGCGCGCCTTGCGCGCGACCGCGGGTCGCGACGATCGGAGCCCATACGAGCGAAGACATTGTCGCGCTTATGAAACGGGCCGCTCCGACAGATTCCCCGGCGATCGACGCCGCGGCCGGATGGGGAAGATTAATT
>Ga0265303_10001863_pt1 | contig 13086 bp, 13 predicted proteins | sample Helome_2_FD_192494 | JGI IMG/M metagenome (GOLD analysis project Ga0265303, IMG submission 192494) | Marine sediment microbial communities from subtidal zone of North Sea - Hel_20160317 (Illumina Assembly) | ecosystem: Environmental > Aquatic > Marine > Subtidal zone > Sediment ...
CTCTCTGTTTTTATATAGTTCACCCGTATGCTGGCGTTTGTCTTTCATTTCAGTGGGTCGTACGCCGGCACCAAATAAATCCAAAGCAAAAACAGCATAGCCCGAATCAGCCAGCATATTGGCACGCTTGATTTCATAGTCCGTTAAACCATCCCAGTCATGAATCAGCAGCACCAAAGGTGCCTGGTTGGAAGGACTAACGTAATACCCCTCGTAAGATTGACCATCGACCTGATAGGTAACCGAAGTGCCTGTTGCGCCGGACGCAGCAGTTGAAACGACTAACAGTAAGCATATATATACAAGGTATCGCATGATAAGATCCTTTTTTATCGTTCATCTTATAATTTTATTATTCCACAATGATTTTATGCATCTTTTGGGTTTTCAGGATGCATGGCTAATTGATTCCAACATAATGCCCCAGGTGCACCAAGTCCAGCGATCACAGCGTGAAGTTCAAAAAAAGCACAGGATGTGGTCTCAAGGTATTAAGGCAGGAAATTGTAACTTTTGCAGATCAAATATAAAATTTTTGAGCCGATGTTTCCATTGGCCACCAGCACTCTTACCGGCTTGCTTGCATGGCTCGGCAGGCCGCGGCGATATCTTTAGCGCTGAAACCCAGGGTCTCGCTCAGATAGGGCACGTCTCCGACCTCCCCGAATCGATCCCGGGCGCCCAGTCTCTTGACTTTAACGGGATAGTTTTCGGCAAGAACCTCGCAGACCGCTCCGCCCAGGCCCCCGATAACATTCTGGTTTTCGGCAGTCACCACCGCATTGGTTTTCTTTACGGATTTTAAAAGGGTTTCAACATCAAACGGTTTGACGGATGGATAATGGATATGCTCGGCATGGATGTCCTCTTGTTTCAGCATGGCAACCGCTTCACGCGCAAACTGGCTCGTCAAACCAGTGGTCACCACCGTCACATCTGAACCTTGATCCAATACTCTGGCTTTATGCGGATCAAATTCATAGTCTTCATCAAATAGCGGTGAGTGGATTTCTCGAATCAGCTGCATGTATTCGGGTTTTTTGCTGGCGGCCATATATTTGACCATGGAGCGCAGTTCATAGACATCCGCCGGACAGTAAACACGCATGTTCGGCATGGCACGCATGATCGCCAGATCCTGAAAGCACATGTGCGTGGCACCATTTTTAGCCGTGGTAATCCCCGGCGCGGTGCCGACGATCTTTACCGGGTTCTCTGCATACGCAATCGAAATGGTGATCTGGTCATAGGCCCGGCGGGTGGCAAACGGGGTAAAGGTGGCACAGAACGGCACCATGCCTTCATTTGCCAGACCGGCCGAAATGCCGATCATGTTGGCTTCGGCAACCCCGACATCGAAAAAACGATCCGGAAACGCTTCCCAAACTCTGGGAACCGTGCCCGATGATTTTCCCAGGTCGGCTTCCAGGCAAACGACGTTGCTGTTTTCGGTCATCAACTCAATAAGGGTATCGGTGTAGACGGCCCTTAATTCTTTCTCGTGTAGCTTCATTCTTATTTTCCTTCTGTCCAGTTAAAATGAAACGGCTCCTCGTCACCTTCAGTGCAGACGCCCCCGATGACTCTTTTGCGCTCGTCTTCATCAGGGATGCTGATAAAATGGCATTCAATGCGGTTCTCGTAACAGACGTTGCCTTTGGCCTTGACGGTATGCGCCACAATCATGGCCGGTTTACCTTTGACGGCGATAGCCTTTTGAATGGTATCGTAAATCTCGTCCCAATCATGGCCATCCACCTCAAACACCTCCCAGCCAAAAGAGCGCCATTTATCCACCACCGGCTCCAATGAAACGATTTTCTCAACTTCGGCGTCAATTTGCATTTTGTTGTAATCGGTGATGGCCACCAGATTGTCCAGTTTGTGATGGGCCGCAAACATCGCAGCTTCCCATATCTGGCCTTCCTGAGATTCTCCGTCGCCAACGACACAAAAGACATTATTGGTTTTTTTCTGAAGTTTGTTGGCCAGGGCAATTCCGTTGGCACAGGACAATCCCTGCCCCAGCGAGCCGGCTGTTTGATCAACACCGGGCGTAATCACCTGGTCCACATGACTCGGCAATTTGGTGCCGTTGGCATTCAGCGTCAGCAGCAGCTCTTTGGGGAAATAGCCCCTGTAGGCCAATGCGGTATAAAGGGTCGGGCCGGCATGTCCTTTGGATAAGATAAAGCGGTCTCGATCTTCCCAGCGGGGATCGTCCGGTTTCACATTCATAATTCTAAAGTAAAGGGTGATGATAATTTCCACCAGACTGAGGGAGCCGCCGATGTGCCCACCGCCCGCCCGGCACATAATATCCGTCACAATGTAGCGGAATTCCTTGGCCAGTTGATCCAGCTGCTCCCTGCTCTCGATTCGGTCTATTTTCATGAAGATCTCCTTAAACACCGAGTTCAGATTTCAACCAGGCCTTTACATCGTCATCCAGTGCATACACGCCCTTGAGTTCGCATACATCTTTTTCAAACCGGCCCGGAAGCTCAAATTCCGCCAGCTCGGTTGCTTCTTCTGAATTGCGGCGGATTAAATAGATCAAATAGGGCTTGCGCCAGCAATTGACGACAAAATAGGTGGTATAATCGCTTTTGGACCGGATCACATATTTTCCGCTACCCCAGTCCGTATTACCCCATTCCAGATACTGCTTGACGGCCTCTTCGGGCGTCATCTCCCATTCGATCTCGTTGATTAAATCTGTTTCTTTTTTCAATTTTTCTAATGTTAGCATTTCTCAAACCTTTGTGAGATTAAAAATTAAAATTCAATAATTCTGCACGACCTAAAATGGTAAGTTAACCGTTTCCATTAGATCGGGGTGATCGCCCAAAAACCGGTACAGGGTCGCGCGGCCCACACCCAGCAGCTTGGCGGCTTTGGCCTTATTGCCACCCGTTCGTTCGAGAGCCGAACGCACCGAATCGGCATCCAGCTTGTGCGATGGCCCCCGTCGCACGCAAATATTTTCAAGATCACGCAGCTCCAGCGGCAAATCATCAGCAGCAATCACCCGGCCGTTGGATTTCACGATGGCAAACTGGATGGCGTTCTGTAGTTCGCGCACATTGCCCGGCCAGCGGTAGTCGAGCATCAATGACATGGCCTTGCCGGAAATCCGAAGTTTTTTCTTGCCGTAACGCTCACGGGCTTCCTGTAAAAAGTGCTCGCTCAGCAGGGGGATGTCGATTTTGCGCTCGCGCAGTGGTGGAAGATGAATGGGGATCACATTGAGCCGGTAATAGAGATCTTCGCGAAATTTGCCGCGTTTAACCGCATCCTTCAGATTTTTGTTGGTGGCACTGATCACCCGCACATCCACCGTGATGGTCTGTTCGCCGCCGACTCTTTCAAATTGGCCTTCCTGCAAAAACCGCAAAATTTTGGCCTGCATGTTGTTTGAAAGTTCGGTCACCTCGTCCAGAAATACCGAGCCGACGTCGGCCAATTCAAACCGGCCTTTTTTATCACGCACAGCGCCGGTAAAGGCACCTTTTACGTGTCCGAAAAGCTCACTTTCAATCAAGCCTTCCGGCAGGGCCCCGCAATTGATCGGCACAAAGGGCGCGCCGCCGCGATGGCTTTCGTTATGGATGGCTGCAGCCACCAACTCCTTGCCGGTGCCGGTGTCACCGGCAATGTGCACAGGGTAATCATAATCGGCAACGTCTTTGATCTGTTTAAAGATCGCTATCATCTTGCTGTCCTGGCCGATGATGTTGCCGAAGCTGGTCAGCTCCCCGGCGCGCTCTTTGAGACTGAATATATCGGTAATATCCCGAAAAGACGTCAGCACGCCGGTATATTGTTCGTCAGTATCCTGCATGCTGGTGACCGTCATCTCGATCCGTCGCTGCTCGCCGCCTTTGGTGTTAATGTTTATGGTGTATTCGGATTTTCCAGCCAGCCTGGGCGGATGTTCACAAAAGACACAGCGCTCCCCGCAAAACGGGCTACCGAAAGCCTTGTGGCAATCCCGGCCCAGGACCTCTTCGCGCTGGTAGCCGGTGATGCGTTCGGCCTCGGTATTGAAAAAAAAGATGCGTCGGTCCATGTCGTGGGCGATAATCCCTTCTTTGAGATTATCCAGGACGCTTTCCAGGTTGTCCCGGTGGCACATCAAATTTTCTAATGCATAATCCGACATTATTCCACTATTCCACTTTTCATTTTCCCAATTGAAAAAACTATGTCCTGAATTTTGCACGAGCCTGCTGCAATTAGATAATTAAAAGATTCTCATCTATTTTCATGCAAAATTTAGGTATATGATTTCGGCGTTCATGTCAATCGCCGCTGGCGCACCAACTTAAAGCGCACAGGGAATATTTCCATTTAATTCAATTCTTTGGAGACTTATTCGAACATCATAGGCCAGAAATCGCTTGTGTTTTATTAGTGTTCCGGAAGTAAGTTCGGGCCAGATCAGGCTCCGGGAAGTGTTTGCAGACGATGACGGCTTCATAGAAATTTTTTTTCGATCATATCGGCCAGTGGCACCACATCTTCAAATCCGAAGATGGGAACCTTTAATTGAAGCGCAACATCGGTCACCACTGCAATCAGAAGCTCGTCATCTTTTAAAAGCGGTTTGGAGTGCCGCGCCGAACGCACAATCTCAATCTTGGGTTTGTTGCCTGCTTTGTAGCCCTCGGTAATCACCAGATCGACGTCATTAAAATAACCCAGCATGCTATCCAGGTCGCCCGCATGGTCATCTCGGACCATCGCGATTTTTCCGGGTGAATGGAAAATAACGGTATCGGCACCGGCCGCTTTGTGCCGGGAACTGTCTTTGCCCGAGCGATCAATATCCGGATTATGGTGCGAGTGTTTGATGGTGCCGATGGTATAACCCCGATTCTTGAATTCGGGAATCAGTTTTTCAATAAGGGTCGTTTTGCCGGATTGAGAGCGACCCACAATAGATACAACCGCTGGCATAAGTCTAATCTATTACATTAAGAATTTACGATTATTTTTTCCCGCAAAGTTCACGATGGGCACAAAGAAACAAATTTTTAATTTTGCTATAATCTTTGTGTATATTCGTGTCCTTTGCGGTGAACAGCAATACAACGATTATCCTGAAATTACATTCTTCACAACTGATAATGACAGGCTGCCGGATAGCAGGGGAAAATTAAGGTGCAAAAAAAAGAATGTCAAGCCAAGATTTAAGCTGCATAGGCAATATACTTGCGTAGTTAATTTAAAATCTGTATTAGAATTTAAATCAACATCAGTACCAAAGACTCAAATCCTATAGAAATGGAAAGCATCCTCGAGGTTAAAAATCTGGTAAAACATTACCGACCGGTGGTTGCTGTTGACGGCGTCAGTTTTGCGCTTCAGCAGGGCGTCTGTTTTGGTCTGCTGGGCCCGAACGGCGCCGGCAAGACCACCACAATTGAAGTCATTGAGGATGTGATCTTGCCGACGGCCGGAGAAATATTTTATAAAGGCGCGCCCCGCGGGCCATCATTCAGAGAAGAGGTTGGCATTCAATTTCAAAGCACGGCCCTGCTAAATTTTCTGACCGTGCGCGAAACCCTGCAAACCTTTAAAAGCTTTTTCACACAGACTGCCCCGATCGAAGAACTTGTCGAGCTATGCCGCCTGGGTGAATTTCTGGATCAATACAATGATAAAATCTCCGGCGGTCAGCGCCAACGCTTCCTGCTGGCCCTGGCGTTGATCAACCGGCCTGAGCTGCTCTTTTTGGATGAGCCTTCGACCGGGCTCGACCCCCAGGCACGGCGAAATTTATGGGACTTGATCCAAAATATTAAGGCCGCGGGAAAAACCATGATTCTCACCACTCATTACATGGAGGAAGCACAGTTTTTATGTGATGAAGTCGCCATTATGGATTACGGCAAGATTATCGTCCAGGGAACTCCCGAAGCGCTGATTCGACAACACAGCAGTGGTACAACCGTGGTCATGCCCCGTGATCGCTTCACCCCCAAAACAGACGGTTTCCCGCTACCCGTGAATACGGTCAAGAATAACGTTGAAATTAAGACCGATGATGTCAATCAATGTCTGGAGCAATTGATTGCCTTCGGTATTGATTTATCCGATATGACAGTTCGGTCGCCCAATCTGGAGTCGGTGTTTTTAAATTTAACCGGACGTCAGCTGCGAGAATAAACATGTGCTTTAAACGGCTGTGGGCCATTTTGAGGGCCCGAAATCTTGAGTTTTTCCGCGACCGGTCGGCATTCGGCTGGAACTTTATATTTCCTTTTTTGCTGGTGGCCGGCTTCGGCATTATCTTTGGCGGTAAAACCTATACCGAATATAAAATTGGTGTATTCCCAGCCAAATCAGAGCCGGTCTCCATTGCAGCGCTTGACATCCCGCCGCGCTTTAAGGAAATGAACCATCTCAAATTCATCGGGTTTCCAGATGCTGCCAGAGGATTGGAAAAACTCAAGCATCATCGTATTGATTTTTTATTAAAAACCGGCCAAGGCCCCCATCAATACTGGGTTAGCGATGCTTCGCCCAAAGGATACGTGGTCGAACAAATGTTTCGGGCCAGCCTGATCCCACCCGAAAACGAACCTAACGCTGAAAAAAAGGAAATACAAGGCAGCGCAATCCGTTATATCGATTGGCTGTTTCCAGGTATTCTGGCCATGAACATGATGTTCAGTGCACTCTGGGGCGTGGGCTATGTCGTGGTGCGGTATCGAAAAAACGGGGTGTTAAAACGCCTGAAAGTCACCCCCCTGTCGGCCATTGAGTATATAGCGGCTCAGGCCATATCCCGAATTTTCTTGCTCATGTTTACCCTGGTGATTGTCTGGACGGGCTGTGATCTGATTTTTTCATTCGACGTGCAGGGCACGTACCTGGATTTGTTCCTCGTTTTTTTTCTCGGCAGCTTGAGCCTGACCTCTCTGGGTCTGGTGCTGGCCTCCCGGGGAACCAGCGAGGAATTCACCACCGGGATTTTAAACTTTATCTCCTGGCCAATGATGTTTTTGTCCGAGGTCTGGTTTTCGCTGGAAGGCGCACCGCAGTGGGTGAAAACCTTCGCCACAATTTTCCCGCTGACCCACATGCTGACCGCCGCCCGCAAAGTCATGCATGACGGTGCCGGACTGATCCAGATCAGTCCGGAAATTATGGTCCTTTCCATGATGACGCTGGGCTTTTTAGCTTTGGGGGCTGCGCTATTCTCGTGGAACAAGTAAAAACTATTTCAAAAATGCGACTGCGGCTTCAGGTGTAAGGCTTTCGTTTTCTGGTATTTATTTGCTGTCTTTGGTTTTCTGGTTTTGTTTTTTTAAGCGGGATTTGGCAGCCGTCGGATTGGCCTGGATTTGCTTTTTTGTGGGAATAAATTCTTTGATAAAGTGGGTTGAGTGGATAACCGAAATTATTTTGACGGCCACAAAAATAGCGCAAAGCACCACCAGAGAAGTTGTGCTGCCTTCAGCCTTCTCGCGCACATTTTGCAGCGTCTGGACAATGTAAAGTAACAGAAAAATCTCTACAATTGCATTCAGCAGCCCGATAAAATAATGCCGGGTATAAAAATAGCCACCTCCTGGAAATAGAATGGCCAGAATATAAGCAACAATTTTATTTTTAAATTTCAGTTGACAGGAATCGCAGGTGTATTTTCCGGCCTCAAGCAGATACGAGCATTGCGGGCAGAGGTGGGAGCGCCGGCCCAACTGGCTCTGAGCTCCTGAAAGGGGCATTCGTTTAATCAGCGCTTTAATTTTTCTTCTTTCAGACAACGCAACGGCCGCAAACTTTTCGATCGTGTTGTATTTTGCATATTGAACAGCCAGGGTCCCGCCTTTGAGCGAAATGGATTGGCAGTCAACATAGAGAATTTGAGAGATGGACTGTTTAAACTTGTAATTCGGCGTGGTGGGCACATGAAAAATTCGAAAGTTGGTGAATACAAACAAAGAGCGCTTGAGATAAATAAATAAAAATCCGGTTGCATATTGGGCCAGGGAATTTATCGGCGAATATCCGGTTGTAACTAACAGGATCTTTTCACCTGTTTTTAAAAACGGTTTGAGAAAAGACAATTTGACAATGAGTTTGCGCTGGCGATTTTCAACGCGCTTTTTATAGATCTCTTTGTGATTGGAAAACAATGTTTCGCGATCGATCGGCAGCCCGAAAATCTGCGGTCCCATAATGCCGACCGGTTCAAAGGCTTTTTCTGCCATTTACGATTATGCTCCTTTCATGAGATTAGACAATGCCGGTAATGATGCCGGAGTCGTTGGGCGTTAGGACCGGCAGGCGCTGAATATCCTTTGCGCCGGCAGCCGCCAGCATACCGATAAGCTGCTGCTCTGAATACGCCTGACCGGATTCAGTCCCCAGCAACATATTGAGGGAAAAAAGGGCCGGAAAAAGGGGACCGTCCATGGAATTATTGAGGATAAATTCATGGACGATAATGATTCCCCCGGGCCTTAAGACGGCAACAGCTTTTTGGATAATCTGGTTGCAGCCATCCGGACCTTCAGCATGCAGAATATGGGAGAGCCAGGCCGCATCATAGTGGCCTTTAATTTCATCTTTCAGATAATTTCCACTCTGAAAATCAATTCGATCTGACAGATCAAAGCGTTCGATTGTTTTTTCGGCAAATGGCCGCGTGGTGGGCAGATCGAAAACCGTGGCCTTTAAGTGAGGATTGTGGCGGCAAAAATGAATCGCATAGGTGCCGGGACCGCCGCCCAGATCGAGTAGATGTCGGCGAGAGGAAATATCAATTTCAGGAATGAGCATCGGCGCCATATTCATGGCCATGTTGAACATGCCCATTAAAAAACTCTCTCGCCATTCTTCATCGCTGAAGGACGACCGCTGCCGAATCGGTTGTCCGGACTGAACGGACTGGTCCAGCTGAGCCCATGACTCAACCAGATGGTGGTGATGCATAATGATATTGCCGAGATATTGCGGGGAATCTTTGGACAGAAAAATTTTGCTCGGCGGGGTGTTTACATATTTATCACCTGCTTTTGCCAGCAATTCCAGGGCCACCAGCGCATTGAGCAGGCGCTGGATCGCATCGGGCGCAACCTTGAGTTTGGCCGCCACCGCATCGCCGGACAACTGCTTTTCGCCCAAACAGGTGAAAACGTCCAGTTTGACGGCCGCATGCAGCGTGCAGGTTTTCCAGAAATACCCGGAAAGTTCAAGCAATTCGCCGGGATGCCATTTTCGGTTCGCCATCGTCGTTATTTTTTACTGAGATTTCGTCTGTGGTGGTCCTTCCCCTTTTGCCATGCGTGCTTCTTTTTCTTCATCCGACAAAGTTTCCCAGGCGACCTGCTCGGGTGTCATCGTCCAAAAAGGCGTACCATCTTTGGTCAGGCGAACTTTGATGATGTCTGTGTTGGGATCTTTTTTTATCTTGGAAGCCATAAATACATCTTTGCCGTTAATTTCCGCCCAGACGCCTTTAACTTTGATCCGTTCATTTTTCTTGAGCTTAATGTCACTGGGTTTGCGATACCAGGTCGGACAGAGATGAACTTCGATAACTTCGGCCCCTTCGAGCACCTCGACAACCGTTGCCGGCGACATCCCCGGCATGGGTATGACTTCTTTGGCCCGCAAAAACCAGGCTTTTATTTTTTCGTATTCCCGCACGTCATAGTGTTTGTTGTAAGGGCTATCTTCTTCCCAGCCCTGCATATCTTTTTTCTCTTCCGCAGCGCCAAAGTTGCAAAGAACAAAAACCGCGGCACAAATCGTGATGGCGATTTTAACAAAACGGTGATGGCGATTTTTCATACCTTCCTCCTTGTTGAACCCGGAATTGACACCCGAGTATGGATCGCGTTGTATTTTAGATCAATAATATAGCTATGGATACCACATTTGCAATACTAAAATGAACCGCTCAGCGCGCCGTAATCGGGCTTCGATGGTTTACGTTTTACCATGGGATCTGTTTACGTTTGCTGAAAAAGCCGCCTGAGGGCCCACCATCCGGCAATGTGGCCAGCCACAGCGGTGTATCTGCACCCTGTTCAGGCGTCAAGGGCGCCTGGTCGCCGCCCATATCGGTCCGCACCCAACCCGGACATACCGAGTTTACCAGGATGTTTTCATCGCGGACTTCTTTAGCGATCAAGGTGGTAATGGCGTTTAGTGCGGCTTTGGAAAGACGATATGCCGGCGTTTCAACCCCGCCATATCCCGAATTAGGATCGGCCATTTCCGTCAAGGAGCCCAGCGAGCTGGCCATATTGACGATGCGGCCATAGCCGCCCGCTTTCATCAACGGGATGCAACGCTGGCACAGCATCAGCGGTCCAAAGACGTTGGTTTGCAATGTTTTGAGTATGGTGTGCTGACTGACATTGAGGACATTTGCATCACCGTCAATCATAATGCCGGCATTGTTGACGAGAATATCCAGCCGGTCAAACCGATCCTGGATGTGGGTAACTGCGGTTCGGATGCTTTTTTCATCGGTAATATCCAGAAGCTCAAAATGTGTATCCAGCCCCTGATCTTGCAGGCTTGAACAGGCAGCCACACCTTTGTTTGGATGGCGGACGCCCAGAACTGCCGTAATTTCCTGTTCGGCTAGCCCCCTCGCAATGGCATATCCAATGCCCCGATTTGCTCCGGTCACCAGGGCCACCCGCTTATCATGATCAGACATTGTTACTACCTCAATTTAAAATCCAGTCCTCTATAAAATATCGACGATCGACGTCTGAGTCCGGTCTACAATTTTGAAATAAATAATTACTTTATCCTATCAACGCTCAGAATAAAGCAGCTCCCCCTCTCCATAGACTGCTACCGGATAACGGGTCAGATCAAAAGGGTCCCCATTCCAGCAAACAAACGAGGCCCATTTGCCTTTCTCCAGAGTGCCGATTTGAGCGTCAACACCGAGAATTTGGGCGTTGCGGCGTGAAATTAATTCAATGGCCTGTTGCCTGGATAAACCGGCGCGCATAAACCAGCGTGTTTGCAACAATAGCTGACGCGCCAGGGTTACCGGATGATCGGTCATGAGGCCAAATTCCACCCCGGATGCCAACAGATAGCGCACATTACGCCAATCCTCGTGCTTCAGTTCAACCTTGTAGGCAAAAGAGTCAATCGGGCCGTAAACAACCGGAATTTTGCGCTTTTTCAATTCCCGGAAAATATCCGGTCGGTGGACATCACCGGCGTGATCGACCGTAATATCAATTTTAAATTCATCAACCAGCCGCAAAAGCGCTGCAATATCATCGATTTTGTGAACGTGAGCGCGCAGACGCAGTTTACGCCCCAGTAAATCCCGCAGCACCCTGTCCTCGGCTGAAAAGACAATGTCTTGCTTTTTGCTGCCCTTGGCCTGGTTGTATTTTCGTATTTTTTGTCGCACCTCATCCAGGCGGCTGCGCAGCATGGCAACAGCTCCCATGCGGGTCGTGGGGCGGTTGCCTTTCCAGGCGTTTGTTTTCATGGGGTTAAATCCAAACGCAGCCTTTAGACCGGCGCGGGCGATCAGGGCGTCGGTGCTGGACCCGGCATAATTGCGGATGACCGCTGAATGACCACCGATAATATTACCGCTGCCGGGCAGCACACACGAATACAACACGCCCATTTGGACCGCATCTTTTAGTGACTTGTCATCCATTTGAATTGAATCCAGCGCATCGGTCAGTGTCAGAATCGAATCCTGATGTTCGTTGGCCTCTCCTTCGGTATTGGGCTCCCCGGCCCGTTCCATACCGATGTGGCTGTGTGGATCGACAAAGGCAGGTGTCAGCACCTCATATTTTCCCAGGCATTGGCCTTTCTTTGTTTTAGAAATGGCGCTGATTTTTTTACCACCAAATAAGAGGTGCGCATTCGAAACGATTTTTTTTCCGGTATAGATTTTATCAGCGGAGATGAAATTCATGGCGTTTCCTTTCAGCAGGACTAAAATTTTAACATCCGTTTGTCATAGTAGATGATCGGCCTGTAACCAAACAAGGCGCTGAGGTGGTGCAAGAAGGCACGATGACCCTCCTGCTCCCACAGGGCGCCGATGGCAACATTTACCTTTTCGTACAGTTGTTCATTTTCTTGAACCGACAACGGGCTGTATAAATTTGGCATGTCAGCAATCGTCTCGCTGATTAGGTTCAACCACATCTGGCTGCTACCCATAATAAAATACGGCCAGTTCCTCTGCACGACAGGCGGCCACCTGGCGTCGCTGGTATCTTCGATCCGGAGCCGGGTGTTCTTCTCCGGATTATCATAATGATCTTCGTCGATGACACCTGCATTTTTCATCTCGGCCAGCAGTTCGTTTGTACGTATCGTCGTAAAAATCTGATAGGCGGTTCCTGCGGAAGCGTAAAAAAGGAAGCTAAACTGATGGCCGGTTTCATCCCGAACTGCCCGGCGGTGAAAGCGCCAAAGATGAATTTCATCTTTGTATTGTGCCAGAACCGGTGCGACGATTTTATCTGCAATCAATAGATCCCAGTGCCATTCGACTGGCTTTTCTGTCGGCCAGTGTATGCGAAAGCGTGCATACCACCAGCCAACCGATGAAGCGACTTCAGCCGGCGGTGGAGCAATCGTTGCGGTTGATTTGGCCGGGCCCGGCGTAGCGCAGCCTGACATAATCACCATCAAAAAAATACATGCCATTGCCACCGACAGGGAGCTGAATTTATTGAACACAATCACCTTCCTTTCGTCGAAACTCAGGGAATCAGGCGCATCCGTTTAGCGTGAAAATCTCTGGCAAGCGCACCATTATCAGCCAGAAGCTCAGCAAGCCTGGCTTTAATGGCGCTGTTGTCCCGAGCCTGATATGATTCCAGGTTTTCAGCAAAATCCGGTATTCGATAAAGAAAATTACCAATGGCTTCTGAAGTTGGGCGTTGTAAGTTGACGCCGTATTTTAAGCGCGCCAGTAAAAACCCGTTGATTTCCTGTTCAAATTGGCCCCGCATGGGCAGTGCCAGGTAAGGCTTGCGCAGGTAAAAGGATTCGGTCATAAGCGTAAAGCCGGCCGTTGCCATAACCGCTTTGCAGAATGCCAGGTCATCTAAA
>Ga0265303_10001865_pt1 | contig 13084 bp, 9 predicted proteins | sample Helome_2_FD_192494 | JGI IMG/M metagenome (GOLD analysis project Ga0265303, IMG submission 192494) | Marine sediment microbial communities from subtidal zone of North Sea - Hel_20160317 (Illumina Assembly) | ecosystem: Environmental > Aquatic > Marine > Subtidal zone > Sediment ...
CAACGCGCGTGCCATGTACCCGCGATCAGAATCGGAAAACGCGAACATTGTCAGCGTTTCTTCTTGCCCAGCAACTCGGGCAGCAATGACATTTGTTCGCGGCTCGCCGCCGTCTCCGAAATCTTTTGCAGACGTTTGATTTCGTCCTCGAACTCGGTGATGTCCTGGAAGCGCCGATAGACAGAGGCAAAACGTACGTACGCCACTTCGTCCAGTGCGCGCAATTCTTCCATGACGAGTTCACCAACCAGGCGCGATGCCACTTCGCGCTCGCCCATCGTTCGCAAGCGGTGAATCAGGTGTCCGATCGCCTGCTCCAGTTGATCACTGGGCACCGGTCGCTTCTCCAGCGCCCGAACCATACTACTGCGCAGCTTGTTCTCGTCAAACGGCTGGCGAGAGTTATCGTTCTTGATGAGCCGGGGCATGACCAGTTCGGCCGTTTCAAACGTTGTGAATCTTTCATTACAGTCGAGACACTGCCTGCGCCGGCGAATCTGCCGGCCTTCACCCGCAAGGCGCGAGTCGATCACCTTGGTTTCCTCGTTGGCACAGAATGGACAGTGCATGACCGACTAGATCTCCTTATCGCGAAGCAAGATCAGGCGTAGACGGGGAACCGCTTGCAGAGCTCCAGTACCTGGCCCTTGACCCGCTCGATCGTACCCTCGTTTTCGATATCGTCGAGTATATCCGCTATCCAGCCACTGAGCAGGCGGGTTTCTTCAAGGCCAAACCCACGTGTCGTGATCGCGGGCGTGCCCAGACGCAGTCCACTCGTGACAAATGGCGATTGCGGATCGTTCGGCACAGAATTCTTGTTGACCGTGATGTTGGCGTTGCCGAGCGCCGCATCAGCGGCCTTGCCCGTAATGCCATGTTCGATCAGGCTCACCAGTATCAGGTGGTTTTCGGTGCCGCCCGAGACGATCGGATAGCCACGTTCGGTCAATACCTCGGCCATGACTTTGGCGTTTTCACAGACCTTTCCCTGGTATTCCTTGAAACCGGGCTCCATGGCTTCCTTGAGTGCAACGGCTTTCGCCGCAATCACGTGCATCAGCGGGCCGCCCTGGGTTCCCGGAAACACCAGCGAATTGAATCGTTTCGTCAGCTCGTCGTTCCTGCGTGCCAGGATCATGCCGCCTCGCGGGCCGCGCAGTGTCTTGTGCGTGGTCGTGGTGCAAACATCGGCATAGGGAATCGGATTCGGGTAATGGCCCGTCGCAACGAGTCCGGCTACGTGCGCCATATCGACAAAAAGGTATGCGCCGACAGTATCGGCGATCTGACGAAAACGGGCCCAGTCAGCGACCTGCGAATAGGCTGAAAAACCTGCAACGATCATTTTCGGCTGGTGCTCGTAAGCCAGGGCTTGAACTGAGTCATAGTCGATTAGCGCTGTCCGGGAATCGATGCCGTAGGGCACGACGTTGAATAACTTGCCAGAGAAGTTGACCGGCGAACCGTGGGTCAGGTGACCGCCTTCGTTGAGATTCATACCCATGATGACGTCGCCGGGACTTACCAGCGCGTGATACACCGCGGCGTTGGCCTGCGAACCCGAATGGGGTTGCACGTTGGCGTAATCGGCTGAAAACAGCGCCTTGGCCCGTTCGATGGCCAGTGTCTCCACGTCGTCGACGAACTCGCAGCCACCGTAATAGCGTTTGCCCGGGTAGCCTTCCGCGTATTTGTTGGTCAACACGCTCCCCTGCGCGCTCATCACTCGCGGACTGGTGTAATTTTCTGACGCGATAAGCTCGATATGCTCTTCCTGGCGTCGGCTTTCCTCGGCAATGGCCTTGGCTATTTCTGGATCGTAGGACTCGATCGTCGTCGATGTATCGAACATCCGGGCATACTCCGTACGGGGGTGGGGGCGGAAAAGACCGCGATCTTACCTGTTTAAGGGCGGAGATGGCACTGCCGGCGGACGACTATCTCGCGGCGATGCCGTGACTATTGAGTTTCAACGAAAGACTGCACGACACGCGTCCAGGCCCGCGCCAGATTACGCCGGTTGTAGCCGCCACCACCGGTGCCAATGATCCTGCCATCGCAGAACTTGTCGGCGACATGACACAGCGAAGCGGCGGCCTCGGCATGCGCCTCTTCGCTCCAGCAAAGGTGGGTAATGGGGTCGCCCTCGAGGCTGTCGGCGCCGCAGTGCATGATGACGAATTGCGGTTGCATCGACTCGAGATAGGCCTCGACACGCTGCCAGGCGCGGCGAAAGTCGCTGTCATCCGCGCCCGGCGCCAGTGGAATATTCAACTTGGTGCCCCTTGCCCGCCCGGTACCGGTCTCCTCTGCAGATCCCGTCCCCGGGTACAGGAAGCGGCCGTCCTCGTGGATATCGGCAAATATCAAGTCGGGATCGTCCTCAAAACCGTAAAACACGCCGTCACCATGATGCGCATCGATATCGATATACGCGACTCGTTGTACCCCGTATTTCTGCCGCAGGTACTCGACCGCTATGCCGCAATCATTGAAGACGCAGAATCCGGCCGCGCTGGAGCGAGCCGCATGATGCAAGCCGGCAATGGGGACGAAAGCGCGTTTGTGGTTATCGTGCATGACTTCATCGACCGCGCACAACACCGCACCGACGACTGCCGATGCGGCATCGTAGATTCCGGGCACCACCGGCGTGTCGCCGTCATCCAGCCAGCCCTTGCCGGCCGCGGACATGCGCGACACCTTGTCGATGTAATCCGCCGTGTGAAAGAGTGCCAGCTCGTCGACGAGCGCCGGACGGGGGTGGCCGTATTCGATCTTGTCGCCGAAGCCCGCCTTGTCGAGCTCGGCATGGAAGACATCGTGACGATCGGTCCCGAACGGATGCGAGGCACCAAACCCGTAGGCGGCGATCGATTCTCCCTTGTAAACCAGCACGGTGTCGCTCATGGACACTGGAAACCTTTGGACCGTTGTCCCACATTGCTGTTTTCTTGAGAGGCAGCATACCTGATAATGCGCGCACCCCGATACGGACGATAGGCAACAGTCTGCGCATGGCACAGTACATCTACACTATGAATCGAGTCGCAAAGGTCGTGGCGCCAAAGCGGCACATCCTGCGCGATATTTCCCTGAGCTTCTTTCCCGGCGCAAAGATCGGCGTACTCGGGCTCAATGGCTCGGGCAAGTCCACGCTATTGCGCATTATGGCCGGCCTGGATACTGAGATCGACGGCGAAGCACGCCCTCAACCGGGCATCAAGATTGGCTACCTGCCGCAAGAGCCGGAACTCGATTCCGACAAGGACGTGCGTGGCAATGTCGAGGATGGCGTTGCGGCGACCAAGGCGCTGCTCGATCGATTCAATGAAATCAGCATGAAGTTCGCCGAGCCGATGGACGACGACGAAATGAACGCGCTGCTCGAGGAACAGGGCAAGCTTCAGGACGCGATCGACGCCGAGGGCGCGTGGGAACTGGATCGCAAGCTGGAGATCGCGGCTGATGCGCTTCGCCTGCCGTCCTGGGATGCCGATGTCACCAGGCTGTCCGGTGGCGAACGTCGACGCGTCGCCTTGTGCCGCCTGCTGTTGTCGCAGCCCGACATGCTGCTGTTGGACGAACCGACCAATCACCTCGATGCGGAGTCCGTCGCCTGGCTCGAGCGCTTCCTCGACGAATACCCGAGCACCGTCATTGCGGTCACCCACGATCGCTATTTCCTCGATAATGTAGCCGGGTGGATCCTCGAACTCGATCGCGGTCACGGCATTCCCTGGGAGGGCAATTACTCGTCCTGGCTGGAGCAGAAAGAGGCGCGGCTGCAACAGGAAGAAGCATCGGAAAAGGCGCGTCGCAAGGCCATGCAGCACGAGCTCGAGTGGGTTCGCAGCAATCCGAAGGGACGGCAGGCCAAGTCGAAAGCGCGCCTGCGCCAGTTTGAAGAAATTTCCTCGCCGGCGTACCAGAAACGCAACGAAACCAACGAAATCTACATTCCACCCGGGCCACGCCTGGGCGATGTCGTACTGGAGGTCGATAACCTCAGGAAAGGTTTCGGCGACAAGCTTCTTATTGACGGACTGAGCCTGCAGCTGCCACCGGGCGGCATCGTGGGCGTCATCGGGCCAAACGGTGCTGGCAAGACAACGATGTTCCGCATGATCACTGGCAGTGAGCAACCGGATTCCGGGACTCTTCGCCTGGGCGATACGGTCAAGATCGCGAGCGTCGACCAGTCACGCGACAGTCTTAACGACGATAAGACCGTTTGGGAAGAGATCTCGGACGGTCTCGACCTGATCAGTGTCGGCAACTACGAATCCTCGTCGAGAGCGTACGTGGGCCGATTCAACTTCCGCGGCCAGGATCAACAAAAGAAAATCGGTTTACTGTCGGGTGGTGAGCGCAATCGTGTGCATTTGGCGAAGATGCTGCGGTCTGGCGGGAATCTCCTGTTGCTCGACGAGCCAACCAATGATCTTGACGTGGAAACGCTGCGCGCTCTCGAAGAGGCCCTGCTGGAATTTCCCGGGTCGGCTATTGTGATCTCGCATGATCGCTGGTTCCTGGATCGTATCGCGACGCACATTCTTGCTTTCGAAGGTAACAGCGAGGTGGTCTGGTTTGCAGGGAATTACGCAGACTACGAGGAAGACCGAAAACGCAGGCTTGGTGCCGATGCGGCAAACCCGCACCGAATCAAGTATAAGAGGCTGAACGCCTGAACCGTCTTCCCTGCAAAAGATGGGATAAACGATGAACTATCTGCTCATTGCCGGTACCGTTTTCACGCTCATCGCATTGTTCTTCGTGACCTCGATGATCCGCCATGTTCGGCGGCGACGACCCGTCCGCGCGACCGGATCACTGGCTGGCGGCGTCGCATCCGGCGCCCTTGGCGGCGCCAGCGTTCTCCTGGCCTTCAGCTACTATGGCTATGGACGACTTGTTGACGAGCAAATAGTCAGCCAGATCGAATTTTCGCAGCTGGCGCCGGGTGAATACGTCGCGCGCCTCATGATCGATGGCAAACCCGATCGCCTGTTGCCCCTGAGCGGCGATGAATGGCAAATGGATGCGCGCGTCGTCAACTGGAAACCACCGGCCACCCTGCTTGGCCTCGATCCTATTTATCAGCTCGAGCGCCTGAGCGGCCGCTATTCGGATATCGGCGAAGAACTGTCCGAGGAGCGGACCGTACACGCATTATCAGAGGAAATGACGCTGGACGTCTGGCGAGTTGCGCGCCGATTTCCCATGTTGATGCCAGGTGTCGACGCGTACTATGGCACGGCAACTTATGTCCCAATGGCGGACGGTGCCCGATTCGAAGTGACTCTCACGCGCACCGCACTGATTGCGCGCCCACTGAACGATGCAGCCCGTGAGGCTATCGGCGACTGGGGACAGTAGGGATTTCACTATTATGTTAATCATGGACAGCAGAGAACGCTCAATCGTGCATACTGAAGTTGCTGATTGATCTGAAAAATCCTGCCGTCCATCCTATAAGAAACAAGAAAGGGCGAAATGGCGATATCTATTGACAGAGATCAGGGAATACAAGGCGAACTCGGCGAACAAATAGGACTCGAGTGCCCCTACTGCGGCATGTTTGCGCACATGAGTCCACAATCGGTACCCGACGTAAGCTCCCTGATTCATGACAAACCCAAGCACGTTGGGCTCGTTTACAAATGCGATGCCTGCGATGCGCCCGTGTTCTTGCGATTTGCGGTGAGAGAGTACACGGACGAGCGCGTCGAGTTATCGCCCAACTTCGTCGAGCTCGAACGGCCGAAAGAGCGCTTCGCATTTTCATACCTGCCCAAACACACCGAGGTCCTCTTTCGCGAAGCGCTGGCTTGTTACTCGGGCAATAATTTCAATGCTTTTGCGTCAATGTGCCGGCGTGCATCCATCAGCGCTTTTGACGCCCTGGGAGAAGGTGGCAAACTGCGTGCCTTCGAAGAGGTAATGATCGCCCAGGAGATAGCCGGCATCGACGATGATGCATTCGCGCCGATCAAGTCGGTACTCTTCGGCTCGGGCCAGCACGAAGACCTGCCGCTTCTGAATCGAGCACAAGCGGGCGTCCTTCTCGAGGTGATGAAAGACATGCTCTACCAGTGCTTCGTGCGACGTGGAAAACTGTCGCGGGCTATCAAGGTACGCCGGTTCTTTGTCTCGGAGAACAACGAAAACCTGGCTTCCGCCTGATTAGCCGATCGCAAGCCTCGCATTTCGGAAAAGTCGCATCCAGGGCCCATCTTCGCCCCACTCTTCCGGGTGCCAGGAATGCTGACGCGTCAGTGCGACACGCTCCGGGTGCGGCATCATGATGGTGACCCTGCCATCTTCATTGCTCAGACCGCAGATTCCGTCCAGTGAGCCGTTCGGATTGGCGGGATACCTGTCGGCCACCTCCCCGTAATTATCGACATAGCGCATCGCGACAGTATACGACGAAGCGTAACGCGCCATTTCATCAAGAAATGTCGCCCTGCCCTCACCATGCGACGTCGCGATGGGCATTCGTGATCCGGCCATGTTCTGAAGAAACAGCGACGGACTCTCGACCACCTCGACCAGGCTAAGTCGTGCTTCGAACTGCTCCGATTTGTTGCGCAGAAAGCGCGGCCAGTTCTCGGCACCGGGAATCAATTCACGCAAGTGCGACATCATTTGACAGCCATTGCATACACCCAATGCAAAGGTATCGTTGCGTTGGAAAAATGCAGCGAATTGATCACGCGTGCGATCGTGGTACAGAATCGATTTTGCCCAACCGCCGCCCGCGCCCAGCACGTCACCAAATGAAAAGCCACCACAGGCTACCAACCCCTGGTAGTCCGCCAGAGTGTCACGACCGCTGAGCAGGTCACTCATGTGAACATCAACGGCTGAAAAACCGGCACGCATGAACGCAGCTGCCATTTCGGCCTGGCTGTTTACCCCTTGCTCACGCAGTATCGCGACCCGGGGTTTTGCGCGGCCGCGATAAATACGAGCAACGTCATCGCGGGGATCAAAGGTCAACGCCGCATTCAATCCGGGATCGTCATTATCGAGAATTCGATTGAATTCCTGTTCGGCGGTTGCAGGATTGTCACGCAAAGCCTGAATCCGGTAACTCATTTCTGACCATTCCCGTTGCATGGTCGCTCGATCCAGCTCAAGAACCGTCGACTCGCCGCTGCGAATCGTGAGCGTTGGCGTGGTTTCAACGCGCCCGATGGCGCTTGCGGTTATGCCGTTTCGATCGAGCACCATCTGCACGTGCGCAAGCTTGCTCTTGACGACTTGCACAACCGCACCCGGTTCTTCGCTGAACAGGGCTCCCAACAGCTCGGCGCGTGAGCCACTGAGCGACAGTGAGACGCCAAGCCGGCTCGCAAACATCATCTCGGCAATACTTGCGAGAAGGCCGCCATCGCTGCGGTCGTGATAGGCGAGCAACATGCCACGTGAATTGAGTTCCTGGATCGCGGCGAAAAAGCCTGTGAGCAGTTTCGAGTCGTCGAGGTCGGGAGTCTCGCCGCCCGTGCGTCCGTAAGCCTGAGCAAGGCAGGAGCCACCGAGACGGTTTTTGCCCGAACTCAAATCGAACAACAGCAAGTAACTCGGCTCTTCGGTAACGCGAAGTTGAGGTGTCAGCTGACGAGTCACATCGCTGACTGGCGCGAATGCCGAAACGATCAGCGACACGGGCGCCACAACCTGGTGTTCGCCGGCCTCATCTTCCCAGCGCGTCCGCATCGACATTGAATCTTTGCCTACGGGAATCGCAACCCCGATCTCACGGCACAATTCTTCGCCGACGGCTTTGACCGTGTCGAACAAATTAGCGTCTTCGCCCGGATGCCCGGCGGCAGCCATCCAGTTGGCCGACAGGCGAACCTTGCTGATGTCGTCGATCAATGCAGCCGCAATATTGGTAAGGGACTCGGTGACTGCCATGCGGCCTGACGCCGGGGCATTGGTCACCGCCAGCGGGGTACGTTCGCCCATCGCCATCGCCTCGCCAGTCAAGGCGCCAAAACCGGACGCCGTGATGGCCACGTCGCTGACCGGAACCTGCCAGGGCCCGACAAGTTGATCGCGCGCACAAAGACCGCCTACCGTGCGATCCCCGATGTGAATGAGGAATGACTTGTCGGCCACGGCGGGGAACCGCAGCACCCGTAGCGCGGCCTCTTCAAGCTCGATGCCGGATAGATCGAGAGTGCCCTCGGCTATCGGCGAATGCTCGACCACGCGCTCCATCTTTGGCGGGTTGCCGAGCAACATGTCCAGGGGCATGTCGACGATACGATTATCGAAGTCCCGGTCATTGACCACCATGTTGCCGTCAGCCGTCAGGGTACCAATGACGGAAAGCGGACATCGCTCACGCTCACAGATCGACGTAAACTCGTCGATACGATCGTTGTTGACGATTAGAACGTAGCGTTCCTGGGCTTCGTTGCACCAGATACCCATCGGTGACATGCCGGGTTCCGCATTATCGACCGCGCGAAGCTCAATCTCCGCGCCGTGTTTGCTGTGATCCACTGCCTCGGGCACGGCATTCGAAAGACCGCCGGCTCCGACGTCATGAATCAGCAGGATCGGATTGTCATGGCCCATTTCCCAACAGCGGTCAATAACCTCCTGCGCGCGCCGTTCCATTTCGGGATTGCCGCGCTGCACGGAGGCAAAATCCAGGTCCTCGCTGGAGGTGCCGCTCGCCAGTGAAGAGGCCGCACCGCCTCCGAGGCCAATCAGCATCGCAGGCCCGCCGATGACGACAACCCTGGCGCCGACGGGTACGTCGATCTTGTTTGCGTGCATCTCACGAACGTTGCCAACGCCGCCGGCGACCATGATGGGCTTGTGATATCCCCGAATCTCATTGTCGGGCAATCCCGGCAGGCGACTTTCGAATGTACGAAAATAGCCTGCCAGATTCGGTCGGCCGAATTCGTTGTTGAACGCTGCACCGCCGACGGGTCCGTCGATCATGATCTCGAGTGGCGTCGCCATACGGTCGGGATGCGGGAAATCATCTTCCCACGGTTGCGAATAGCCCGGAATACGCAGATGTGAGACCGTGAAACCCGTCAGTCCCGCTTTCGGCTTGGCGCCAAGACCCGTGGCGCCTTCATCTCGAATTTCGCCGCCTGACCCCGTGGCTGCGCCTGGAAATGGGGAAATCGCGGTCGGATGATTGTGAGTCTCCACCTTCATCAGGACGTGGATGGGCTCTTCGACAAACTCGTATTCACGGTTGTCCGGACGCAAGATCAGGCGCGAACCTTGCCAGCCTTCGATGACAGCCGCGTTGTCACTGTAGGCGGACAACACCCCATCGGGCGTTTTTTCAGTCGTCGACTTGATCATACCGAAAAGGCGCTGTTTCTTTTTTTCGCCGTCGACGACCCAACTTGCATTGAAGATCTTGTGCCTGCAGTGCTCCGAGTTGGCTTGCGCGAACATCATCAGTTCCGCATCCGTCGGATCGCGAGCGAGATCCGCATAGCAGTCTGCAAGGTAATCGATTTCATCGTCGGACAAGGCGAGTCCAAGATCGGAATTCGCCGCGACGAGCGCTTCTTTGCCGTCGGCAGTGAGCGGCACCGTGACAACGGGTGCCGGCTCGTGGCTTTCAAACAGTGTGCCCGTCTGCGCCACATCATTGAAAACGGCCTCGGTCATTCGATCAGACAGGAAGTGACTCAGCGCAAGTGCTGCCTCGTGGCCTGCCTTGCCTGCGATTTTCAGCCCATAGCAGATACCGCGTTCTATGCGCCGAATCGAATGCAGCTCACAGGCTTTGGCGATGTCAGTCGCTTTGCTCGACCACGGGGAGATCGTGCCGGGTCTTGGTACAACGTAGAGCGTTATGGCGCTCTTGCTGAGTCTGGCGGGCTTATCGCCGGATAACAGCAAGGCGTCGAGACGCGAGCGATCCTCATTGCCGAGTTCTTCGGATGTGTCGACCAGGTAGACGAATCGCGCTTCGACAGATTGCACGCGCGGGTCTGTTCGTTGCAGCGCACGGGTTAGTTTGGCCAGGCGGAAATTGGACAGAGCCGCCTGTCCGGGAAGTTCCAGCATGTCAGTGGGTGGGACCTTATTCGCGATTGAGTGGCATGGTAAGCGGGATGATACTAGAACTCAGTCAACGTATGTCGAACACCTACTTATTGGCGTCCCCCGGCGTATAGACGGGCAACGGGAACTGCGCCACGTTGCCTCCCTCGAGCTTGCTAATCTTGCTTGGTCCCTGCTTGTCGACTTCATCGATACGAATAATCGAGTGCATTGGCAGGTAGGTTCGTCGCACGTTTTCGAACTCGGATTTGATTTTTTCTTCGGAAGGATCGACGACCAGCGTCGTTCGTTCCCCGAAAACCAGTTCTTCAACCTCGACGAAACCGAAAAGCTCCCCATGACCGACGGAGCGGGCATAGACCTCGTAAACCTGCCCCTGGCTCATGAAGACGACCCGGAAAAGTTGTTTGTTACTCATGATTGGCGATGAAACGGTCCGAAATCCTGTTGGTGGGGCCCAGTCTACCGGAAATCAAGGCCTTAGGGTCGCATAACGAATTCGATTATGTGAACTGGTTACCAGCCTATCTCGTTGATTCAATGCACAATTGAGCGGAATTCGAGAGGGCAGAAATGACACTCCAACTCAAAATAGTCAGCAAACACCGCGGACTCGTCGGTGACGACGCCGAGCGTGAGTTCGGCGAAGAAGGCGGAACCATCGGCCGTTCCCTGCAAAACGACTGGATATTGCCGGATCCGGATCGCTTCATATCCGGGCGTCACGCGACCATCGACTACAAGGGCGGCATCTACTACCTGCTGGACACCAGCAGCAACGGCGTCTACATCAACGACGAAGTCGAACCGATTGGCAAGGGCAATCCACGACGCCTGTTCAACGGCGATCGCATGCGCATGGGCGATTTCGAGTTTGCGGTTGCGGTGGACGCCGGAGAGAGCCTGTCCATGCCGCTCGATCCGGAACCGTCCGTGGTACCGGACCATATCGAACAGCTGGTCGACGAGGATGTGCCTCGCACGGGCGTCAAATTGCTCGATGAGGAAGAACTCACGGGCGACGATGAATTTCGGTCCGTCCTGTTCAGTACGTCCGCATCACCGTCTACACCCCCGCCTGCCGAGCCCGAGAAAGAGGCGCCGGTCGCGAAACCTGCGCAGAAAAAGAAAACGCCCAAGAAACGCAAGACACATTCTCGTAGGACCGACGATCTCTTCCGCTTGTTTCTGGACGGACTCGGTATAAATCCTGTGGAGCTTCACCCATCGGTCGATCGCGCCCGCCTGATGCTCACAGCCGGTCGTGTGCTGCGGGAATTCGTCGAAGGCGTGATTCCTCTGCTCTCCGGCCGCGCGAACCTCAAGAATACGTTTCACCTGGATCAGACGGCGGTCATGCCGCGGCATAACAACCCGTTGAAATTTTCCGAACACCCCGACGATTTGATCAAGCAGTTGCTGGTCGGTGACGAAGGTGATTATCTGGGTCCCCAAGACGCTGTCCGCGAAGCCTGCCATGATCTCATGAATCACCAGAACGCGTTCCTGGACGCGATGAACAGCGCCTTCATTGAATTTGCCGACCGATTTGAACCGGGCGAACTCGAGCAAGGATTCGAACGCGCCTTGAGTAGCGGCAAGCTGTTTTCTTTCGGCAACAAGTCAAAGTACTGGGACTTGTATCGCGACCTCTACCCGATCATGACCGAGAAAGGCGGAGGCCGTTTCCCGCAGATGTTCGGCGAAGAGTTTGTACGGGCCTACGAACGTCAGATCGCGGAATACCAGCGGCGTGACCGCGAGCGCCTTGCAGACAACGAAGTCAGCTCGCCCGATGGCGAGCCTGAGCTGAAGGCCACGCAGAAGCTCGCCCCGCTCGAGATGCGGCAAAAAGAGGCACCAGAAAACGAGGCGTCCAACGATCCGGTCTCAGAAACCGCCGTCGAAGAAATCGATCAGAGCTTCATCGACGAGTTGGAAGACAGCATGGCGCGAGAGCTGTCCAACAATTAGCGAGAAGCCTTAGCGCGCCGATCAGATGCGATTCTGCCGGTTTTCGACCAGGTCATCGACGACCGCAGGTTCAGCGAGCGTCGACGTATCTCCGAGATTGCCGAAATCATCCGCCGCGACCTTGCGCAGGATGCGCCGCATGATCTTGCCCGAACGGGTTTTCGGCAAACCGGGCGCCCACTGAATCAAATCCGGTTTCGCGATGGGTCCTATTTCCTTGCGCACCCACTTCTGCAGTTCTGCGCGAAGTTCGTCGCTCGCTTCGATGCCCTCCATCAACGTGACATAGGCGTAGATGCCCTGCCCCTTGATGTCGTGTGGATATCCGACGACCGCCGCTTCGGCGACGTGCTCATGTGAAACGAGCGCGCTTTCGACTTCTGCGGTTCCCATGCGATGACCCGAAACGTTGAGCACATCGTCAACCCTGCCGGTAATCCAGTAGTAGCCATCCTCATCGCGACGCACACCGTCGCCCGTGAAGTAACTGCCTTCGAACGTGGCGAAATAGGTATCGACAAAGCGTTGATGGTCGCCATACACGGAGCGCATTTGTCCCGGCCAGCTATCGGTAATGATCAGGTTGCCTTCGACCGCACCGTCTAGCATATTGCCTTCTCCATCGACGATCGCCGGCGTGACGCCGAACAGCGGTTTGGTTGCGGAACCCGGTTTCAGCCCTGTCGCGCCCGGCAGCGGGCTGATCAGGATGCCACCCGTCTCCGTCTGCCACCAGGTGTCGACAATCGGGCATCGCGCGTCGCCGACAACGTCGTAGTACCAGGACCACGCTTCGGGATTGATGGGTTCGCCGACCGAGCCAAGTAAACGCAGGCTGTCACGCGATGTCTTCTTGACCGGATCATCACCTTCGCGCATCAATGCACGAATCGCCGTCGGGGCCGTGTAACAGATATTGACGTTGTGCTTGTCGCAGACTTCCCAGAATCGCGACGAAGTCGGATAGTTCGGCACACCCTCGAACATCAGCGTGACCGCGCCATTTGCGAGCGGCCCATACACAATATAACTGTGACCCGTGACC
>Ga0265303_10001866_pt1 | contig 13084 bp, 23 predicted proteins | sample Helome_2_FD_192494 | JGI IMG/M metagenome (GOLD analysis project Ga0265303, IMG submission 192494) | Marine sediment microbial communities from subtidal zone of North Sea - Hel_20160317 (Illumina Assembly) | ecosystem: Environmental > Aquatic > Marine > Subtidal zone > Sediment ...
TTACTTTATCTCCGGGTAACAATTTTATATAATGCATACGCATCTTCCCGGAAATATGAGCAGTAACTACATGTCCGTTTTCAAGTTCCACACGAAACATTGCATTGGACAAAGCCTCTATAATGCTACCGTCTTGTTCTATGGGTGCTTGTTTGGCCATAACTTATGCGACTTTTCGGTTTTTACCTGATTTCATCAATCCGTCATAATGCCTGTTCAACAAGTAAGAATTAACCTGCTGTACTGTATCAATGGCTACCCCTACCATAATCAAAAGCGATGTCCCTCCGTAAAATAAGGCCCATCCTGCCTGAATATCCATTAATTTAACCACTACGGCAGGTAATACTGCTAATAGGGCAAGGAAAACGGATCCCGGCAAGGTGATTAATGACATTATTTTATCAAGAAAATCGCCTGTTTCTTTACCTGGTCTGATGCCTGGTATAAAACCACCACTGCGTTTCAAATCATCGGCCATTTTATTCGTAGGAACTGTAATAGCCGTATAGAAATATGTAAATATTATAATCAGCAATGCAAATAAAATATTATAGGCCAATCCAAAAATATCCTGAAACTGTACCTCCATCCATTGTCCAACTGCTGTATTATTAAAAGTTCTTCCCAATAAACCTGGCGCAAACATAATGGCTTGTGCAAATATTATAGGCATTACACCGGAAGCGTTCAATTTCAAAGGAATGTATTGTCTTGAACCCGCAATGTTTTTTTCATACCCTCCGGAGGCTGTCCTTCTTGCATATTGAACCGGTATTCTCCTCGTTGCCATAACCAATAGGACACTGGCCAGAATAACAAGAAACCAAAGAATAACTTCTATAAGCATAAACATCAGTCCGCCTGTATTATTCGCCGTTCTGGAAATAAACTCCTGAACAAAAGATTGTGGCATATTCGCTATAATACCAATCATAATAAGGAGGGAAATACCATTACCAATTCCTTTATCTGTAATCTTTTCTCCTAACCACATGGCAAAGACACAACCTGTTACCAAAATGATTACTGAGGGTACTATAAAACTCAAGCCTTTACCTAACAGGAATGCACTATCCGGAACACCCAGAGCACCAAGGCTATAGAGGTAGGCCGGAGCCTGCACAATACAGATACCAATGGTTAGCCATCTGGTTATCTGGTTTTTTGTTTTTCTTCCACTTTCACCTTCCTTATCTAGTTTTTGAAGATAAGGCACTGCGATTCCCATTAATTGAACCACAATAGATGCAGAGATATAGGGCATAATTCCAAGAGCAAATACAGAAGCATTGGCAAATGCACCACCGGTAAAGGCGTTTAATAAACCTAATATACCTGATTCTGTACTAGAAGATAATTCTGCTAATTGAGTAGTATCAATACCGGGAAGAACAACCTGAGCACCAAAGCGATACACCAGCAGCAAACCCAGGGTTACAATAATTCTGCCCCTTAGTTCATCAATTTTCCAGATATTTGATATAACCTCAAAAAATTTCTTCATAATCTTCTTTACTTATAAATTTATTGCCTCACCACCAGCAGCTTCAATCGCAGCTTTTGCAGTTGCAGTAAATTTATGTACGGTTATTTTAAGAGACGCCTTTAATTCACCGCCGCCTAATATCTTAACCAAATCGTTTTTATGTGCCATTCCGTTATCCACAAGATCTTTAACAGTGACTGTTTTTTTTACCAATCCTTTATCTGCAAGCTCCTGAAGTTTATTCAGATTAATGCCCTGATATTCTTTTCTGTTAATATTGGTAAAACCAAATTTGGGTACTCGTCTCTGTAAAGGCATTTGACCTCCTTCAAAACCGATCTTCCTGGAATACCCGGATCTTGATTTAGCACCTTTATGCCCTCTTGTTGCTGTACCGCCTTTACCAGAACCCTGGCCTCGGCCTATGGTTTTCCCGGCTTTATGAACAGATCCTTTGGCTGGTTTTAAATTCCCTAAATTCATTACAAATATTTTTTATGCTTCTTCCGTAGAAACTAAGTGTTTAACCTTATTGATCATCCCTATAATATTGGGAGTGTTATCATGCTCCACAACGTGACCAATCTTACGCAATCCAAGTGCCTCCAGTGTTCTTTTCTGTTTTTGTGGCCTTTTAATGCTACTTCTTACCTGTTTAACTCTAATCTTTGCCATACTCTTGCTACTTATCCTTTAAAGACTTTTTCTAACGAAACACCTCTTTGTTTTGCTACAGTCCTGGCATCCCTTAATTGTAGTAAAGCATCAAATGTAGCCTTTACCACATTATGTGGGTTAGAAGATCCCTGAGACTTGGACAAAACGTCCTGTACTCCAACTGATTCCAATACGGCTCTAACCGCACCTCCGGCAATTACTCCTGTACCATGGGAAGCGGGCTGCACATATACACGTGCTCCTCCATACTTTCCTTTTTGCTCATGTGGCAAAGTGCCTTTGCTCAGTGGTATTCTAATTAAATTCTTTTTAGCATCCTCAATAGCTTTAGCTATAGCTGTAGCTACTTCTTTAGACTTCCCTAGACCATGACCTACTACACCATTCTCATCACCTACAACCACGATCGCAGAAAAACCAAAAGCTCTACCACCTTTAGTTACTTTAGTAACTCTTTGAACACCAACCAGTCTGTCTTTGAGTTCAAGACCTCCCGGTTTAACAGTTTCTACATTTTTGTACTTCCCGAACATATTTCCTATTAAAATTTTAGACCGGCCTCTCTGGCACCTTCGGCCAATGATTTTACTCTACCATGATACAAATTACCACCACGATCAAAAGCAACTGCTTCTATACCGGCTTTCTTTGCTTTTTCGGCTACTGCCTTACCAACAAGGTTAGCAATCTCTGTCTTTGTACCTTTTGCCTTACTTAGTTCCTTATCCCTAGAAGAAGCGGCAACTAAAGTGGTCCCATTATTATCGTCTATTATTTGAGCATAAATCTCTTTATTGCTTCTAAAAACAGACAATCTAGGCCTCTCTGTTGTACCAAAGGATACTTTTCTTATCCTTTTTCTAATACGCTCTCTTCTTTCAGTTTTTGATAATCCCATAATTCAATTCTTAAGCGGATTTACCTGCTTTTCTTCTTAATTGTTCTCCAACAAATTTTATCCCTTTTCCTTTGTAAGGTTCTGGTTTGCGGAATGATCTTATTTTGGCCGCAATTTGGCCTACCAATTGTTTGTCATGTGAGGTAAGCTTTATAACCGGGTTCTTCCCCTTTTCAGAAATAGTCTCAACTTTAACTTCAGGAGCTAAATCCATAACAATATTATGAGAGAAACCCAAAGCCAAATCTAATTTTTGACCTTGATTACCTGCACGGAAACCAACACCAACCAATTCAAGCTCTTTAGTCCATCCATTGGTCACTCCCAAAATCATATTGGAAATCAAGGATCTATAGAGGCCGTGTTTGGCTTTATGTTCTTTAGAATCAGAAGGTCTTGTAACCAAAATCTGACCCTCTTCTGCTTTTATGGAAACCCCTGAATACTCCTGAGTTAATTCACCCAATTTCCCTTTTACAGCAATAAGATTATCCTGCAGTTCAATTGTGACTCCTTCCGGAATTTCTATTGGATTGTTACCTATTCTAGACATTTTCCTATCTCTTTATTTCTTAATAAACGTAGCATAAAACTTCTCCGCCAACATTGTCTCGCTGAGCTTGTTTACTTGTCATAACTCCATGTGAAGTAGACACAATAGCAACTCCCAAGCCATTAAGTACTCTGGGCATATCTCCGGAACTGGCATATCTTCTAAGACCTGGCGTACTTATACGCTGAATCTTTCTGATCACCGGTTCTTTGGTCAGCCTATCATACTTTAAGGCAATTTTAATAATTCCCTGTATCTCATTCTCCTCGAATTTATAACTCAAAATATATCCTTGATCGAATAATATCTTAGTTACTTCCTTTTTCAAATTAGAAGCAGGAATTTCAACTACCCTATGACCCGCACTACTGGCGTTTCTAATTCTTGTTAAATAATCTGCTATTGGATCTGTGAACATCTTCTTAACTTTTATATTGGGTTACCAACTTGCTTTTTTAACACCGGGAATCAATCCTTGATTAGCCATTTCTCTAAACATCACACGAGAAATACCAAACGTTCTCATATAGCCTTTAGGCCTACCTGTTAATTTACATCTATTGTGCATACGAACAGGAGAGGCATTTTTAGGCAGTTTTTGCAAAGCCTCGTAGTCGCCGGCTTCTTTTAAAGCCTTTCTCTTCTCCGCATATTTTGCTACAGCCTTCGCCCTTTTTCTTTCACGAGCTTTCATTGATTCTTTAGCCATACTAATTCTTTTTAAAAGGTAATCCCAATTCGGTTAACAATGATTTTGCTTCTTTATCTGTATCAGCACTAGTTACAAAGGTGATATCCATTCCATTAATCCTATTAATCTTATCAATATTAATTTCTGGAAATATGATCTGCTCTGTTACACCCAGGTTGTAATTTCCTCTTCCATCAAAACCTGTCGCTCTAATTCCCTGGAAATCTCTTACCCTTGGCAAGGCAGAAGTCACTAATCTATCTAAAAATTCATACATCTGCTCACCTCTAAGAGTAACTTTAGCCCCAATAGGCATACCCTTTCTGAGTTTAAAAGCTGCAACATCCTTTTTTGATATTGTTGATATCGCCTTTTGCCCTGTGATTAGGGTTAACTCATCTAAAGCATGGTCTACCAATTTTTTATCGGCTACTGCTGCACCAACACCCCTGCTAACAACTATCTTTTGCAGCTTGGGTACTTGCATTATATTTTTGTAACCAAATTCTTCTTTGAGAGCTGAAACAATTCGCTCTCCATATTCTTGCTTTAATCTCGGAACGTAAGCCATAACTAAATTACTTCGTTAGATTTTTTAGAAAACCGTACTTTCTTCCCATCTCTTACCTCATAGCCCACTCTTGTTGTTTCACCAGATTTGGAGTCAATAAGTGACAAGTTTGATAAATGTATAGGAGCTTCTTTTTTGACAATTCCTCCCTGAGGATTTTGTGCACTTGGTTTTTCGTGTTTAGACACCATATTGGCACCTTCTACGATCGCCTTATTTTTTTCACGGTCCACAAGAGTAACCTTGCCTTCGGTTCCTTTATGGTCACCTGCAATTATCCTTACTTTATCTCCCGTTTTTATTCTTAATTTCATCTTACAATATTTTAAAGCACCTCAGGAGCTAATGAAACAATTTTCATGAATTGTTTATCACGCAATTCCCTGGCAACAGGTCCGAAAACGCGAGTTCCTCTCATTTCACCTGTAGGATTTAACAAAACACAGGCGTTATCATCAAAACGAATATAAGAACCATCCGGTCTTCTTACTTCTTTTTTTGTTCTTACAACAACTGCCGTTGAAACGGCTCCTTTCTTAATACCTCCGTTTGGAGTGGCCTCTTTGACAGTGACTACAATTTTGTCCCCAACCGATGCATATCTCCTCTTTGTACCACCCAGCACTCGTATGGTTAATACCTCTTTGGCACCCGTATTGTCTGCTACTTTTAATCTTGATTCTTGCTGTAACATAATTATTTAGCTCTTTCTAGGACTTCAACCAGTCTCCAGCATTTGGTTCTACTCAATGGACGTGTCTCCATTATCTTAACAGTATCCCCAATATTGCAGTCATTGGTCTCATCATGTGCAACATACTTTTTTGTCCGCAGTACGAACTTACCATACATAGGATGCTTAACGCGCTTGACTTCGGCAACCACAATAGATTTCTCCATTTTGTTACTAGTTACAACGCCTACTCTTTCCTTTCTTAAATTTCTTTTTTCCATAAAGCAGAACCAATTATTGGTTATCCCTTTTTGTTAATTCAGTAGCCAATTGCGCCACATTTCTTCTTGCCTTTCTGATTTGAAGGGGGTTTTCCAGTGGGGTGACGGAATGTGCAATTTTAAGATCCGCATGCTGCTTCTTAAATTGCGCCATTTTTTCCTTCAATTCTTCTACCGATAATTCTTTTATTTCTGATTGTTTCATCATCCTAATTATAAAAATTATTCCTCTACGTAATTCCTAGCCACTATAAATTTTGTCTTTACCGGTAATTTTTGCGCTGCAAGCCTTAAAGCTTCCTTTGCTACGTCCATGGGCACACCTGCAACCTCGAACATTATTCTTCCGGGCTTAACTACGGCTACAAAATATTCCGGAGCTCCTTTTCCTTTACCCATACGAACCTCTAAAGGTTTTTTGGTAATAGGCTTGTCCGGGAAAATTTTAATCCATAATTGCCCTTGCCTTTTCATAAACCTGGTCGCAGCAATACGAGCCGCCTCAATCTGGCGTGAAGTAAGAAAGCAGGAATCCAAAGATTTAATCCCGAACATTCCATTTGAAAGTTGATTCCCTCTACCGGAATTCCCTTTCATACGGCCTTTCTGCGCTTTGCGAAACTTCGTTCTTTTTGGCTGTAACATAATCTCTAACTTCTTCTTTAATTATTACTTTCTGCGACGTTGCTTTTTGCCTCCATCATGTTGCTTTCCTTTGGACTGTCCTTTAGACATTCCAATTAGCGGAGAAAGCTCTCTTTTACCATAAACCTCACCTTTCATTATCCATACTTTAATTCCTAATCTTCCATAGGTAGTATGTGCTTCATGAAGAGCATAATCTATATCAGCCCTAAAAGTGGATAAAGGTATTCTACCGTCTTTATAAGATTCTGACCTGGCCATTTCTGCTCCGTTCAACCTTCCTGAAATCTGTATTTTTATCCCTTCAGCATTCATTCTCATTGCCGCGGCAATAGCCATCTTAATTGCTCTTCTAAAGGAAATTCTATTTTCAATTTGCCGGGCTACACTGGCTGCTACGAGATTTGCATCAACTTCTGGCCTTTTTATCTCGAAAATATTTATTTGTACTTCCTTATCTGTAATTTTTTTAAGCTCTTCTTTCAATTTATCCACTTCCTGACCACCTTTCCCGATAATTATACCTGGCCTGGCCGTGGTTATGGTAACTGTAATAAGCTTTAAAGTTCTTTCAATAATTACCCTTGATACACTAGCTTTCGCCAAACGTGTATGAACATATTTTCTGATCTTATCGTCTTCCGCTAGTTTATCGCCATAATCGTTTCCACCATACCAGTTAGATTCCCAACCTCTGATTATTCCTAGACGATTTCCGATTGGATTTGTTTTTTGTCCCATACTAAAATTCCTAGCTTTGTGTATTATTGTTAGATCCCAATACCAAGGTAACATGGTTGGAACGTTTTCTTATTCTATGAGCCCTACCCTGAGGTGCCGGCCTTAATCTTTTTAGCATTCGTCCGCTGTCTACTGTTATTTCTTTTACAAACAACTCAACTTCTTCAATATCTACCTCTTCATTTTTCGCCTGCCAGTTTGCGATTGCTGAAAGCAATAACTTTTCCAACCTACGGGAGGCTTCTTTAGGACTGAATCTAAGAATAGCAAGAGCCTTTTCTACTTCTGCTCCACGTACCAAATCTGCGACTAATCGCATTTTTCTTGGTGATGTAGGACAGTTATTTAATTTAGCAAATGCTATTTTTTGTTTTTCCGCCTTTAGTCTTTCGGCCATTTGTTTTTTTCGAACTCCCATAGCTTACTTACTTTTTACCTTTATTTTTTGCCCCTGCATGACCTCGGAAAGATCTTGTTGGAGAGAATTCGCCCAGTTTGTGTCCTACCATATTCTCGGTAACATATACGGGGACAAATTGTCTTCCGTTGTGAACCGCAATGGTCTGACCTACAAAGTCCGGACTAATTGTCGATGCTCTGGACCAGGTCTTTATTACCGACTTCTTACCTGAACCTATATTCAGCTGGACTTTTTTATCCAAACTATGATGAATGTATGGTCCTTTTTTTAGTGAACGTGCCATTTCTTTCTACTTTTTATTTCTTTCTACGTTCTAATATATACCTATTTGTATCCTTGGTCCTGGACCTAGTCCTGAATCCTTTTGCAGGAATTCCGTTTTTAGATCTTGGATGTCCACCAGAGGCTCTACCTTCACCACCACCCATTGGATGATCTACAGGATTCATAGCCACCGGTCTTGTTCTTGGTCTTCTACCCAACCATCTGCTTCTTCCGGCTTTACCAGAAACTAACAATTGTTGGTCTGAATTTGAGACGGCACCAATAGTACCCAAACAATTTGCCAGTACCAATCTTGTCTCACCAGAAGGCAATTTTACCGTTGCATACTTTCCTTCTCTTGCCATTAATTGAGCAAAAGTTCCAGCACTTCTTGCCATTATCGCACCCTGACCGGGACGTAATTCAATGCAAGAAATAATAGTTCCCAAAGGAATTTTATTTAAGGGAAGAGCATTACCTATCTCAGGAGCTGCATTTTCTCCAGAAGATATTTTCTGTCCTACCTGCAAGCCATTTGGAGCAATAATATATCGCTTTTCACCATCTGTGTATTCCACCAGGGCGATAAAAGCCGTTCTATTTGGATCATACTGGATAGACTTTACTACTGCAGCAACGTCCTGCTTTTCCCGTTTGAAATCAATAATTCGATACCTTCTTTTATGCCCACCACCTCTATGGCGTATGGTCATTTTTCCCTGACTGTTTCTACCTCCAGACTTTTTTAACGGAGCAAGCAAGCTTTTCTCCGGCTTATCAGCAGTAATGGCGTCAAACCCGTTTACTACTTTAAAACGCTGTCCTGGAGTGATCGGTTTTAATTTTCTAACTGACATTTGGTGTCTTTATAGATTACTGTAAAAATCGATTACTTCTCCTTCTTCCACATCAACAATGGCTTTCTTAAATGCATTAGATTTCCCGTGCTGAACCCCGGTTTTTGTAAAACGGGTTTTACGGGAAGGTCCATAATTCATTGTTCGAACTTTCTTCACTGAAACACCATAAGCTGCTTCAACGGCATCCTTGATCTGTAGTTTATTGGCCTTAGGATTCACAACAAAACCATAGCGATTATACAACTCGCTATCTGCTGTCATTTTTTCCGTTATAATTGGCTTTATCAACACACTCATGTCTAACCTATTTATTTAAGTTCGCTTCAATTCCTTCTAAAGAACTTTCCAGAAGAACAATTTGATTTGCATTAAGAATTTTGTAAGTGCTTAATTCTGAATTAGTTACAACTTCGTAACCTTTCAAATTACGCGACGACAAATATACGTTATTATTTGAATCACCCAACACAAACAAAGACTTTTTGTTTTCCAATCCTAAGGATTTTAAAACCTGAATGAAATCTTTGGTCTTTGGCGAATCAAAATTGAAGTCTTCCACAACCATAATCGCCTTATCCTGACCCTTAATACTTAAAGCAGATTTTCTAGCCAACCTCTTTACATTCTTATTAAGTTTTTGACTGTAATCTTTGGGTCTTGGCCCAAAAACCCTTCCTCCTCCACGAAAAATCGGGGACTTAATACTTCCTGCTCGTGCGGTACCAGTTCCCTTTTGCTTCTTTATTTTCCTGGTGCTTCCAACAATATCCGCTCGTTCTTTGGTTTTGTGAGTACCTTGTCTTTGATGAGCCATGTACTGCTTAACATCCAAATAAATTGCATGGTTGTTGGGTTCTATTTTATAAACTGCGTCTGAAAGGTCTACCTTCCGTCCAGTTTCTTTCCCTTTGACATCTAAAACTGCTACCTTCATTACTTCTCTATGGTTACGTAAGCATTTTTATGACCGGGCACACAACCTTTTAAAACCAAAAGATTCTTTTCCGGAACTATTTTTAATACTCTAAGGTTCTGAACAGTAACTTTGGAACCGCCCATTCTTCCTGCCATTTTCATTCCTTTAAAAACTCTTGCAGGATATGAAGCAGCACCAATTGAACCCGGAGCTCTTAGCCTGTTGTGCTGACCGTGCGTTGCTTGTCCGACACCAGCAAATCCATGTCGCTTAACCACCCCCTGGAATCCTTTTCCTTTGGATGTGGCCGATACATCAACAAATTCGCCTTCAACAAATACGTCGACACCAATGGTCTCACCTAATTTAAAATCACCTTCAAAATCCCGGAATTCAACGACTTTCTTTTTGGTGGAAGAACCTGCCTTTTTAAAATGGCCCATTTCAGCCTTATTAGCACGCTTTTCTGCCTTGTCATCGAAACCAAGCTGAAGGGCATTGTACCCGTCTACCTCTTCGGTTCTGACTTGGGTAACTACACATGGTCCAGCCTCTATGACAGTACAGGGAATATTTTTCCCGTTGTCGTCAAAAATGCTGGTCATGCCTACTTTTTTTCCTATTAACCCAGACATATTATTATTATTATTTATTAATTATTCTTAAACTATTCCTTTTGCAAAAAAAACAGGATCAAAAACAATTCGATCCCGAATATATTTTTGTTGCCGTTTTTCCTTTGCGAAACGCTCCGGACATGTTATCCGTTTCATACTGAAACGAAATGTCTATCACACTTTTATCTCCACCTCAACACCACTTGGAAGCTCTAACTTCATAAGTGCATCAATGGTTTTCGAAGAGGAACTATAAATATCCAGTAGTCTTTTATATGAACTTAACTGGAATTGCTCTCTCGATTTCTTGTTCACATGAGGTGAGCGCAAAACCGTAAATATCTTTTTATGCGTTGGTAAAGGTATTGGACCTGTAACCACAGCGCCAGTCGATTTTACCGTTTTCACAATCTTCTCTGCAGATTTGTCTACCAGATTATGATCGTATGATTTTAGTTTTATTCTAATTTTCTGACTCATAATACTAAAATTTAGGCAGTTACACCTGTTGCTGCTTTTACTATCTCTTCTGCTAAACCAGAAGGGGTTTCTGCATAATGTGAAAATTCCATGGTTGAAGTAGCTCTACCTGATGACAAGGTCCTGAGAGCCGTTACATAACCAAACATTTCTGAAAGGGGTACTTCGGCCTTTATTACTTTAGAACCTGCTCTGTCGTCCATATTATTTACATGACCCCTCCTTCTGTTAAGATCCCCCACAATATCTCCCATGTTCTCTTCCGGAGTAAGTACTTCCAACTTCATAATGGGCTCCATTAGTACTGCTCTCGCAGCCCTGGCCGCTTCTTTATATCCTATTTTTGCAGCCAATTCGAAGGAAAGAGAATCTGAATCCACAGGGTGAAAAGATCCATCCTTAAGAGTGACCTTCATACTATCCATTTCAAATCCGGCCAAAGGACCATTCTTCATTGCCTCTTTAAAACCTTTTTCTACGGAAGGAATATATTCCCTGGGTATATTACCCCCTTTAATCACATTTACAAATTCCAATCCGGCTTTACCGTCTTCTCTTGGTTCCATGGTAAACACAATGTCTGCAAATTTACCGCGACCACCAGTTTGTTTCTTGTAAACTTCTCTGTGATCAGCACTTTTTGTAATTGCTTCTTTATATTCTACCTGTGGCTGCCCCTGGTTGACATCAACTTTAAATTCCCTTCTTAAGCGATCCACGATAATATCAAGATGCAATTCGCCCATCCCGGAAATAATAGTCTGGCCGGAGGCTTCATCTGTTTTAACCACAAAAGTCGGATCTTCTTCAGCCAATTTTGCCAAAGACATCCCCAATTTATCCACATCAGCTTTTGTCTTAGGCTCAACAGCAATACCGATAACAGGATCCGGAAAATTCATACTTTCCAGAATAATAGGGTGCTTTTCATCTGAAAGCGTATCCCCTGTCTTAATATCTTTAAAACCAACAGCAGCACCAATATCACCGGCCGCAATTGATTCTACCGCATTCTGCTTATTGGAATGCATTTGGTATATCCTTGAAATTCTTTCCTTATTCCCGGAACGGTTGTTGAGTACGTAAGATCCCGCATTTAACTTGCCGGAATAAGCTCTAAAGAATGCCAAACGACCTACAAAAGGATCTGTTGCAATCTTAAAAGCTAAAGCTGCAAAAGGTTCATTTATATCGGGTTTTCTTAAAACTTCTTTTCCTGTTTTAGGATCTATCCCTATAATACCCTCTTTATCCGTAGGAGAAGGCAGGTAACGACATACTGCATCCAATAAAAATTGTACTCCTTTATTCTTAAAGGAAGAACCACATATCATTGGAATAATACTCATATCCATAACAGCCGCCCTAAGCGCCGCATGTACCTCATCTTCGGTAATAGAGTCTTCATCTTCAAAGAACTTCTCCATTAAGGTTTCATCGTATTCCGCAACAGCTTCAATTAAGGCAGCACGATATTCGTGTACTTCCTCCTTCATTTCTTCAGGAATATCAATGATATCAAAAGTAGAACCCATATCTTCTTCATGCCAAACAATAGCACGGTTCTTAACAAGGTCTACAATACCTTTAAAATCTGCTTCTTCCCCAATTGGTAATACAATTGGCACGGCATTGGATTTCAACATATCCTTTACCTGGTTACAAACCATTAGAAAATTAGATCCCTGTCTATCCATTTTATTTACAAAGCCCATTCTGGGCACCTTGTAATTGTCTGCTAATCTCCAGTTAGTTTCAGACTGTGGTTCAACACCGTCTACTGCACTAAAAAGAAAAACCAAACCGTCTAATACCCTTAACGAGCGATTTACTTCAACAGTAAAATCTACGTGTCCGGGGGTATCTATAATATTAAAATGGTAGGGCTTAGATTTTTCCGGTATTAATTGTCCGTTCTTAGTCGGAAAATCCCAGGTACAGGTAGTAGCCGCTGAAGTAATTGTTATACCACGCTCCTGCTCCTGTGCCATCCAGTCCATTGTAGCAGCTCCATCATGTACTTCGCCCATTTTATGACTCACACCCGTGTAAAATAAAATACGTTCCGTTGTAGTGGTTTTACCGGCGTCAATATGCGCGGCAATACCAATATTTCTTGTATATTTTAAATCTCTTGCCATTTTATTTAAAATCTAAAGTGGGAAAATGCTTTATTGGCCTCTGCCATTTTGTGAGTATCCACTCTTCTTTTAACCGCCGCACCTTCTTCTTTAGAAGCAGCAAGTATTTCTCCAGCTAATTTTTGAGCCATTGATTTTTCATTACGCTTACGCGCAAAGCTTATA
>Ga0265303_10001867_pt1 | contig 13084 bp, 13 predicted proteins | sample Helome_2_FD_192494 | JGI IMG/M metagenome (GOLD analysis project Ga0265303, IMG submission 192494) | Marine sediment microbial communities from subtidal zone of North Sea - Hel_20160317 (Illumina Assembly) | ecosystem: Environmental > Aquatic > Marine > Subtidal zone > Sediment ...
TCAAGTATTGAATTAGCCATTAATATTCTGGATAAGTCCTTTGAGCAATTTACCAAAAAACACTATAACAAACTGCTTCAGAAATTCGATATAACTGAAGATGATCTTAAAGAAGCCGTTGCTGAAATTGAAAAATTAAATCCTAAACCGGGTGGATCTTATTCTGGAAGTAATAAGGTTATTGAACATATTGTTCCGGATTTTTCTATTAAGATCATGGAGGGAGAACTGGAATTGACCTTAAATGGAAGAAATGCACCTGAACTTCATATTTCGAATGAGTATAGCAATATATTAGCGGGTTATAAAAGTGCAAAGGATAAATCCAAATCACAAAAAGATGCTGTTATGTTCATCAAACAAAAATTGGATTCTGCAAAGTGGTTTATAGATGCCATTAAACAGCGGCAGCAAACTCTCTATATCACTATGAATGCGATAATGCAATATCAAAAAGAATACTTTCTTAGTGGTGATGAAAGAAAATTGAGACCAATGATCCTAAAAGATATTGCGGATGCTATTCAAATGGATGTATCCACTGTTTCGCGAGTCGCCAATAGCAAATATGTTGACACTCCCTATGGCACCAAATTAATTAAAGAATATTTCTCTGAATCAATGAAGAATGAAGAAGGGGAAGATGTCTCTACAAGGGAAATTAAAAGCATTTTGGAAACTATAATAAAGGATGAAGAAAAGAAAAAACCCCTGACAGATGATAAGTTGGCCGTGATGCTAAAACAGAAAGGATATCCAATTGCCAGGCGTACTGTAGCCAAATATAGAGAACAATTGGGTATTCCAGTGGCCCGCTTAAGAAAGCAGATTTGATGAAACTGTTTTTTAAAATAATTTCCTATTTGTTTCATCCCATTTTTGTACCTATTGCCGGAACCATAACTTATTTTGTTATAACCCCGAAATACAGCCCTCTAGAACTTCAAAGTGGCAACATTTTACCCATTTTCATACTAACGGTTATCATACCCATTATTAGCTTCCTAATATTGAAAAACCTGGGAGTTGTGAAATCAATTTTTTTGCCGGGGATAAATGAACGTAAATATCCATTGATTATCCAAATTGCTTTACTCCTAATGATAATAATAAAGGTAATCCCCAATAATTACACCCTGGAACTGAATTTTTTCTTTGTTGGATTGCTCAGTGCTACTATGGCCTGCCTGTTTTTGATCTTTTTAAAATTTAGAACCAGTTTGCATATGGTGGGTATGGGAAGCTTTCTTATGTTTTTAATAGCTCTGAGTATTCATTTTGAAATAAACATAATTATTGCAATAAGCCTATTTACTTTATTGACAGGACTCCTGGCGACCGCCAGGCTTTATTTAAATAGACATAGCAGAGCAGAAGTCTTAATAGGCTTTCTAATTGGATTTGGGTCACAATTACTGACAATCAAATTCTGGCTATAGTCTTATAAAATATAAAAGATAATTCCAATTCTTAAAGGTCTGAATTCAATTGATTCTCCCTCAACTGTGCTTACATTGTCATTGAACAAATTACTTAATGCGTAATAGGCATGTACATTAAAAGTACTATAACCAAAATTGAGCATAACGCCATATCTGAATTCACGAACATCAGTATTATTAAATGAAATTTTAGCTGTATTAGAAACGAACTTGGATCTACTGCCTACAACATAGCCCAATTTCATTCCTGCATAAACCCGCCAAAATTTATAATCACTAGGTGTGGATGTTCGCCATCTAAACTCTATGGGCATTTCTATAACATTTGTATCTAATTTATTTCGCTTATAAGATACATCGGAATCAAGTACAGTGTATTCTAAGCCATTTTCCGTTTCATTAACGAACAAGTTAGTATAATAGTTATTATACGCATACCCCAGCCCCAGGCCTATTGCAACATTCCTACGTCTGTTTAAAGGAATGTCCTTTATAAATCCGCCATTTAATCCGTAAGAAAAATTACCCTGGGTGACTCCACTCGGTTTGTTTAGTATTATATTATACGTTATACCAAGATAAAATTGATCCTCCAGGTATTTAAGATCCTCGACCTCTGCATTCTCTTGTGCACAAAGATTTATTGTGAAACCTAAAATTAAAAATAGTATATAGCGTTTCATAGGACTTTAAAGGTAAATAATAAACGAAACCAAGAGTAATAAAAAAATGCTTCAAAATATATTTTGAAGCATTTTTTACAATTAATTAAGTATGAAAGTTAATTCTTTACTGCAGATTTCTAAAAGCATCACCCTCATAGGTAGTATAATTAACCTTTAGAGCGTTTACTTTTCGTAACTCTTGTTTTATATCTGATATAAGACCCATGTTTGCGTCTTTATCTACTTTAAGAGCAGTGGTTAGAACATTCTGCAGTTCCTGTGACTTTTTAGCTCTCTCCTGTAAAATAAAATCTCCAACTTCTGAAACGTTTGCAAATTTATCATTCAGCTGTATTTTTGGTTCAGTTCCAAAAACCTTCTGATATTCTCGGGTAGGTTTCCCAACATAGATATATAATACCCTATCCTTTTTTTCCAACTTCTTTACCTCACTAGCATTTGGTAAAGTATTCTGAACCATTAACGAGCTATCTTTCATTACAGTTACCGTCATAAAAAAGAACAATAGCATAAAAACAATATCCGGCAATGAAGCCGTAGATACTGCGGGTAAATCCCCATCTTTTTTCTTATTAAATTTTGCCATAATTATAACTTAGCTCCCGGTTAATTACTAGTTGATGTTTCTGCCTCGGACAATTTTTGAGGAAAGAGTTCCTGTACTTTCTGTACCTTTTCCTTCAAATCATCTCGAATGCTTGAAGGTGTTTCAGGATTTAGAAATTCCGATTCCATTTCTGTAAAATTTCTTCCATACAGACGTTGTCCCTCTCGATTACGAAGATCATTATAAGCACCTACCAACTCATTTTGAACTGTAATATAGGTACCATACCTCGTTTCACGATCATTTTTAAGAGATATAATAGCCTTCGTCGGATTATCCGAAGAACTGCCATCTTTTTTACCCTTACAATAATTGCAACTTCCATCTCCTCCATTATCAAGGAATGCGACAGCTTTCGCTCTGAGTTGTTTAAGATCAAGTAACTCTTCTTCAACCAGCAACTGACCATTTTTATTGATATTTACCGTAAAAATGTTTTTTTGTTTAATTACAACGTCTGTGTCTGGTGGCTCCATTGGCGGAAGCATCCTGTCTAACCCGGCATCTGTTTCAATAGTAGTAGTTACTAAGAAAAAAATGAGCAGTAAGAAGGCAATGTCTGCCATAGATCCTGCATTAACTTCTGGTGGTCCTCCTCTTCTAGGCATAGTTTAAATGTTTTATTTGTTTGTCATTTTCTTAAATGCACCCAAGGCCATAGCTACAACAGCTATAAGGACAAGGAGAAAAAACATATTGAGACCAGTCCCAATTCTTTTTATCGTAGTTTCTGAAGTTGCAATGCCCCTGTTGGCCATTTCTTCAATACTAACATCCGTGCCACTTGCAAGAACATAAGAAAAGATAACCACAAGTACAAATCCTCCAATAACCATTAGGGTTTTTTTCAAACTTTTGGGATTTGCAAATAAACTCTTTATTGTAAATATTAGACTTACAGCTACTGCTATTGCCAACAAAAGATATGTAATAATAAACATAAAATTCATGGCCGCACTTCCTACTGCTTCTGAAGCAGGAACATCTCTTCCTGGCAGTTGATACCAGAGTATAGCCGATAACACTCCTAAAACAACCAATACTATTTTAACAATTTTATTCATAATATGAATTATTTAGTGTGCGAATTATTTTTTGTGGTCTACCAACATATCGATCAACGTGATCGACGAATCTTCCATGTCATTTACAATACTATCTATTTTAGCAATAATATAATTATAAAATATTTGGAGAATAATTGCTGTTATCAAACCAAAAACTGTGGTTAATAAAGCAACCTGAATATCCCCTGCAATTAATGAGGCACTAAGGTTACCAACCGCGCTAATCTTTTGGAAGGCCTGGATCATACCAATAACCGTTCCCATGAATCCTAACATAGGGGCAATAGCGATAAATAAGGATAACCAGGAAACATTTTTCTCTAATTGTCCCATTTGAACACCCCCGTAGGCGACTACCGCCTTTTCGGCTGATTCAATGCTCTCACCTGCTCTATCTAAACCTTGGTAATAAATAGAAGCAACCGGCCCTTTGGTATTTCTGCATACCTCTTTTGCGGCTTCGATTCCTCCTGATGCAAGAGCATCTTCTACTTGTTGTTTCAATTTTGAAGTGTTGGTGCTTGCCATATTCAAATAAATGATTCTTTCAATGGCAACAGCCAAACCTAAAATCAAACATAACAGAACTATGCCCATAAAACCAGCTCCACCTTGAATAAACTGCTCTTTTAAAACCTGGGTAAAACCCTTAGCTGATTCTTCCGCAGCTTCTTCTTGAAGCATAATAGTAGCCGTGGCTACCGTTGCAGATAAATTGGAAACTATTGCGTTCGCTTTTGCGCTTACCGTATTTGTGTTTAGAACAAATAACCCGGCCATGGCCAGGATCGAGAATAATCTTTTCATTTCTTTCAAACTTAAATTTAGTTAGTTAATAGGGTTAAAGATAAAAAAAAAATACAATTAAAAAATTAAATTTTTACACTATTAGAAGGCTGATACAAATGAATTTGGCATTTCCTTCCAATAAGTGACAAAAAATTCGATTTTAACTTCATTATATGCTTAAAGCAAAATACTAATTTCTTGTTCATGGCAGAGAGGAAGGGATTCGAACCCTCGATACACTTGTGATGTATACACACTTTCCAGGCGTGCGCCTTCGACCACTCGGCCACCTCTCTATACTGTAAATTACAGGGCGAGCAATTAACAAAAAAAAATTGGTTTAAAAAACTTTAACCACTTAATTTTAGGTCAATTCTCCTCTTAGTGAAGTTTCAAAAATTGTTCTAAATGATTTATATGAAACACCGCTGCCTAACATGTACATAAGTTTGGTAATTGCCGCTTCGGAAGTGATATCTCCACCATCAATAAGATGTATTTTCTTAAGCTCTTCACTTGTATTATATCTGCCCATAATTACCGAACCACCTGAGCATTGAGTTACATTCACTATATGCAATCCTTTTTTTATTGCTTCCTTTAGATCCGACAACAACCATTCATCGGTAGGTGCATTTCCGGCACCATAAGTCTCAAAAACCAATGCTTTTAAGTTCGGAATGTTCAGTATTCCCTGAAGTAATTCCCGACTAAAACCTGGAAAGAGCTTAAAAATAGCGACATTGGTGTCCATAATCTTATGCACAGTTAACTTTTTACTTTTTTGATTTTTTAAAAGATAATTATGATTGATCTTTAAATGAACACCAGATTCTACCAGAGCAGGAAAATTTAAAGATGTAAATGCCTCAAAGTGTTCCGCATTAATTTTGGTAGTTCTGTTCGCTCGGTATAACTTGTATTCAAAATACAGACACACCTCCTGTATTACCGATTGGTTGTTTTCTTGCAAAGCGGCTATTTGAATAGACGTGATTAGATTTTCCTTAGCGTCTGTCCGAAGATCTCCAATAGGTAATTGTGAACCTGTAAAAATTACTGGTTTAGAGAGATTTTCAAGCATATAACTCAAAGCGGATGAAGAATAACTCATGGTATCGCTACCCTGAAGTACGACAAATCCATCATAGCTGTCGTAATGCTTTTCAATTATAGTAGCTATAGAAACCCAGTGAGAAGGGTTCATATTAGAGGAGTCTATTGGTTTTTTAAATGATATACTTTCAATTTTACACTCCAATTGGCTTAATTCCGGGATATTACTGACTAACTTCTTAAAGTCAAAAGCCCTTAAAGTATCTGAAGAGTAGTCTTTTACCATTCCTATAGTGCCCCCGGTATAGATAAGTAATATGCCAACTTTTTTATTCATTTAGCAAATGGATTTTTTATTTTAGACTATTCTAGAAATAATTCATTAAAAACTATAGAGGCATTATACCCCGAACACCTCTTTTGAATTCCATGTTGTAATATCGGCAATCGCCTCTTCATCCAGACCATAAATTTGTGAAAGCTTTTTTAAGATCTGCAGTAAATATAGGCTTTCATTGCGTTTACCCCTAAAAGGCGTAGGAGCTAGATAAGGACTATCAGTTTCCAAAACAATATGATTCAAGTCAATCTTTTTTAAAAAAGTATCAATTTTTCCGTTTTTGAAAGTAACTACCCCTCCTATTCCGAGTTTCATATTATAAGCCAATGCTCTTTTGGCTTGTTCTTCGGTACCAGTAAAGCAGTGAAAAATTCCAAATAGATCTTCTGATTTTTCCTCCTCGAGCACTTCAAAAATTTCATCGAAAGAATCTCTGCAATGAATTACTATAGGTAAGCTATACTTTTTCGCCAGATGTATTTGGAATTTGAATGCCTCTTGTTGTTCATTCAAAAAAGTCTTGTCCCAATAGAGATCTATTCCAATCTCGCCTACAGCATAGAAATGTCTTTTAGATAACATATGTTCAACATGTTTTAATTCATCTTTATAACCTTCTTTTACATGAGTTGGGTGTAAACCCATCATCAGAAACATGTTTTTAGGGTATTGCTTTTCAAGATCCAACATGGATTGGGTATAGGTAGCGTCAATAGATGGAATGAAAAAGCGTGTAATCCCCTTGGTTATAGCTTTTTGTATAACTTCATCTCTATCGTCATCAAAGGCTTCGCTGTATAAATGGGTGTGTGTATCAGTTATAATCATAGAGCAAAAATAGAATTATCTTTGTCAAAAAACATACTGAATGCGCAATCTGAAAAAACTTTTGAAGAATAAAGGATATTCCAAAATTCCAATGATTTTAGGTGGTACAAATCATTTAGAGGTTACTGCCAGTATTAATGGAATTACAGGGCGTTTTATTTTGGACACAGGTGCCTCTAATACCTGTGTGAGTGTTGATAAAGCCAGTTATTTTAAACTTGTTTCAAAGGATTCTGAAATAAAAGCGGCTGGTGCTGGCGCCACCGATATGGAAACACTGGTTTCAAAAAAAAATAATATTAAAATTGGTGAATGGAAAAAGAAAAAACAACAGATTGTGGTTTTTGACCTGGTACATGTAAATGAAGCTCTTAAAGCGCATAAGTCTCTGCCGGTCGACGGGATTATAGGTGCAGATATTCTAATAAAATGTAAGGCTGTAATTGATTATTCTTCCAGGAATTTATTTTTAAAAAATAAAAAATAACTTTCTTGTCTCAGTATTCTATACATATCTACAACTCCAACGATTTTTCCGGAGAACCTTCCATTAATATTTCCACAGGATTTTCCAAAGCTTCTTTTACTTCGACAAGAAATCCTACAGATTCTTTCCCATCAATAATTCTATGATCATAAGATAATGCTACATACATTATTGGTGCGATAACTATAGTTCCTTCCTTAACCACCGGTCGTTCTACAATATTATGCATGCCGAGAATTCCGCTTTGTGGCGGATTTATTATTGGCGTTGATAACATTGAACCGAAAACCCCGCCATTAGAAATTGTAAAAGTACCTCCGGTCATTTCGTCTACAGTTATCTGTCCATCTCGGGCTCTTATAGCAAGGCGTTTGACTTCTGCTTCTATACCTCTAAACGTAAGGTTTTCGGCATTTCTAATAACGGGTACCATAAGACCCTTTGGACCGGAAACAGCAATGCTTATATCGCAAAAATCAAAAGAGAGCATCTCTTTACCATCAATCATTGAATTTACAGAAGGGAACATTTGCAAAGCCCTTATCACTGCCTTTGTAAAAAATGACATAAATCCAAGACTTACATCATGTTTATCTTTAAAAATTTCTTTGTACTGTTTTCTCAAAGCAAAAACTGCCGACATGTCTACTTCATTAAATGTAGTAAGCATAGCCGTTTCGTTTTTAGCAGCTACAAGACGTTCTGCCACTTTACGCCTCAGCATAGAAAGCTTAGTCCTGTGTTCTCCGCGCCTGCCACCTGTAGGGCTGCCCATAGAAGGAACAGATTTCACTGCATCTTCCTTAGTAATTCTACCATCCTTACCGGTCCCCTTTAAACTTGCCGGATCTATACCTTTCTCGTCAAGTATTTTTTTGGCAGCAGGTGAAGGCACACCCTTTGCATAGGACTCTTTTACAGCTGCTTCTCTTACATTTTCTTCTTGCTTAACAAGAACTTCTCTTTTATCAACCTTTTTTTCTTTGGTAATAACAGCCGCCTCTTTTGGTTTTTCTGCGCTTGTATCGATAAGGCAAACAACTTCTCCAACGGCTACGGCGTCTCCTTCTTCGGCTTTCAAGGTGATTATACCGCTTTCTTCAGCTGGTAATTCCAGGGTAGCTTTATCTGAATCTACCTCAGCAATTGCCTGGTCCTTCTCAACATAGTCTCCATCACTAACCAGCCATTCTGCTATTTCAACTTCGGTAATGGATTCACCCGGAGATGGAACTTTCATTTCTAAAATCATGCCTTACACTTTTATAATGGTTTCTTTAATTGCTATTACTAATAAAATCTTCTTTTACCGGAAGGTAATCCACTCTAATCTCTCCATTGACCTCAATACGGTCAAAAAATAATTTGGCTCCAATAGAATTTTCCATTTCCAGCGCATTTTGCAAGCTTAAATGCAAGTGGGCTTCCGTTGAATTTCCAGAGTTACCGCATTTAGCAATAATTTCTCCCTTCCTTATGTCCTGCCCCTCTTCAACAATTATAGAGTTTTTCATTAAATGAGCCATAAGTATATACTCATCTCTATCGGTCTGTAAAACTATTGTATTTCCTGTAAGCTCCTGCACATTGGTTTCTCCCGGAATATTGTCAGGAACTTCATCAATAACTTTTACTACCCTGGCATCACATGGGGCAATGATATCTTCACCGAAGGCGAAATAGCTTTCATTAAGTAAAGGATCTCCCTCGTGAGAGGCGCCATCTTTTACCTTCATTATGTCATAGGCATATTGCTGTGTCACCTCTTTTACATGAGTATTCTCCTCCTCAGTAACTCCGCCCCAATATACAAACCATTCCCCATTAAATGGTAAACTCATAAATGTTGTATTTCTTTCCAATATCGGTATCTCCAGCGGCTTTGGTTTAGAGATTAACAAACCATTTATCTTACTCTGAGGAGATAATGTAACAGTCAAATCTGCTACAGACTTATCAAAAATGACCCGGTAAACATGTGCACCTTCCCGCAGGGTATAAAACTGCATGGATTCAATCTCGCCTGTTAATCCTTTTATATTATTTTCAAAGAAATTTCTGGTTTCAATACTGGTATAGGTATTTTTCATCCCGGCATCGTATAAATCATAAATGCCATCATAATCACTATTGTTAAACCGTTCAGTAAATACTGACACAAATCTTTCATAAATAGGTTGCTCATCCTGCGAGAATAATTTCAAAGAAAAAAATATCAATAAGAGTAATACAAATCTCATGTTTTCTTATATTCACTTTTAACTACCCGCCTGGTCATATTGTCTTTTGTTTTATCAAAGACATAATCTATAATCTGCTGCTGTCTTAATTTAGAACGAACTGCACTTCCCGCTGCAGGAGATCCATAAAAACGTCTTGATGCAACACGAAACTTTTGAGCCTCGCTATAATGAGTAAACATATGGCTCCATGCTCCCATATTCCTGGGTTCTTCTTGTGCCCAAACCCAATCATTAGCTTTTTTATACTTCTTTATAATAGCAGTCATTTTTTGTTCAGGAACAGGAAATAATTGTTCAACTCGTACTAAAGCGACATCATCTCGTTTATTTGCTTCTTTAAATGCCAGCAAATCGTAATAGAATTTTCCCGTGCAAAAGACGAGGCTTTTAATCTTATAAATTTCTGCACGTGAGTCATCTATTACCTCCTGAAAAGAACCATTGGAAAATTCATCCACGCCAGAAACAGCTTTTGGGTGACGCAATAAACTTTTTGGTGTAAATACAATCAAAGGTTTTCTGAAATTTGCCTTCATCTGCCTCCTTAGTAAATGAAACATGCTAGCAGGAGTAGTACAATCTGCAACATACATATTGTCTCTTGCACATAATTGAAGGTACCTTTCCATTCTTGCTGATGAATGTTCTGCTCCTTGTCCTTCATATCCGTGAGGTAAGAGCATAACCAGTCCATTCTGCAATTTCCATTTATCTTCTGCTGCTGAAATATACTGATCTATCATTATCTGGGCCCCATTACTAAAATCCCCAAACTGGGCCTCCCATATGGTTAACGTATTTGGACTGGCCATGGCATATCCATAATCAAAACCAACTACACCATATTCCGATAAAAGAGAATTATAAATCTGAAACCTTCCCTGATTATCATTAAGGTTGTTTAATAACATTATCTCTTCCTCACTTTCTTCTACCTTCATTACCGCGTGGCGGTGTGAAAAAGTTCCTCTTTCCACATCCTGCCCAGACATACGAACATCAAAACCCTCTTCTAAAAGGGTTCCGTAGGCGAGTAATTCTCCCATTGCCCAATCCAGTCTATCTGTTTCGAAGAACATTTTTTTTCGATCCCCAACGAGTTTTTCAACTTTACGTAAAAACTTCTTATCCCTGGGTAGTTGGGTAATAGTTTTTGCAATTTCAGTTAATTTTGCCTTATCATAAGAAGTGTCTACAGGATCTAACATTTCCCATTCACGGACATTTTGAAAACCACTCCACTCATCTGCCATAAAGGGTGTGATAATCGTTTTATCCTCTTTTTTGGAATCTTCTAATTCTTCCTCTAAGCTATTTTTGTATTCCAATTCTAACTTTTTGACAAAACCTTTATCAATAATACCCTGAGCAATTAATTTTTCAGAATATATCTCTCTCGGATTCTTATGTTTAGCTATAGCTTTATACAATTTAGGCTGTGTAAAACGTGGCTCATCTCCTTCATTATGTCCATACTTTCTGTATCCCAATAAATCTAGAAAAACATCGCTTTTAAAACGGATTCTATATTCTAAAGCAAATAGGGATGCGTGGACTACAGCCTCCACGTCATCGGCATTCACGTGTAAAACAGGGCTTAAGGTAACTTTGCCAACATCCGTACAATATGTGGAAGATCTGCCGTCGAGATAATTGGTTGTAAATCCAATTTGGTTATTTACAACAATATGAATCGTACCATTGGTTTTATAACCATCTAATTGCGCCATCTGTACTACTTCATAGGCTATTCCCTGCCCGGCAATAGCAGCATCACCATGAACTACAATTGGTAAAACTTTAGAAAAGTTTTCCGGATAATGAGTATCTTGTTTTGCCCGGCTAATACCTTCCACCACGGCACTTACGGTTTCCAGATGTGAAGGATTAGGTGCAATGTTCATATTAATTTTATTGCCATTAACAGCCTTTCGCTCAGAGGTCCATCCCAAATGGTATTTTACATCCCCGTCAAAAATTTCCTCCTCATAGTCCTTGCCTTCAAACTCACTAAAAATATCTTTGGCAGATTTTCCAAAAATATTAGTCAATACATTAAGTCTTCCTCTATGGGCCATCCCCATGACAAATTGCTTAACACCCATTTCAGCTGCTCTTTCAACAACAGCGTCAATTGCAGGGATTAGTGATTCATTTCCCTCAAGTGAAAATCTTTTTTGACCCACATATTTCGTGTGTAAGAATGCCTCAAAAGATACAGCCTGATTAAGTTTTCGAAGTATGTGTTTCTTTCGGTCAGCATTAAAATTAGGATGATTGTCATTGACATTCAGCCACTCCTGTATCCATTGAACACGTTCAGGCTTTCTAATATACATATATTCCACACCTATAGCATCACAATATATTCGTTGTAAGTGGCTGATTATTTCACGCAATTCTCTCGGACCTAATCCAATCACTTCACCGGCGCTAAATACAGTATCTAAATCTTCTTGAGATAATCCAAAATTTTCTATATCAAGGGTAGGAGTATATTTTCTTCTTTCTCTAACGGGATTGGTCTTAGTAAACAAATGGCCTCTGCTACGGTAAGCATCAATTAATTTTACCACTTGAAATTCTTTGTACAAGGTCTCAGGAATCGATACTGATTTCCCATCAACAACGACAGTTGATCCGTTATGACCTTCTATGCCTACTTCATCTAGGGCACTTTCCATTCCGAAATCAAATCCCTGGAAAAAAGCCCGCCAACTGGGTTCAACGCTGTCAGGGTTTGTGAGATACCTGTCATATAATTCAGAAAAAAAAGACGTATGTGCAGTATTTAAAAAGGAATATTTATCCATAAACGTCAATTCAATATAATGTAAAAAATTAGATCAAAAATACAATAATTAATAGTTTATGAGTTTATATAAGAGTGTATTAATTAAAAATCATAGCTTATGGCCATGAAACATTTATTCCGATATATGTATTTTACCTTGATAGCAGTTTTTTCCTTTGCCAGTCTATCTTGTTATGGGCAGCAATTAAAGTCACAAAATGAGTTTTGGGGAAATGTACGATATGGAGGTGCATTAGGTCTGGGATTCGGAAGTGATAGCTTTAGTATTGCCGTTTCCCCAAGTGCTATTTATCAGGCAAGTGAGAAGTATGGAATCGGATTAGGGTTGGATTTTGAATATTCCCAATATGGAGATTCCGAATTCACGGCTTATGGAGGAAGTATTTTAAACTTTTTTAATCCAATAAGTCCTATTCAATTATCCGCCGTGCTTCAACAATTAAGGGTTCAAACTAATTATAGTTCTTCATCACTATTATTGGATGAAAACTACTGGACTACTGCTCTATTTCTGGGAGTTGGATACAGTACTAGAAATGTTACTTTTGGCATCGAATATGACGTGTTACATGATGACAGAAGCCTTTACGCCGATCCCTGGGTGCCTTTTATAAGGGTGTTTTTTTAATTTAGTAATCCTTTTTGTAATTATTTATACTTCTGTCGGAACCATACTTTTTGCCAAACTCTTTTTAAAATAAGAAAAGTATAATGCTCACTAATG
>Ga0265303_10001868_pt1 | contig 13075 bp, 18 predicted proteins | sample Helome_2_FD_192494 | JGI IMG/M metagenome (GOLD analysis project Ga0265303, IMG submission 192494) | Marine sediment microbial communities from subtidal zone of North Sea - Hel_20160317 (Illumina Assembly) | ecosystem: Environmental > Aquatic > Marine > Subtidal zone > Sediment ...
CCGTCATGAGATGATGGAAGAAAAGACTCGATACCACGCGATCCACTGAGTCATTCGGCAGCAGAGTATCGGCAGCGCTTGCCTCAATGAACTCAATTGCAACTCCGGCTTGTTCGGCTTTGACCCGTGCGATATCCAGAATCACAGGATCGAGGTCGACGCCGATAACGCGCGCTCCAGGGTGTTGCTGCTTGATCCAGATACTCATCGTGCCGGTACCGCACCCGAGATCTAGTACGGTCGCGCCTTCAGGTATGTCAGTGGAAGCGATAAGGGCCTGTTTGACACGACGTTCACGCGTGGTCAGACGGACAACCGGGTCGTAGAAGCGGGTGAGTGCTTTGAATCGCAGCGCCGGAACGAAATTGCCCTTCATCTCAAAGTACCCAACTAGTGCGTGTGCGAACTGTGGTCGTTTGGATCCGACTCCAGTTCAGATTTGTTAGGATCCGCCACATCACTGTCTGTCGCGTCGCCGTGATCATCGGGCCGGGCGTGCTGGTCGAAGCCAATACCGGACGATGTTTCAGCATGAGAATGTGCACTCGCTGGCGCAGCGACAGCATGATGCCCTTGCCCTTGTGCGTTAGCCAACATCATCTGATATTGATCGGCATCCAAACCAGGTAATCGCCCGATGAAAGCAACCACCGGCCAGATCGCGTTGTCGTCGTGAGTTGCACCCCAGGATGGCATGCCTGTCATCTTGATCCCGTTCTTCGTCACCCAAAATATTTCGGCTGGCGTCAATTCTGTTGCTGCTCCAACGAGATCTGGCGCCGGCGGATTCAAGCCCTGACCCATCGCCGCTGGTTCCTGTCCCGGCGCGCCATGGCAACCTGTGCACATGGCATCAAAATCGCTGACACCTGCTAACGCCATAGCGTCGTCCAGGTCGGGGACCTGCACCCCTTCTGCATGGCGATTGACAGAAGCCCTGGAGGTTGTCGACAGAAGCCAGTCTACGAGACCGCTATGAGGTGAACTTGCGCTGACATCGTACAGCCCGGAATAGGCGAATCCAGTCGCTGCAATCGCAACGACTGCTACTAGAGATACGACAACCTTAACGACCTTCACGACAGGGTCTGTCCTTCTGGTCGAAGCATCTCTATGAGCGGGCAGAACCGTGCGTTGTCTGTTGCAATCTCACCGTTCTCTTCCCACTCTCTTATCGCAGCGGCGATGCGTTTCTTGGTCGTACGCAATTCGTCAATCTGCTGTGTGATCGCATCGAGTCGCTCACGTACCAGTGTTTCCACCTTACCGCATGGCAGCTGGCCCTGTTCAACCGAGTCAAAGATCGCTTTGATGTCTGCGATTTTCAGGCCCAGATCCTGTGCCTGGCGAATGAATTGCACGCGCTTGACGTCGGTGGGTGAAAAATACCGGTAGTCGTTGTTGGGGTCTCGCTGCGCGTGTAGCAATCCAGTGCGTGAGTAATAGCGAATCGTCGCGGGGGTGACCCCGGACTCTTTGGCAAGATCAGCGACATGCAGTCCATCGCATGTGTGCGTTTCGATAGAAATTACATTGTTGCTAAACATTTTTTCCACTCCTCATTTCGTCGTCCAATCAGGTGGCGCACAGCGCCGTGCCGCGGTCCGCGGCGGGTCGGAAATGAGGCTGTCTAGATGCGGAATCGTTGGGTGGCGAAATAGACCGGCGGCCCGGAATCCGCGTGGGAAGGCGGACGCGCGTTGTCGATCGCTGTCACGATCGACAAGGTCAGCATTAGGGTATGGGCCAGTGGTGTTGCGGCGACCAGATCAACGCGTTGGGATTTCGGCGCTTCGCCGCCCGTAATCGAGAGCGGATCGCAGCAGCAGTTGGGCGTCGCGGAGTCGGCTTCAGCGTGGGTCCCGTGGCAATCCGGCTGTGAGGCTTCGACAACCGCGGGCTCGGCACCGAATGGGCCTGCCGCCAGAACAGTGCACGGCATCACCATGATGCTCAGCCATGCCACGACAGCGACTTTCATCAGCAGCCCCGGGCGTGTTCTCAGCTTCTTTGTGTGATCTGGTTTTGGCACTTACATTCCTACATTCGCCGCTATCTCGATGACCTGTCCATTCTAAAGCGGCTCGCTAATAAAATGAACAAAATCAGCGAGATGTACACCGAGGGATTCCCGCAACCCTATTGGGGGTACTCCCTACCGTGGCGGGCCGGCGTTCAGATGTGCTATCGCACCAGGCGTGTCGAGCTGTGCGTGTGCGTGACTTTCCAGCCATCGTCTGTGCGTCGGAACAGGAAGGTCTCGTAGCCCCGGTTATGGATCTGCCGTCCGTCCTTCTTCACGGTGGCCTTGACCTCGACATCGGCAAGCGCCCAGGCGAAGTCACCTTCCACATGCGTTTCGATGTTGCCGAAAACGAGATCGAGACCATCAAGCATCTCGCCTTCCGGCTCAACGTGGTGTTCAACGAGATCCTCAAGGCCGGTGTTTTGTCCGCCAGTCTCAACGTAGCGCGCACCCTCCTGACCGAGATAATGACGATAGAACGGCGTGCCGTCGGCGTTCTCCCAGCCGTACTCGATCGCAGCGATGATCTTTCGAAGTTGGTCATCGTCATCGCCTGATTCGGCGTGTACGACGCTGGCTCCCAGAAGTACCGTGGCCAACAAAAGCAAGATCAGAGTCCTCGGTTGTACATGCATGATCAATTCTCCTTGGTTGCTCATATGGCTATTCGGGCTGTCCCCGGTTGAGGCGGTTGTAGATCGGTACGTAGATAACGGCGAAATAGACTCCGAAAAGGAAACTCTCGATCAGGCCGAGAATGGCAGAGCCGAAACTGATCCAGGTGAAACCTGGCAGGACGAGCTGCAAGAACTGGTGCATGTGCATGGATTCTGGGAGGGATAATCCCCACAGCACGCAGACTAAAAAGGAAATGGCGAAAGTCAGGCCAAGGGCCAAACTGACAGTCTTGATGCTTAACATGGCGTTCTCCTTTATCAGGAACTCAAGGGTACCGATATATCTGCGCCGCTCGTCAGAAGGATAGTTCGATCGGTAGTTTCAACAGCCCAAATACTGGCCTGCGTGCCGGATTCGTCGGGCGCGGCGGCGATCAGCCCGATCGCCGCCAGACCGTTGGTGGAGAGCCAGAAGTTTCTCTTCGAAGTACTCATGGACCTGCTCCGACTACTGGTGCTCGTGGCTTTCCTTTCCTTCATGCGCAGCATTACGCTCCATCATTTGCTGCATCATCATTTGCGTCATGGCCAACTCCTTCGCCATGTACTCCTGGTGCTTGGCCATGGTGTTCACCTGCCGGCATTGCGCCGTATCTTCTTTGCACTTCGGCATTGCTGCAGCGTTGTACTGCATGCCCTTTCCTTGTGCCTGGCCTGCCATCATGTGACCGTCCATCATGCCCATGCCTGACTGGTTACCCATCATGCCCATCATGGTGCGCATTTCCTGCATGTGCTCGTGCATCAGCTGCTTGCGTACGGCCGGATCGTCAGCGGCCTGGATCTTCTCCATGGTCGCCTGCATCATGGCCAGGTGCTGCTGCTTCATCTGCTGTGCCTCGTCAATGGCGGCCCACTGTTCATTGATATCCTTGACTGGGTCGGTTTCCGCGAATACCTGACCACCCAATAGTGCGATAGCGATAGTCGTTGTAATCAATATTCTCTTCATGATCTGTCTCCTACGAATGGGGCGTGAACCCCTCTATTCCACAATTAATTTGCCGCGCAGCATTCCCATCTGGCAGGCGAATTCGAACTCGCCGGCCTCCTTGGGAATGAACTCCACGGCGACCGTTTCACCAACAGGCAAACGTGCGCTCTGCTCGAAATCTGGCAGTAGCACCATCTCTGAGCAGGACGCGGTTTCCTCTCTGCGAAAATTTAGTCGGACCGGCCGGTCTTTCTCGACAACGATGACGTCGGGCGTGTAGCCGCCCTTAACCAGAATCATCACTTCCTGGTGGCCGGAACTGGTTTCTGAGGCGCGCGTACCCTTGTCTTTTTTCATCCAGAAGAACCAGACGATGAAGACGATCAAGGCAAGACTGAGCGCCGTAACGATGATGCGATCCGGGGTCATGCCGCAGCTCCTTTGGGTTTGAAGTAACGAAGTCGGTTGGCGTTGGTGACCACGGTCACCGAGCTGAATGCCATCGCGGCAGCCGCGATCAGCGGCGAGAGCAGCAAGCCCGTGAACGGATACAGCACGCCCATGGCAACGGGTATGCCGAGCGCGTTGTAGATGAAGGCACCAAACAGGTTTTGGTGGACGTTGCGCATGGTGGCGCGGGAGATCTGCATCGCGGTCACTACGCCGGTAAGGCTGCCCTTGATCAGCGTGATATCGCTGGCCTCGATCGCCACGTCGGTTCCGGTGCCGATGGCCATGCCGACATCGGCCTGCGCCAACGCCGGTGCATCGTTGATACCGTCACCCACCATGGCAACGACTCTGCCTTCAAGCTGCAGCTTCTTGATCTCGTGCGCTTTTTCTTGCGGCAGGACGTCGGCGAGCACGCGCTCGATGCCCACGCGGCGTGCAATCGCTTGTGCCGTGCGTTCGTTGTCGCCGGTGATCATGACGACCTCGAGGCCCATCGCTTTGAGCCCCTTGATGGCATTAACCGAATCGTTCTTCACCGTATCTGCCACGGCGATTAGACCGGCGGCTCTGCCATCTACGGCAACATACATGGGGGTTTTGCCGTCCGCGGCGAGGCGTTCCCAGTCGCCGGTGAGGTCGGCCGAGTCGATGTCACGGTCATGTAGCAACTTGGCATTACCAAGCAATAACTCGTGTCCATCGACCCGCCCGTAGACGCCGTGACCGGGTATGGCGGCAAAGTCGACCGCCGTGGAGAGCGTCAGGGACCTTCCTTCTGCACCACGAACGATGGCTTCCCCCAAGGGATGTTCAGAGCCTTTCTCGAGTGCCGCCGTCAACGCCAGCAATTCGTCCTCAGGAATCTGGCCAAGACTGATCACATCGGTCAGTGCGGGCTCGCCCTTGGTAATCGTGCCGGTCTTGTCGAGCACGATGGCGGTAAGGCGCTTGGCCGTCTGCAGCGCGTCGCCGGAGCGAATCAGGATGCCGTTTTCCGCTCCCTTGCCAATGCCGACAGTGAGTGAGGTCGGCGTTGCCAGGCCCAGTGCACAGGGGCACGCAATAATCAGTGTGGTGACCAGCACTATGATACTGAAGACAATGCGTGGCTCCGGGCCGACGTTGTACCAGGCGATGAAGGCCAGCAGGCTGAGGATCATGACCGTGGGTACAAAGTAGGCGGCGACTTGGTCCACGACGCGTTGGATCGGTGCCTTGGAGCCCTGCGCGTCCTGCACCATACGAATTATGTTGGCGAGCGCAGTGTCCTTGCCGACACGCGTCGTCTCAAAAGTGAATGAACCGGTCTTGTTGAGGGTCGCGCCGATGACCTCGTCGCCGACCCCCTTCTCCACCGGCATGGACTCCCCGGTGATCATGGACTCGTCAAGACTGCTCGATCCTTTAACGACTACGCCATCGACCGGGATCTTTTCGCCAGGCCGGACGACCACCTTGTCGCCGACGATGACCTCCTCAACCGGAATATCGAGTTCCTTGCCATCGCGTACCACGCGTGCCGTTTTCGCCTGCAGTCCTATCAGTTTCTTGATTGCCTCGGAGGTTTTGCCCTTGGCTTTCACCTCGAGCGCCATGCCGAGGACGACCAGTGCCACGACAACGGTCGATACATCCCAGAAGGCTTCCGCCAGTGCTTGTGTCGGGAACCACTGCGGGAACAAGACCGCGACCGCCGAGTACACGAACGCGGCAGTGATACCTGAGGCGATCAGCGTGTGCATGTTCGCAGTGCGGTGCTTCAGTGCGGCCCACATGCCGGTGTAGAACTGCGAACCGGACCAAACCAGAACCGGCAACGTGACGAGGCCTAACAGACCCCAGACGACGCGTCGGTTGTCGCTGCCCATCGGCATCCATTCACGCAGACCCGGGATAAAGTCCGGGTAGCTGAAGAACATGACCGGAATTGACACAATGGCCGCGAACCAGAATTTGCGCATTAGGCCACGATATTCACGTTCCTGTTCACTCGCGTGCTGGTCAACACTCTCTGCGCTTGCCGCGACTGGAGGCGCCAGCTCATAGCCGCTGTCGGCGACGGCCTGGCTGAGGTCGTCGAGGCTGGTCTGGCCCGGTTGATACTCAATGTCCACTTCAGAGGTCGCGATGTTCAATGCGGCCGACACGACGCCTGGCGTTCGCGTCAGGGCCGATTCCACTTGCGTGACGCAAGACGCACAGTGCAGGCCCTTGACGCCCATGCGCAGCTTTGCCGGACCAGGCTTAAAGCCCTCTTCCCGAATCGCCCCCAGCAATTCTTTCGTCCCGATCTGCTCGGGGTCGTAATCAATCATGGCGAGTTTCTCCATCAGGTTGACGCGTGCTTTGGACACGCCGGGTTGGCGACGCAGGGCAACCTGCACGCGCTTGGTGCAATGCACGCAGGTCATGCCGTCGATTGAAAGGCTAAGCGTTGCCATGAAGTGCCTCCGGTGTGTTGGTGCGGGTCGCCGTGGCCACCATCAGAAAGTGATGTCGCGTGGCGGTGCGATCGGCCTGATTTTCAGCCGGTACCGTCTCTGTATCGTGTGTTGAATCGTTTTGGCGTTGGACTGTCATTGGAAAAACCCTTGGGAAAGAACTCGAAGAAGTTCGTATCAAACGAGGTTTTTCTAAATGAGGTAGACGCAGTATTGGACTGTGAGAGGAACCGGGGCCGCCGCGATAGAATACGCTGGTCGTATAAGGGGGGCTGTGGGAGAAGTTACAGCCGCGACGAGGTCGTCGATTGTGACGGCCACGGTTGATTCGAATTCAGTGTTATCGAATAGGCGAGATTCTGCCTTGGTGCTGGCGACGACCGGCCCGTCGCTGGACGAGCTCTCGGTGCACCGATCATGCTCACAATCTGCACAATGTGTGCAGCGCTCATCGGAAGCATGGCCTGAATGGGTGCGGGTGGAATCGAGTGTTTCGCTTGCGACGGGCCGATCGACCGACAGCTCGGTAGCCGGCGCGGTAGTCGCGCAGGCCTGTAGTGTCAGGTTCAGCCACACGACGACCAGCAGACCGAGCACGGTGCGAGCGCGCGTCTGCTGTCTTTGTCGAAGTGTGGCTAGAAATGTCATGACGTGTTTCTACTCAGATAGTGGCGAAATGGGTCAATGGATACAGTCTAAAAGGTGTAAGCAGCATCAAGGTCAAGCGCTTTTCTTACGATCCAAAAATTGTTTTTAGGTACAGCAGTACGGCTTCAATTTCCTCATCGGAGAGCGTTGGGTTGCCACCTTTGGCCGGCATAGACAGCGGCTTGCCTGGCGTGACCAGCCCATCTCGGATACTGGCGATCAATACCTCGTCCGATTTGGCTAATGGGCCGTCTGCCTTGGTGAAATCGCTGACGCCGGGAATCATGCCCTTGCCGTTTGCGCCATGGCAGGCAACGCAGGTTTGCGAATAGACTTTCTTACCGGTCTCGATAGGATCGTTGGCCGAGGCCGCGGCTGGCGTCAAAAATGACACCAGCGCTACGATGACTAGGCTTCTAATTGCTTTGCTGCAGGAAAACCAGGACATTTGCCGCCTCCTCAGCCGTCAGGCCCGCACGCACCCGCATGTGGGCAATGGCTGCGCGCCATTGGTCGTCACGCAGTGACTTGGGGTCGCGCATGTTGTGGCAGCGGGTGCACGTGTTGGCCCAGGTTTTCGCCCCGTTAACAAACTGCATTGGATCGCTCTGGGGCGCCACTTTGGTCTCCTCGGCTGCTGCCGTTGTCTGAGCGGCCAGCATGCCAAGGCCCAGAACCGCGGAGATCGCCGCGACTGGAACCAGTGTGAATAATTTCGTTCTCATTGTGGTCTCTCCTTAAAATCAGTAGCCGAAAGCAATCTGGACAATCCAGCGATCGGCGTCGGTAATCTCACCTACCTCGCCCTTGTTGGATTCGTAACCGAACTTGAGCATCGCGCTGGGTGTAATCAGGTAATTCACGCCCAGAGCAAGCTGCTCCTGCGTGTCGTCCGCGTGCGGTGATTGGAAGTCGGTGTAACGAGCAACGCCTTCCCACTTGCCGTCGGCGAACTTGTACGCGGCTTGTGCGTACCAGGTTTCCCACACACCACCTTCAGGGGCGATACTCAGTGGATTGGAATCGACCTCCTGCTTAACGTATTCGCCACGCAGATCAAGGTTGTTCCACTGGTAGGTAGCATCAAAGCCGAGCACCTGGTAGCCGCGTTTTGGGTCCCCGGAGATATCGATGCCGTCGTCTTCAACAACCGCCGCATCGCCACTGGCCCCAGAAATCGCTAACTCGAGGCTTGGGATCGGCAGAAAGGCGACGCGTCCGCCGAATAATTTCTCGTCATCCGGGTCCGATGCGAAACCTTCCGCTTCGACGGCGTGTATTTCGCCGTCTTCACCCTCAATCTTCGGACCGTTGCCGAGGAAGAAGGCATAGTTCAGCCGACTGTTGCCCATCGGGGCAACGCCACGCAGTTGTACGCCCACCTCGGAGATCGGTGCAGCGCCGTCATGGCCAAATCCCGGGGGAGCGGACGGCAGCTTGTTAATCCAGGAAGGATGTAGATTCTGGCGGAAATTGCCAATGGGGCTCAGGAACTTACCGGCGACCAGGGTGAGATTGTCATTAAGGAACCAATCAACGGTGGTGTACTCGAGACCAATATTCGTATCGCCGTTCTCTTCGACTTCCACTTCGAGCTCAGCTTCCCAGAGGATCTTGTTTTCATAAAGGAAATGGAACATCGGGTTGAAGTTTGCGACGAAGGCGGCCGGGCCGTTCTCGACGCTGACGTAGTCGGCCGAGGCATACCCGGACAGGTGCGTCACCGACGTTGCGTCGGTAAACGTGGTCGCGGACTGGGTCGCCTGAATGGCGACCTTGTTGGCTTCGACATCCTTCCGGATCGTCGCGAGGTTGCCTTCGTCTTTGGCCTCGTCCAATTCTGCCTTCAAATCGCCAAGTTGCTCGTTCAGGGCTGTAACTTTATCTTCAAGCTCGGCGATGCGTTCGGGATGCATTTGTGCAAGGGCGGGCGTTGCCAGCAATGCTAGCGCCGATGCCGACCATGCATACTTTCTGCATCGTATTGTCGTATTCATCTTTATCTCCAGATAGGGTTGTATCGTTAAGGGGTTGGCGCATGGCTGGCACCGGCTGTGACGCCAAGAATGCGATCCAGCAAGTGCACGCCGAAATGGGGTTTGTCGATCACGTCGATAGCACCCGCTTTGAGCGCCTCGATCGCGATATCGTTATTTAGAGTGCTGGTTAGAACTACGATTGGGATGCGGGGGTACTGCGCACGGACTTGTCGGATGAGAGCGAGACTGCCGAGACCGGGTAGTTCCGCTTCGACGAGAAGACAGCTTCCATCGATCGTCCGGGATGCACACGCCGCCAAGAATGGTTCGGCCGTTTGGAAACACTCCACTACCAAGCTCGTCGGCTCAAGGAGTGTCGCCAACGCGTCATGGACCGCCTGATTCGGGTCGACGACGAATAGAGTTTGGCGGCCTGCATGCATCGTGAAATTCCAATCGCAGTGATTAACGGATTGGAATTATGGTTGCCGTGTATACCCTGGGCTATTCGAGATTTCTTGCTGCTAGTTGTTGGGGGCCCGCACCCCAGTAAGGGACACCACGTGATCCTGTGTGCACTTCAAAACGAGCGAGCGCCACTATCCAAGCTCCGACAGAGTCTCCATCTGGATTTTCAGCCGAATCAGCTGCGCAAGTGTATGAATACCCAGCTTGTGCATAATGTGTGAGCGGTGGGCCTCCACCGTTCGCTCGCTGATTCCGAGGTCATCAGCGACAACCTTGCTCATTTTCCCTTGCGCCACGAGCTCAAGCACCTCGAGTTCTCGGTCTGACAAACTGCTGAAGCGATCCTGCAACTGCCGCTTGTCCATTAGCACCTTATGCTTGCCGTGCTCAAGATCCAGTGCCTCATTGATTCGGTCGAGCAGATTTTGCTCGTGAAACGGCTTGCGAATGAAATCGATCGCTCCGCGCCGCATAGCCTCAACTGCCAGAGTGATATCGCCGTGACCTGTAATGAAGATTATCGGCAGCAGTGATCCCTCGTCGTTGAGTTTGTTTTGCAGATCGAGCCCACTCATGCGCGGCATTCGTATGTCGAGCACGAGACACCCGCGCATGTCCTCATGGTAGTCACTAAGGAAGGCATGCGCCGAATCGTACTCCTTGAAAGGTTGCCCGACCGTTTCCATCAAAATTGTGAAGCTTTCGCGGACATCAGAATCATCATCCACAATATAGACGGTTTGTTCCTGGCTCATGTTGAATCCCTTTGTTCAGCGGCTGGTAATACGAAAAAGAACGTTGCGCCGCAATCACTGTTGTTCCGGAAATCTAGCTGCCCGCCATGTGCGGTTACAATCGCTCGGCTGATCGACAGTCCCATTCCCATTCCAGATTTCTTGGTCGTCGAGAACGGCGCGAACAGCTTGTCAACTGAACCCTTATCCACACCACATCCCTTGTCGGTGACCGAAAATTCGATTGTGCTATCGTCGCGCAGCCGGGCTTGCAACGTAATTGTGTTTCCGTTCCGGCAACCAATCGATTGCATCGCTTCCATGCCGTTTCGCAGCAAATTCAGTACAACCTGCTGTATTTGCACTGCGTCCACAGAAACATCGGGCAGTCCCACCTGTGTCTCCACGGCTATCTCGATATCACGAATTCCAGCTTCGGGTTCTGCCAGCCGGGCAACATCGCGAACCAGTTCTTCACAACCAACCCTTTCCTTCGAACTCGCATGACGTTTCGCCATTCTTTGCACTCGGTCAATCACCGAACTCGCTCGGTGAGCGTGTTTTAGCAGTTTGTCGAGGATTTCAGATAGCCTCCCGTATTGTTCGGTGCGGACAAGATGGTCGCTGGCTTGGACCAATAGCGCGATAGCGGACAGCGGTTGATTAATTTCGTGCGCGATGCCGCTTGCCATTTCACCAAGCATGTTAAGCCGGTCCACGTGCGCCAATTGTTCGCGATGCTCTCGTGCTTCATTCTCGGCCGAGCGTTGTCCGGTAATGTCGGTAACGAACCCTTCGAGATGGGTCTGGTGGTCCACTTCGGAGGCGACCGCCCTTCCACGCTCCCTCATCCAGCGAATGTCCCCGTCGGCATCGATGATCCGGTACTCCACCTCAAACGCATCACCTGTGCCAAGAGAGTTCTGAATACCGCCGACGACCCGCACTCGGTCGTCCGGGTGCACGAGATCAAGCCAATCCTTATCGCCCTCTGAAAACGCGCTGCGGGGGTAGCCAGACAGGGCGCTGCAACCTTCGCTGACGAATGCCATCGGTGTGCCTGGTGCGTCGTTACGCCGATATGCCATCCCCGGCAGATTTCGGAACAACGTCGCCAACTGCAGTGCAATGTCGTGATACTGGCGCGAGCGATCACGAGCTGCAAAAGCGAAGTAGACTGCAAGCGCGGTAAGCGCACTGAGCAGGAGCCCAACGACGAGTACCAGTGTCGATGAATCAGCGTGCCCGGTCGATAAGAACGACGTGGTTGGCGTTACTCGCATAGTCCAGTCCAGTCCACCGGCAGAAAACCGGTGTGACAACAACTGGTTCGCATCGGGAACGTCTCCGGTAACCTCGTGTCGGTACACGGAGTGATCCTTCAACAGAATCTCAATATGATGGTCGGCACTTTGCAGACGCCCAATGACGCTGTCTAGCCACTGGCTGGGATGCAAGATCCCCGCAATCACCCCTTCGAATTCGGCGTGGTGTAGTACCGGTACGATGACCGCGACAAAAGGTCTCCCCTCGGCGTCGGTAAAGACATCGCTGAACACTCGTGCGTTGCTCTCGCGGGACCGTTCCAACGCCACTCTGACAGCGGCAGTGTTGGCTACATCAAGTGTGGCGGCGCCGCCTGGGTCGGCGGCAACGTGCCACCGGGATTCAAAACTCGTGTCAATCCAGTGAATGGCAACAAAGCCGGGCATATCCGTCAGGTGACGGCTGGCATCGGCCTGCCAATCGAGTTGTGATGGCGCACCGTTCGTCACCGAACGATGCGCCAGACGATCCAGGGCCAGCAGACGGTTCTCGGCATCCTGCTGAACCAGCAGCTCGTTCATGTGAATCGTGTGATCCGTCGAGGTTCCCGCGTGCTCATGGGCACGCTGATCAATGACGTACCAGAGCACTATCACGGCGGCCGCCATAATAGTGCCGGCCACTATGGCCAGCCACAGGGCTCGACTGGTTGTTCTGGTCTCTGTCTGCACAATCGGTCCCGTCGTCATTCCCCTCTTGCACCTCATGTCGGACCGGGCTACCGAGTGTAGCACCGACCTGACTCACGAAGCTGGCGCGGCATGCTACGCCTGTTGAGAGGGTAATTACTCGACGGTCTCCTTACCCTGACGCGTTGCGTACACGCTGGTGGTGCCATCTGCGTGATAGGCGACAATGTCGTACTGCACGGGGTTAGGACCTTCCATACCGGGCGAGCCCGTCGGCATACCCGGCGCCGAGATGCCGCGAATGTCGTCAGGTTTTTCCGTAATCAGTTTCTTGACGAGATCGGCGGGCACGTGCCCTTCCACCCAGTAACCATTAATCGTGCCGGTATGGCATGAGAGCAACTTGGACGGCACGCCGAAGCGCTCGCGCGTAGGCGCTGTCGAGGCAACATTGATAACGTTGACCTCTAAGCCATTTGCCTTGAGGTGGTCTACCCACTTGAGACAGCAGCCGCAGGCTTCTGTCTTGTACACCGTGACGACGTCACCATTGTCGCGACTGCTCACAGGCTGTTCAGACGAAATTGCCTGCCCTCGAGCAAACAAGATGCCAGCGGCGATGGCAATGACGACGCCGACCGTCAGGATATTCTTGAGGTTCATGATGTATTTCCTTTCGCTTAAGCGTTTACGAGCAGTGATCGCTTGCGCCATAACAGGAACAGCGCAGGTATCACAATCAATGTAAGAATGGTGGCGC
>Ga0265303_10001869_pt1 | contig 13075 bp, 13 predicted proteins | sample Helome_2_FD_192494 | JGI IMG/M metagenome (GOLD analysis project Ga0265303, IMG submission 192494) | Marine sediment microbial communities from subtidal zone of North Sea - Hel_20160317 (Illumina Assembly) | ecosystem: Environmental > Aquatic > Marine > Subtidal zone > Sediment ...
CGAGACCCAGACCGAGGGACCTGCAGCTGACCAACGTGAGGAAGCGCTGGACGAGGTGCTGTCAGGGCTTGTTGTGGACGGCACGATCAATCAGACCCAGGCGGATGCCGTCAAGGAGGCCCTCCAGGCAAAGGGTGAAGAGCTGCGGGCAGAAAGGGAGGCGAGACGTGAAGAACGCCAAGCCGACCGCGAACTGATCGGTGGGTTCCTGGATGACGATGTGATCTCGTCCGACGAGCTGGCCCAGCTCGGTGAGGACCACCCATTCAACGATCCGGACGGACGGTTTGCTGATGCTGCTGCCGACGGGGAGATCACCAAGGCGGAACTCCAGGAGCTCCGACCAGAGCGTGGTCACCGCCGAGGCTTCGGGGGACCACAAGAGGAGGCCTCAAGCGACACCGCCTGACGACTACGCCCTCCCGCAGCGACGCCCGGTCATCTGACCGGGCGTCGTGCGCGTGTGGTGACCAGCCATACCTCGGATCGCTCCTCGAGATGAAAGGGCGCATCGGCCTTCTCGTTCCACCGCCTGACGTCGGCATTCACCCTGGCGAGCGTGTCGCGTGCTTCTGTGAGGGTGTCAGCTGCAACGGCGAGACCGGTGCGCTCCCGTACCGATGCCCGCATCTCTGCGAAGCGTTCAGGCATCAACTCGCGGTCGATGAACGCGGCACCTGCAATGACGTTCCGGACGTTTCATTTGCAGCGGTTCATTTCCAGCGGTGGCCCGTTGGGCTCTGCGACCTCGTGGTCATCTGGCCGACCTGTGTCAATGTGGCCATTCGGTGGATCGCTCGTCGCCTGGTCTAGTCGAGTTCATCCAGGAACTCGTTGACTGTGGCATCGAACAGATCGCCGTCCACGTTCCACGATCGGGTGTGCCCCGCATCGGTGACGACCAGTGTTGTGATGTCTGGTCGGGTCTGTTCCATCACCGCGCTGGTGTACAGCGGCACGGACGTGTCCTGGGTCCCGTGGAAGATCAGCATTGGCGAGTGGATCTGCGCGGTCTGGGTCAGGTAATTCGTTGCCTCCCAGTCGATACCGAATCGCCACTCGGCAATGTTCTTGGCGAGGTTGGTGACCAGCTGCGGAACTTCGAACCCGAGGATCGGAACGTCTGTGAGCGTTGCCCGGTAATCCACGGTGTCCTCGAAACTCAGCACAGGTGAATCGAGGATCGTGGCCTTCGTGAAGTTCCTGAGCGGCGACTGTGTGAGGTAGCTGGCGATGATCGACCCGCCGTAGGAGTAGCCGACGAGGATGTGATCCGCGGCGCCCATGTCGCGGGCATACAGCACTGCTCCAGCGAGATCGGCCCAGTCGGTCTGGCCGTAGGTGTAGTACCCGGAAGGGTCTCGGACCTCGCCGACGTCGTTGCGGTAGTTGATCACCAGGATTGGGTAGCCACGTTCGTGGAGAAGGGGGACCACACGCAAGGACTCCTCGAGCGTGCCGCCCTTTCCGTGGACGACGATCGCCCAGGTGCCCGCGTTCGGACCGGTCGTCGACGAGGGTGGGATGTACCACGCAGGGAATGACCCGACGTTTGAGGTGTAGTAGATCGTCTCATATGCAAGGTTGTGGGCCGACCGTGGGTCGCCACGCCAGAAGTACATGTCGACTTTGATGTCCGTCCCCGCCGCCGGCGCCTGGCTGTCAGGGAGGATCGATCGGATGTCGACAGCGGATCCATCGGTTTCGCTCGAGCCGAGCAGTTCACCGGATTGGGCATAGCCGTCTGCCCACATGATTCCGGACTTTCCCTCTTGTCCCGCCTGGTCGGTATCGATGCCTGCCTCCAAGGTGACCGCTGCCGCCGAATCGGTTACGAGCCAGTCGTACGACTCGGGTTCGGCTGTTGAGGGTTCGAGGCCACCCGATGCGATCTGACCTGAGAAGTACCAGCCAGCGCCGAGAAACACGACGAGCCCAACGGCGAAGACGACGAGAATGACGCGGACGAGTACCAGGATCAGCGACGGACGCTTCTTCTTCCTCGCAACTTGCTGGGTCATCGTGACACCTGGCTTGTTCGGCTGCCCATTGATCCCCCCGATCGTGACGAGCACGCAAGCGTACCCGCTGGGTCCTTCCAGACTGGGAATCGGACTGAATCGTGGGTTCCTTGAGGCTTCCCCGATCTACCCCGTCGGCCATGTTCAGCAGGTTCTATCGAATTCTCGCACCATTGGCGGGCAGCGTGTCACGCGTTCGTCGTGGTCGTCGCCGTCCTGGGGACGGGGTGTTGCGACGGCGAGGGGTACAACGACTGTGGCAACGGTCCCGGTGCCACAGCTGGTGTCGGTCCGTATCGAACTTCGGTCCTGGTGCCTTCAGCCAGGCTGCGGCGAATCTCTCCGAAGAGGGGTACTGCACGATATGGGGGAGGTTCTCACGGCCGGGCGGGCCGAGGGATCGGCCTCTGCGACCGAGTGGCAAACCCCGCCGTTGTGGGGACTCGGGCCCACGCCGACGGTGAATGTGGACGTTGGCTTCCTCCACGATGGACGAGCACGGACCGTTGAGGAGGCCGTGCTGTGGCATGACGCCAAGGTTGCTGGCGTCACGCAAACCTTCAAACGCCTCTCCGAAGCTGATCGGCAGGCTCGTCATCAACTTTCTCAAGTCGCTCTAGCGTTCAGGTCGTGGCTGCCCCCTCACTCCCGAGTGCCCTGTCCCGAGCTGTCGACGTCTCGCATCCGTCGAATAGGTTCGCCATCGCCGGCTTTGTCGTCGCGGTTTCGGCCCTGGGTATCAAGGCGCTCGTCACGGATGATCTGGCTCTTGTCGGAGCTGTCTTCGCCGCCGTTGCGGTCTTTCTGGGTTGGGCTGCTGGGCGTGAACTCGATCCAGGCACAACGGGGGTCGCGGCATTGGCCATGGTCCTTTCCCTCGTCTTTGCCCTCTTCGCTACTCCGGCTGCGTTGGCGACCGGCGTGGCCCTGATCGGGCTGCGAGTCGTGGCAGGGACGGTGGGGGCGCCGGTGACGTGGATCGACGCGGTCGTGTTCCTCACGATCGGAGCGATTGCTGGTGCCACTCCGATCCTCTGGATTGTGGGCCTCTCGATCCTCATGTGGCTCCTGAGGGCACCAGAGGTCGGGCGTCGCGGTCCCTGGGTGACGGCCGCATTCCTTGTTGGCGTCGTCGGTGGTCTCGGATGGCTGTGGTACCAATGGAACAGCGGGAACATCGACGACGTCGCGATCACGGCGAATGCATACGTGCTCGCCGCAGCGGCTGGTGCAGCCATGATGTTTGCTGCGAGACCCGTGTCGGCTACCGCTCCTACGGATACCGGTGGCGAGGATGTTGACCCCGTGCGAATTCGCTTTGCGCGTCTTGCGGCCGGCTCCTATTGCATGTGGGCTGCGGTGATTGGCGGGACGTCGGGGTTCTGGGCCATCGGCCCGATCTTTGCCGCCCTGCTTGCCGCTGCCATTTATCGGTTCTTCGTGCAACCTGCAGCTGTCGCGCAGTGATCACACCTCGAACTGGATTCGGGCCGCATCCGTGATCATTGGCTTCACAACGGTGTTCACGATGTCAAGATGGTCAGGGTTCGTTGCATAGATCGAGTAGTCAGCCTGAGAAGCGAAGTCTGCAACAACTGCATAGTCCCAGGCGCCGCCGGTGATGCCGAGGTTCATTCCGCAGTCAAAGGACGTGATGGTCGAGACGAGCGCCGGGAGCTTTCCCAAGGCCGCGTCGAGATCGACGATGTCTTCAGCAGTGACAGCATCCGAGAAGCGAAAGAGTGCGATGTGGCGAATCACCCGTCGACCTGACGCGCTTCAGGCTGATCAGGAGGGGTCTGCGTTGGGAATGGTCCTGCCTTCGGCAGCATCGCTGGCACGTCGTGTCCGAGCGCAACCCCGAGCTCGGCTGAGACGTCAACCAGCTCGTTGAGGTCGATGCCACTACTGACTCCCGCTCGATCGAGCATGTACACCAGGTCGTCGGTTGCGATGTTTCCGGTTGCGGCAGGTGCGAACGGGCAGCCTCCCACCCCGCCGACAGATGCGTCGATGACCCTGACCCCGGACCCGATCGCGGCGTATGCGTTGGCGATGCCTGTGTTTCGTGTGTCGTGGAAATGCACGCGGAGCGGAAGGTCTTCCGTCACCTCGCGGACCGCCGCGATCCGGCGTGTGACGCTCCAGGGGTCGGCAACACCGATGGTGTCTGCCAACGCCAGCTCCGACACGCCGAGATCAGCAACACGCTGTGCAATGGAGACAACGCGCTCAACGGGAACTTCCCCCTCGAACGGGCATCCCCACGTGACTCCCAGCGTCGCGGTGATCGGCACGCGTTCGTCTCTTGCAGCCTCGGCCACATCCTCGAGCATCGCGAGTGCGCCATCGATATCTGTGCCTTGATTCCTCTCGTTGAAGGTGTCGGTCACAAAGAGCGGAACGTTCACCTCGTCGACTCCTGCATCAAGGGAGCGCTGCCATCCTCGGTGGTTCATCACGAGTCCGATGTAGGAGACGTTTGCGCTGCGATCGACGCCTGCCATGACCGCTTCGGCATCCGCCATCTGGGGAACGTGGCCCGGGTGGGCAAACGAGACCGCTTCGATGCGCCGCGCACCTGCTGCGACGAGGTGGTCAATCAGGCTCAGCTTCTGTTCGGTTGCGAGGATCACGTCTTCGTTCTGGAGGCCGTCGCGGGGCCCGACCTCCACGATCTCAACGGTGTGTGGCATGTGGCCACGATACCGTCGCTCACCCTCGGGAACACCCAATATGGCCGGCTGGGGGGAGAGCGCGTGACTTGGCCCTCCAGGTTGGTGGCAACCCGTCCCCGTTAGAGTCGCGCCACGCGGAAGGGACTCGATGGATACAAACCCTGTCATGGAGATGCTTGGACGCCCCCTGCGGCTCGCGGTGGTCGGGGGAGGCCCTGGGAGCTTCATAGGAGCGATGCATCGAACGGCCGCACGACTTGACGGGAGATACGACATCGTCGCTGGCGTCGTGTCCTCTGATCCGGAACGGTCGCAGGAGGCTGCAGGAGCCATGGGGATCGACCCCAACCGTGCCTACGTCGATCCCTGGACGATGTTTGTTGGTGAGGCTGGCAGGGACGATGGCGCTGATGTCGTGGCGATCATGACCCCAAATGACAGCCACCACGAGTACGCCATGGCAGCACTCAGATCCGGGTTCGACGTGATCTGTGACAAGCCGATGACGAACACCCTTGAAGATGCCCTGGAAATTGTCGATCTGGTCGAGGAATCCGGGCTCGTGTTTGCCCTGACGCACAACTACACGGGATATCCGATGGTCCGCCAGGCGAGGGCGATGGTTGCGGACGGCCAGATCGGTGAGATTCGGCTCGTCCAAGTGGAGTATGTCCAGGGCGGAAAGGCTGCTGAGGACGATCCCCAACACGGTTCCGAGGTTCCGTGGAGGTACGACCCGGTCCGCGGCGGGCCTTCGCTCGTCATGGGAGATATCGGTACCCACGCCCACAACCTGGTCCGGTTCATCACCGGTCTCGAGGTCAGCGAGGTGGCCGCGGAGATCGGACATGTCGTTCCTGGTCGGATGGTGGACGATTTCGGCGCCGCAATGCTGCGGTTCGAAAACGGGGCGCGAGGAACCTTCTGGGTCACCCAGACGGCTGCCGGCGTCGAAAACGGGCTTCGCATTCGGGTGTCAGGCACGAAGGCAAGCATTGAGTGGTTCCAGGAGAACCCGACGAGGCTCTTGTTCTCGCCAGTGGCAGACATGGCGAGAGTTCTCACGCCAAACGGTCCGGCTACGATGCCTCCCTCTGCCCGATCGACTCGCATCGTGGCAGGCCATCCTGAGGGATTCCACGAGGCGTTTGCCAATATCTACTCGGATGCTGCCGAGGCCATCGCCGCCCGCAGGTCTGGCCTTGCCGTCGACCCCCTGGCGATGACGTTCCCCAACGCTTGGGATGGGGTAGTCGGTGTCGCCTTCGTGGATGCGGCCGTTGCGTCGAGCAACGCCAATGGCCAGTGGACAACGCCAGCGCTTGTTCAACGGTCCGGTAGCCGCGCTGAGAAGGACTCGAATGCCTGAGCGGATCGAAATCGGATATGTCGAAGCGCAGCGCATCGTTGACGCCGTCGCGAAGCAGTTGGTTGCTCGCGGCGCCGGTGCGGCTGTCGCTGTGGTCGATCCACACGGAGAGTTGGTTGCGTTTGCCAGGACCGACGGTTGTCCACTTGCCTCGATCAACAACGCCATCCACAAGGCCTTCACGGCCGCCCGCGAGGGCGTGGAGTCATCGGAGATCGGGCAGCGATCACGAGATGAAGGATTTCCGATCACCAACTTCGGAGACTCCCGCTACACGGGATGGGGTGGTGGTGTGCCGGTTGCTCTCGACGGTCGGGTCATTGGAGCCGTCGGCGTGAGCGGGCTACCTGAGGCAGATGATGTCGAGCTTGCCCGAATGGGTGCTGCGATCCTCGACGGCTGACATCGGCAAGTCGGCCAGCAGCAGACCGCTACGATGCACGGCGATTGTGACGAGATGCGCCAGGAGATGGTTGTGATCGATGCCGAGAGTTTCAAGGACATGATGTCCGGGGTCGCTGCCAGCGTGACGATCGTGACCGCACCCGGCGTCGACGGCCCGGTAGGAATCACGGTGTCTGCGTTCGCATCGGTGTCAGTTGATCCTCCCATCGTGCTCGTCTGCATCGACAAACGGGCGGCGTCGCTCGATGCCTTCCTGGCGGCAGCCGGGTACACCGTGAACTTCATGTCGGATGGCACAGGCGATGACGCCATGGTGTTTGCCACTCCCGCTGCGGACAAGTTTGGATCGGTCGCCAATCGGGAACCGGCCTCGGATGGGTCTGGGCCGGTCATCGAGTCCGCATTCGGACACTTCGAGTGCCGAACAGTCCAACGCACCGAGGTGGGTGACCATTGGGTGATCTATGGACAGGTCGTTGCGTTCGAGCGCGTCGATCGAGAGGCATTCCCGCTCGTTTGGCATGACAGGGGCTTCGTCCGGATCGAGCACTGAGTAGGGAACCGGAATCGGAACCTTGGCGGTAGCGACCTCAGGGAGGCCTGTCACGAACGCCAACTCCTCTGTATCGAGATGCACACGAAAGCCGCAGGTCACCTCGTTGCCATCGTCGGCGGGTGATCCACCCGCGGGGCATCGAGATCCCACAGTTCCACTGCGAGATCGAGGAGGTGGACTGCCCTCGGTCCCAGCGACGGTCCGATGGGGGTTCGCTCTGGATCGAGCCTCACGATGACGACTGAACCGAACGATGCCGGACCGATCATCATGACGCCATCGCCAGGCCCATCCTCGTCAGCCTCAACGGCCCCCTGGTGGGTGAGTCGATACGTGATCGAAGCCTCCGGATAGGTGGCAGGGAGGGGGAACATCATTCCGCCGCTCCGGAGGTCCCGTGTGCCTCCCAGGACCGCCGCCTCGAGGTCTGGCGCATCGATATCCAGATCGCCCTCAAGCAGCAGGCGCTCCATGCTGCCGAGAGGGATTCCCAACGGACGGCACTGCAGCCCGTGTCCGATGGTGAGCCGAGGGTTCAGCTCATTCGGTCGGAACCCGTTCTCGGTGAGAACGCCATCGATTCCGAATGCCCCGCGGTAGTTGGCACGCATGCGAAGTTCTTCTCCGACCCGGTGCGCAGCCTCCCGCATCTCGTCGAAGACGTGCTTCGGAGGTGACCAGAAGTTCGCACCTTGTGCGTAGTAGAACCGGGGGCGGTCGCGTTCGCGCAGAATGAACAGTTCGACCGGCCGGAATACGGCGACTCCGTTTCCTGTGATGAAGCCGTGAATCGAGCACGGAAGACCCTCGAGGAACGGCATGACCCTGACCCTGGTGGCATGCTCGCCGAACCAGGTGATTGTGTCCGTGTTGTCGACGTCTGGCCGCATCCATCTCGTGTACTCACCTCCGCCGTGCCACCCTTCGGTGTTGTCTGCGACCCATACGGATCCCTGCGACGTCGCGAGCTCACGCGCTGCCCGCTCAGCATCTGCGACCTCCACAATCGCAGACGGTGCTCGAGGTATGCCTGCGTCGTCCCAGAGGGCATCAACGGTCATCTTGTCCTCGAACGCACGCCACTGCGGTCGACGCCGGCCATAGACGGGTCGCCCTGCGAGGTGATCCCTTCTTGAGAACCCAGCTCCGAGGACCTTTGCCTCGTGCGCCGGATCGAAGGTGTCGACGGCGGCCAGCAAGCTGTCCGATGGTTCCTCGATCGAGGCGAGGAACGCACGAAAGCCGCCCATGATGCCTTCGCCAGAGGTCCTCGTGTAGTGGATGCGATCAACCTCTGGCAGCTCGCCAAGGCCCTCGCTGCCTGCGACCACCATCACGCTCTCGGCGTTGTCTTCCTTGAGCGTCGCTGCGAGCCCTGATCCGGCCGCAGCGACGTCAGGGGCCAGGATCCACTTTCGGGCCCGGTGGATTGTCGCGATTCGCTCATTGACAGCGCCCATGTCCATGGGGTGACACTACTGATCGGAGCTGCCAGCAATCGGTGTCGAGGATCGCGGCAACGCCGACTCAGACTCCGCCGCGGCCGAGGTTGATCCAGGTCGTCTTGAGGTTGGTGTACTTGTCGAGGGCGTGCAGCGACTTGTCCTTGCCGCCGAACCCTGATTCCTTGTAGCCACCAAACGGGGCGACGATGCCTGACGTGTCGAAATTGTTGATCCACACAGTTCCGGCCTGGAGCCTGGCCGCCATCGTGTGCGCCCGGCCGAGGTTCTGGGTCCATACGGCTGCTGACAGGCCATATCGGGTGTCGTTGGCCGTGGCGAGCGCTTCCTCGTCCGTGTCAAATGGGATGATCGACAACACGGGTCCGAAGATCTCGTCCGTAGCAATAGCCATGTCGTTTCGGACATCTGCGAACACGGTCGGTTCGACGAAGTATCCGCCAGTGTCAGTGAGCACCCGTCCGCCACCTGCCACGAGTCTGGCTCCCTGTTCCAGCCCAAGGTCGATGTAGCCGGTCACGCGGTCGAGCTGCTCGAGCGAAACGACAGGTCCGGCCTTGGTCGCAGGGTCGAGAGGATCCCCAGGCATCCAGCCTGAGGCGGATGTGGAGACCCGTTCGACCACTTCGTCATAGATGGGACGTTCCACCATGAGCCTGGATCCGGCAATGCACATTTCACCTGTGTTCCAGAAGATGGAGAATCCAACTGCACCGATCGCAAAGTCGAGGTCTGGTGCATCGGCAAAGATGATGTTTGGTGTTTTGCCGCCCGTCTCGGCAGAGACCCGCTTCATGTTCGATTCGCCCGCATAGCGAAGGAAGAGCTTGCCGACCTCCGTCGAGCCGGTGAACGCAACAGCATCGACATCGCAATGCCGACCGAGCGCCTGACCAGCGGTCTCGCCATGGCCGGGCACGACATTGAGGACACCAGGCGGGATGCCGGCTTCGAGCGCAAGCTCGCCGATGCGCAGCGCAGTGAGCGGGGACTGCTCCGCCGGCTTGTGGACAACGGTGTTCCCAGCCATGAGGGCAGGAGCAAGCTTCCATGCCGAGATCATCAGTGGGAAGTTCCACGGGGTTACCGCGCCGACAACACCCACGGGCTCGCGTGTAATGAGCCCGAGGGCATCCGGTCCTGTTGGGGCGATGTCGTCGTAGAGCTTGTCCGCTGCCTCCCCGTACCACTCGAAGGTGGAGATCGCCTGCTGCACATCGACTCGGCGGGAATACCGAACCGGTTTTCCAACGTCGAGCGTCTCAAGCAGCTGGAGCTCCTCGCCGTTTTCTTCGATCAGCCTTGCGAGCCGGATGAGTGCCTGCCCGCGGTCGCGGGGAGACAGCGAGGACCATCTGCCGTCGTCTGTGGCTGCCCTGGCGGAGGCCACAGCCGCGTCGATGTCGGCGGCGTCTGCCTCGGCGATGTCTGCAATCGCGGCTCCCGTTGCCGGGTTGAGTGTCGCGAAGCGACGACCAGAGACCGCCTCGGTCCACTCCCCGTCGATGAGGAGGTCCGTGCGCGGATCAATCCCTGCAGCTGCTGCGCGCCACTCCTCCACTGAGGTCATGGGGTGCTCCTGTCCTCGGTTATGCGGTGCCAGCGAAGGTGGATCGTTGCGGTGCGATCGCCGCCGACGCCGAGATCGGACAACTCGAGATCAACAGTTCCGTCCTCGTTGGTGATCCATGCAATATGTCGGATCTGGGTGCCGCCGACCCAGTCAGGAAACAGTGACACGTCGACGTGGTGATGTACCTCGTCACCGAGGATGTCGTATGAGCCTGCGTATGACAGATATCCGGCGGCCGCCGATGCCCGTTCCATCGCCGTGGCTTCGTTGAAGCTTCGGGTTCCGATCGTTGGACGATCCGTCTTCATCAACGTCGCAACCATGCGCCCCTCGTCGGTGTACGTGATCACGCCTGTGGCCATGCCTCGGAACGGGCGGACGGTTCGGCCGCCTTCCATGGCGACGGTCCAGTCAACGAGCTTCCACGTACCGACCAGTGGATGTTCAGGGACGCTTTCGATGGTGTCAGCGCCTTCGGCGTGGGCTTTGGGGATGTGTGACAGTGTCATGTGTTGGTCGTCATGTTGGGGGACCTGTTCTGTCCGGCGACGGTGCGAGCCTAGGCGCATCATCGCAGACAGCTCGCGGCTCGCTATAGCATCTGCGCCGGTCGGGGAGCCTCCTGGCCGCCGGAGGCACAGTGAACATCCGAGGGATTCTGCTCGTCGTCGTTGCGTTCGTTATCGGCGCGCTCGCAGCTGGGGGCATCGGCGTTCGCGTTATCCGCGAGGTGAACACCACCGAGGACGCGACCTCCCTCCCTCCCCAGAACATTGTCACGGTGCCCGCGACCGAGCCGCCGACCTTTCAAGTCGATCCGCACGAAACCGTCGTCGCCTCCGCCGCGCTCGTGCCGGTGTCGATCGAGGCGGCAGGCACGGACCTTGGGATCGGCTATGAACTCGTGCCCCTGGCGCCCTATGGCGGCGTCCCGCCGATCGAGTTCGTCGGAGGCTTCGGCGTCGTTACGACCATCGACGCCGCGGAAATCGATCACATCTACCCGAAGACGTGGGTGGTCGAGACCGTCAACGGCGAGTTCGAAGGAGGGCCCGCAAACTCGACAACGAGGGTTGCACGGTTCGATGTCGACGGAGGCTTCTCCATCTCCGAGATCACGGGTGTTCGCATCACCGAAGCTCTTGCGCCGTTTCCGGTCACGGTGCCATTCACCCTCTCCCAGGATGAGCCGACTGTCGAAATCGCCCATGGCGTCACCGTGGAACTCCTCAATGTCTCCGAACAGGGCGCCTCCTCGATCGTGCAGGTGGGGATCGCAATCGACGACCCTGAACGAGCAGGCCTTTTCGTCGCTGGAGACGGCCCCGGTTGGCGCTCGGCATTCTTCGAGGCGGAAGGAAGACCACGGGTCAACCTGACATGGGTTGGCGGGGACCTGCCATCCGACATCCCATTGCTCGCTACAGGGTCCGTAATGGTTCCGATCGATGGTGAGTTCGTTGTCACCTTGGATGGGCTGCTGTGACGAACGACGAGCCCAGGCCCGACTACGGCGAGCTGATGAAGTCGCCCTACGACCCGGACCAGAAGCCTGGGGCGCAACGGTCGGAGAATGGGTCGGAGCTGTCGTGGAAGCCAGCCGTTGTGGCGGCAGCGCTCGGCGCCTTCGTCGTCAGCGCATTCGTCATCTATGCGATCGTTTCATCGCCGGACGAGCCGCTCGACGCCGCTCCGGTGGACTCAGCTGCATCAACGACGGAAGCTCTCGATGCAGTCCAGTCCTTATCCTTGCCCGAGGGCTTCACAATGGTGACCGACACTGTCGGTGCCAGGGTCGAGGCCGTTGATGTGTCAGCGCGTGCGACTGCCCTCTCTGTTTCCACTGCCGTGCCTGGAGGGGACGATCCAGGTGAGGTTCCTCCGTTGGATGCTGCCTACTGGGAACTGGTCCTCCAGGACGGGCCGAGGCGCATGACAGCGCAGTACCAGGGTCGCGGTGCGTTGGGTTCGATCACTGTTGGGTTTCCACCGCTCGCTGCGCTGCGAGAACCCAAGCTCGTCCCATACCTCGAGGTCGGGGCAGACGAGGTCGTGGCGACCGTCGATCTCGACCCTGGGGTTCCGACATCGCTTGACGGGTACGAGATCGACGTCGGCGATGGCCGGTTCGTTGACATCGAGTCTTTGGTCATTGGCGATGGATGGGGTCACGTGGCGTGGAGCGCCAGAGGTGGACCAGCGAAGGTCGAGACGGTGGTGCGCTTTGTTGGCACCGACGATCCAGCAACACCCGAAGTCTCGGACGAGACCTTGTTGACGCCTCCGCACCTGCAAGCGCTTGCCCAAGGTGCAGGCGTCGTGCCTCTTCCACCGCTTTACGGATTCACAGGGAGTGAGCAGCTGATCCGATCCGGCGAGCCCCTCGGGGCATCCAACGAGGCTGAGGCGATTGTTGTTGAGTTCCGCGTCGTGATGCCGCGCGAGGTCGTCGAAGGGTCAGCCATCGACGTGCCGACCGGGGGCTGACACCCTCGTCCCGTTCTAGGCTGAGGTTCGATGACAGACCACGGACGCATCACGACCGAATCCGAAGAGATGTACCTCATCACGGTTGCGCGCGCCATCGAGGACGGCGGCGAGCCGCCCATCCCGGTTTCGACCATCGCCCAGCAGTTGGGCGTTTCGTCGGTCTCAGCGAATCAGATGATCAAGAAGCTCGAGGCAGAGTCGCTCGTCTCCTACGTCCCGTATCGCGGCGTGGACCTGACCGACGAGGGCGAACGCCTTGCAAACGTTGTGCTTCGGAGCCGAAGGCTGTGGGGCGTCTTTCTCGTGGAGCACCTCGGGCTCACGGCCAAGCGGGCGGATGAGGTTGCCTGCGAAATGGAACACGTCACGCCGGAGGAGGTCGCTGACCGGCTGTCCGACTTCCTCGGAGGTCCAAGCATCGGACCACACGGCAAGGCAATCCCTTCTGGTGGAGGCCATACTGATCGGCCGACCGCCGCGCTCGGCGACGCCAACGTTGGCGATGCCGTTGTCATCGGTG